>Ga0265297_10006611_pt1 | contig 16681 bp, 10 predicted proteins | sample Munlanlwell13791_FD_192502 | JGI IMG/M metagenome (GOLD analysis project Ga0265297, IMG submission 192502) | Leachate microbial communities from a municipal landfill in Southern Ontario, Canada - Leachate well 137-91 | ecosystem: Engineered > Solid waste > Landfill > Unclassified | place... | reverse complement strand
CGCGTCCGGGAAGAACGCCGATCCGGCGATACTTGTCTTTCTCGGGGAGCACTTCATGTCATCCGGCGATTTCCGCCGCGCGGCCGATTTTCTGCAAAGGGCAGTGGAGGCCCGGGGGCCGCAGAGAGAACTCCTGCGCGCCTGTTTCGCCTGTCTGGTCAAGTGCTTGGACTTCGCCGGGGCGCGCTCCTGCCTTGTGAATTACACAGAGACGTACGGCCTTGACGACAGTGCGCGCAAGATGGTCTCCGTCCTCGCGGACGCCATGTCCGAAAAATGACGGGGTTCGCAAGTTGGGGCGGAGAGTCGCTCGGGCAATCGAGCGAATAGCCGCAGGTGGCAGTTCATCTGTGGAGGTTGTTCGATAGGACTGCTTGGAAGGAGTTGGCGTGGCGTCGACAGATGAAGCTCTTGCGCATCTCCGGGGATGCATGGCACAAGTCGACGGCGAGTCCATATAGTACTCGACGTGGTATGTAGGCGTTTCCGCGGATCCGGCAAGCTGCCTGTTCGAAGACCACAATGTGGACAGGGCTGGTGGCTGCTGGGGATACTACGATTGCGGCAGCGAACAAGTAGCACGTAGCGTCGAAAGAGCGTTGCGGAACCGCGGTTGCCAAGGTGGCTCTGGCGGTTGCGACAAGCCGACACATGTCTACGTGTACCTGCTCACGCCGACGACTCGCGAGTAGTGCAGAGCACTGGATCCCCAGATTGAAAGGGCGTTAATGCCCTCCCTCCATCCACTTCCGTTCCGCTGGCGCCCTCCGACCCAGCCCGCAACTTCGGTTCGAGCAAAGCGGCCGCTCCTATCCTGACCACCCTGAGCATCGATGTAAAAATCTGCCTTCTTGCCTATTTTTTCCCCGGCTAACTCCAAACCAATGCTCCACCTGCACATCCTCCGGGCAGTCTGACCCGTGGGTGCCGCGACCGTCAGCGCCGGTGTGGGCCCCGTGGTCGGGGCAGAAGCCCAGCAGGTGCGATACGCCGGACCAGTGCTTTGCCACTGCCTGCGCGAGCCCCGCGAAAATGTCAACCTGTGCGCGGAATGCCGCAATGGCCGCTGGCGACAGCGGGGTGGTCCTGTGCAGCGCGTCGTCGTACGCCTGAGTGTACACCGCGATCACTTCGTACGAGCCCTCTGAAATAAGCTGCTTCGCACGTGCAAGTACCTCGCCGTCGTAATCCTCGCTGAAATATGCGATGTTCCTCCCCCGAAAGATAATGTCGTAGCTCGAATCCCGTACCGCGACGATGGCGCATTTGCGCAATGCGGAAAGCGAATCGAAGACGGTGGCGCACTTCAGTACGGGCTTTTCGTAGGCCGTAATCCCGTGATCGTGCGGCAGCAGTCCTGTCATCATCGAGGCAAAACACACCGGCGTCACAGTCGGCATCGGCGCGGCAAGCGACACGCGGATCGGAGCCGCCTCCTCCACGCGAGCCCGTTCCTCCGGGAACCGGTCCCACAGGAACGTTCCGAGTGCGTCGGGATGATACAGCAGCATCCGCCGGAGGGGCAGCGCGCCGCCTGCGGCCTCGATAAGCTCCGGAAGAAGGCCGATGGATGGCGACCCGATGGGGCTGCCTCCCAGCAGATGGGCGGCCGTGCGGCCGACGGACGCTATTGACTCTCTGTGGCTCATCGGGCTCCCTGCAATTGAACTGCGGCAAGTACGGGACGCAACTTAGTCACTTGCTGGCCAGTCGCTGCTTTGCCTATATAATACGCGAATGCACAACGTCATCAAAAAGTACTTCAATGTGGCAGCAGACTTCCTGTTTGCCGATAAGCCCCCCGACGCCAAGGCGTGGCGATACCGTTTGCTGGTGCCCGTGGGGCTGCTGCTGACGGTGCAGATCGCCTGGTACCCGTTACGTGCGATGAAGGATATCCTGTGGCATCGCTTTCCCGACTTCATTGGGGAAATCAGAGCGATTCTGCCGATCAGCACGCCGGTGGTAGCCTTCGTCTGCGGGCTGGTCATCCTCTCCCTGGTTTTCTGGCAGAAGAACCCCGGCATTCGTGCAGTGCGCAGGACACTCCTGGTTTGCGGAGGCGCGATCATCTTGGCTCGATTCTACTCGGGATTCGGCTTGGGGGAAGGGCACATCGGGTGGTTCGGAAAGTACATTCTGCCAGTGCTTGATGTGGCGTGGCCGTTTGTTGTGGCGGGGTACCTGTCGCTGTTCGATTCGCAGTTGCGCGACAGGCTCGCGGGCGCGTTCACCGAACACAGACTGCGTCAGGCCTATAACCTTGTGTTGTTGTGCTGGTGTGCCTCTTTGGTCGCCACGGCAATTCTGGTTCCCCCGTTCATCCAATGGGACGTCTTGGGTGCCTTCGGTGGGATCTCCATATTACCGTTGATTGAGATCCTTTTGCAGGTGCTGTTTGTTGGAGCCTGTGGCGTTGGCGGATTGGCCGCATTGGCCGGAGACGCATCCGGAATGCGGAAGTGGGGCAGGCGGGCGTTGGCGCTGTTCGCGATCCATGCCGTCTGGGTTCTGCTTGTCTGGCCGTTGTATTCGGCAACATGCCACCTTCTTTACATGAACGATGGGTCGGTGCTGAACCCGGTTATGCAGTTCCTGCGCTTCGCTGCATCCGGCGTGTGCTCAGGTGTGGGGGGCATTTGCGGGACTCTGGTCATCATAGGCGCTGCCTGGCTCGTGATCGCCGGGATCAGCCTGTGGAAGAGCGAGGAGGAAGGCAAGGCCTGACGCACATTCGTTGGCCGATGTTGTACGCATCAAAAAAGGGGCCTTTCGGCCCCTTTTCGTATTCCTGAACAGTTCTGCTTACAGCGCGGTGTCGTCGAGGAATCCCTCGAGATGCCTGCTGCGGATAGGATGCTGCAGCTTGCGGAGCGCCTTGGCCTCGATCTGGCGTACGCGCTCGCGCGTCACCTTGAACTTGCGGCCGACTTCCTCCAACGTATAGGCGTAACCGTCGTTCAGGCCGTAGCGCAGCTTCACGATCTCCCGCTCGCGGTATGACAGCGTCGCCAGCACGTCCTCGATCTTCTCCTTCAGCATGTCGAAAGAGGCGAGGTTGATCGGCGAATCCACGGTCTTGTCCTCCAGGAAATCCCCGATGAACGAGTCCTCGGAATCACCCACAGGCGTGTCGATCGATACAGGATTCTTCGCGATCTTGAATATGCGCGCTACCTCGGGAATGGCCATCTTGGCCCTGTCGGCGATTTCGTCGATAAGGGGCTCGCGGCCAAGTTCCTGGGTGAGCTGCTTGGCAAGTCTTTTCAACTTGCTCATCGTCTCGATCATATGGACCGGGATGCGGATCGTCCGGGCTTGGTCAGCCACGGCGCGCGTAATCGCCTGCCTGATCCACCATGTGGCGTACGTCGAGAACTTGTAGCCCCTGCGGTACTCGTACTTCTCCACGGCCTTCATCAGGCCGGTGTTGCCTTCCTGAATCAGGTCGAGGAAAGACAAGCCGCGATTGCGGTACTTCTTGGCGATGGAAACCACGAGCCTCAGGTTGCCGCCGCTGAGCTTCTGGGCTGCCCACTGGTAGTCGTCGTAATACCGCTGCGAGAGCTTGCACCTTCTCGCGAACTCTGAAGGTTGCTCCTTGGTGTACATGATGTACCGGTCAAGTTTCTTGCGCAAACGGGCCATACGGTCATCGGCTTCAGAGACGCCCTTCATTTCCTCGATCTTGTTCACGACCTTCTGAACTTGCTCGTTGAGCTTCAGGATTTCCTTGAACTGGGGGATGACCTGCTTGGTGCGGCACTGAAGTTCTTCGAAGAGTATGACAACCTTGCGGCGCCGCTCGTTGATGGAATTTGTCAGGAATGCGGTTTCCTCCGCCGACAATTCGGAATCCGAGTCGTACAGCCTGCCCGAATCCAGGTTGATCCGCGCGAGAATGCCCGCGATAGTGCGAAGGTTGGAATTCATCCTTTCGCGCATATCTTCCTTGCCGCCCGCGTAGAAACCGGTCGGCTTGGGAGCTTTCTCCGCAGCGAGATCGCTGTTGTTGGTGAACTCGAAATTCTGCAGCGTCATATGCGCCGAGATATCGTTCCCCATCACCATTCTGCGGAAGCTGTGGCCGGCGAGTTCGATCTTCTTCGCGAGTGTGATCTCCTCCTTGCGGTCGAGCAGGGGAATCGAGCCCATCTGAGTCAGGTAAAGCCTGACCGGGTCGTTGATTTCCTTGCGCTCGATCTCGGCGATCAAAGAGTTGTCCATGGCCGGTTCGTCGAAGCGCTCGTCCGACTGGACGACTTCGACGCCGCTCTCTTGAAGGCGTTCAACGAGCTTCTCGATGATTTCCGGGGAAAACTTATCACCAAGAGCTTCAGCGATTTCGAGATGGGTCAGGAACCCCTTCGCTTTGCCTTTTTCGACCAAAGGCCGGACTATGTTTTTCTTCATCCTGGATTCTCCTAACGTTTCAGCCTGCGTTGCAGGTCCTCAAGTTCATGAGTCAGCGACTCCATGGCCCATTCGTCACTTTCCTCGTGAGCCTCGAGGATTTTCTTCTTAAGCAGTCGGACACGGTTGCGAAGGTCGGAACGTTCAAGATCCGCCAGCGCCCGCTCGATCACTTCCGAAGCGAGTTGCGCCTCCTTCGGCGCATTCGCCCGTGCGGACTCCGCCAGTGCGAAATCAGCCGGATCCTCGCACGTTTTCCGGAACAGTGTATCCCATTCCAGTTCCTCTTGCTGCAGTTCGAAGAACCGAACCATCAATGCAGCGACACGGGGAGTTGGAAAGGTCGCAGCCGCGAGCCTCTCGCTAAAGCTGTCGAACAGTTTCGGCACCGAAAGCAATGATCCGATTACCATCAACTCGGCGGCAGACGGTTTCTCCTCGGTCAGAACCGGTTGCGTTGTGTCCGGTTGTGAGAAGCGCGGCCGCGTTGCCTTCTGTTTGGTGGCCCGGGCCAGCGACTCGGTGGGGATCCCGAGAAAAGCCGCGGCCTCAGCCGTCCAAACGTCGCGATTTAGCTCGTTCTCGCACGAAGCGATTATCGCCGCCGCCCGTTCTGCAGCTCTCAGCTTGCCGTTCGGGTCGGACAGGTCGTAGGCTTGTGCAAGACCGTCCAAGAAGAACCTGTACAGCGGAACCGCCGAATCGAGCGCTGCGCGAAAAGCCTCTTTTCCGTCAGACTTGATGAAGTCGAAGGGGTCCTTGCCCTCAGGCAGAATCACCACTTTCGCCGACATGTTGTCAGACAGGAATAACGGAAGAGACCTTTCAGCCGCCTTAACTCCGGCGGAATCTCCGTCATACAGCAAAACCACTTCGTCAGCATATCTGCGCAGGATGTCCAGATGCGACTTTGCCAAAGCTGTTCCCAGCGTGGCGCAAGCGATCTTCACTCCTGCTGCATGGGCTGCAATCACGTCGGTGTAACCCTCCACGATCACTGCCCGTTTTTTCGCGGCGACTTCATCCTTGCCCTCGTACAGTCCGTACAGTAACTGTGACTTGCTGTACGCGGCGGTTTCGGGCGAGTTCAGGTACTTGGGTTTGTCGTCCCCCAAAGTCCGGGCACCGAAGCCTGCTATCCGTCCCTGAAGATCCCTGATGGGGAACATCAGCCGGTTGCGGAAGCGGTCATAAACCCGACCGCGTTCATCGCTCTTCGACGCGAGCCCGCATTCGAGCAGTTGTGCTTCGTCTATTCCCCGGGCTGCCAAAAACTCGATAAGCGCCTGCCAGCCATCGGGGCTGTAGCCCAGCCCGAAAGTCTCGGCAGATGTGCTGGATATCCCCCGCCCGGCGAGATACTCGCGAGCGACGCGCCCTTCTGATGCAAGAAACTTAGCCCTGAAGAACTCTTGAGCGGAGCTGTTCAGCCGATAGGATAAATCCCGCAGCGATTTTCCCTCGCCTGTTCCCCCGCGCGATTTGTCTATCTCGATCCCTGCCCGCCGGGCCAGCATCTCCACGGCCTCCGGGAAGGACAGGCGGTTGTACTCCATCGCAAAATGGAAGATACTGCCGCCCTTGTTGCAGCCGAAGCACTTGAACCGCTGATCCTCGGGGAAGACGTGGAAGGAAGGGGTCTTTTCCTTGTGAAAAGGGCAAAGAGCTGAAAAGCTCTTGCCGGACTTCTTCAAGGGAATGCAAGTGCCGATGTACTCCACGATGTCGTTCGCGGAGGCGACCTGCTCAAGGAAGCGATCGTCGAAACGGTTGCCCACTACAGGCACCCCGCATCGGCGAACTCCACAACATTATACTCAGTTTGAACCAACAGGGCACCCACCTTTTGACGCAGATTCGACAATTGTACCACACGGAAAAACGTTTCCGGGAAAATTCCGGCCTCCGAATTGCCAACTCGATCGCTTCAGGACGGTCTTCATTTGACAGAAAGCGTATTCCGTGGTACAGTTACACCAGCTTCTTACCGATTGGCGGTGAAGATGACCCGGAGAACCTTACCGACTGCCATCAGTGGCGAACAGGGCACCTCGATCGTAGAGTTGATGTTCAGCACTGCGATCATCGCTGTCGTCCTGATATCGATGATCTATGGAATGACCATCCAGAGCCGCCTGTCAAGCAACGCGCGGCTCAGCGACGCCGCCGTTGCCGAGCTTACCTCGGTCAGGGACGAGATACTCTCCTGTCCCTTCGACCAGACAATGATCCTCTTTCCGGCAAATTCACAGGTGACCAATGTCAACGTGCTTCCCAGCAGAATGCTGACCGTAACATATCCGACCGGTGCAGGCGATCCACTCCGAGTTATGCTCACGGTCCAATGGCGGACCCCTGAGAATCAGATGCGAACCCGGACCCTCGAGTTCCTGAAGAAGAAGTAGGACAATGAACTCACAAAAGGGCATGTCACTTCTCGAAATCATGGTCGTGACCGCGATCTTCGCCGCAATGACGATTGTCATCAACAACGTCATCTTTTCTGCCCAGGTAATGTGGTCTGGCGGGTCCTCCTATTCGTCGCTCGAATCTGAATGCCTGAAAATCACGAAGCAGATTTCCGCCGACCTCGAGATGTCCGCGGTAATGCAGGTCCCTACCGGCGTCGGGCTTTCATATACGGACAGGCTTCCGCATGTCGAAATCAGCGGTGGCGATGATACGGACGGATACTACGGCGACTCCATCACGTTCCTGACTCCAGGTTTCCGCTCGAACGGAGAGCCGATTGTTTTGTTTACCTCGACAGAACTTTCTGTCGACTGGACCCAGGGGAGCGTCATTACCTACTCGACCATCCCCACTACCGGCGGCAGCAATATTCTGAGGCGCACGGTTACAAACCTGGTTACCGGCGCGGTTACCAGCAAAGACCTTACAACCAACCTCGAAAGTATCAGGTTCAGGGACAAGGACTCGGATGTCGACATAGCCTCATATTACGTGGTGAAATACGACATGACCCTTAAAAAGAAGGGCATCGCCGGGCGCTTTTACTCGATTATCCGCTCCGGGTACGTCTATCTTCGCAATTCACGCGGCGCCGAAGACCTGTAGCGCTACTTCCGCGCGAATCTCTGCCCCGTCAACCGAACAATCTGACCCTCCAACTCCATTTCGAGAAGCAGCGGAAGCGTCGCCTCCGGACCAAGTCCGGTGTTCTGCTCAATATCATCCAAATCCGAACCGCTTTTTGTCAGGGCGTCGAGCAATATTCTGCGCCTTGCCTCGATGGGGGACTGCATAATCGGTCGAGGCTGCTGCGGTCTTGCGGGGGTCGGTTCCGGTGCGGGAAGCAGAGGCTCCGGCTTTGGCGGCACGGTCACTGCAGCGGGAGGCTCCTTCCGCCGAAGCTCGACAACCTCCGCAGGCCGAATTGGGACGGGCAAGAGAGCGGGAGTTTTGCGTCGGGGGAGTGTCACAGCTCCGGGGACCAGCATGCCGATGAGGTTTTCCAAGTCAGATTCGACATCCTTGGCACTTTCGGCAATGCGGGCGCCCTCACGGAGCAACTGGTGACATCCCGCAGATAGCCCGGTATCTACCGGCCCGGGGACCGCAAATACTTCGCGGCCCTGTTCCGCGGCCCATGTGGCCGTGATGAGCGCGCCACTTCTTTCGCCCGCCTCGACCACAACCGTGGCGACTGACAGGCCGGAAATGACACGGTTCCGCCGGGGGAAATGGAATTTCTTCCCGGTGCCCTTCAGCGGAAATTCACTGAGCAGAATCCCAGCCTTCTCTATCGCTGCCGCGAGGTTCCGGTTCTCGGCGGGATAGACATTGAGCAAACCTGTACCAAGGACCGCTGCAGTGTAGCCACCGGCTTCGAGCGCTGCCGCATGGACTTCGCTGTCTATTCCCCGTGCCAGCCCGCTGACAACCGTGTAACCTTTTTCTGCCAGAGCGCCCCCAATGGAAGCTGCTATGCGCCTTCCATAGTGAGAGGTCGTCCTGGATCCCACCACCGCGATGGTCTTTTGTCCGAGCGAAGTCAGGTCGCCCCGGTAGTAGAGCAGGGGAGGAGGATTGGCTATGGAAGACAACAGAGAAGGGTACTTCGGATCCCAGAATGGCAGGAGCGATATCCCCGCCTTGTTCGCCTCTTCGATCTCGCGCTCCCCGAAAGACAGCAGTTCCCTTGTAAGTGTACCTGCAAGCCTGGCATTCAGCGCTTCAGCTTCTCCCGCGAACGCAGACTCGAAGGCGGTCAGCAGGGAGCCGAATCTGCGGTGAAGGTCCGAGCACGAGGATCTGCTTACGTAGAGTGAATTGAGTGCGGCAAGCGCGGCAAGTTCATTGCCAGGCAATGACAGCATTCGGGGCTCTATTCCTTCTTCTCGTCCTGTTTCGGCTCAGCAGTAACGGCATTTTCCCCGGGAGGAACACCGGGCTTGGCCGCGGGGATTACTTGCTTTCTCCCGGGAAGTCTGAACCTGCCGGGCGCGCGGAGTTCCCTGTTCACGGCCCAGCCAACGGCGAGAACGAACATCGAGCCAAGAATGAGGAAGATTATCGCTTCCGTGCTGAAGAGTTGTTTGGGTTGGGGGACGAATTTCTCGGCGGTTCTGGCAAACACAAGCGGGATGCGGACGTAGATTGCGCGCTTTTCCTCGACTCCCTGATTTGTCTCGTACCACATCTTCTTCAGGAATACTCCCCAGAAGATGACTTCATCGCCGACCTTGAACTTGCCGCCGTCCTCAAGTATCCTGAAAGCATATTGCCTGTTCTCGTTATCGAACAGGTTGCCCCACCAGAAGCCCGGAACTCCTGACTCCGCAGCGACAGCAGCGTCGAATTGCGCGTATCCGTATTGTTTGATCTTCCCCGACACCTTGACGGTGGCGCCCCGAACAATTTGCGGATTGTTCCACATGTCCAGCCACGTTACCTCGGGATGTCTTTCCGGGTGAGGTATCGTGATATTGGCGCGGATCTCGCTTTCGGTATGGCTTGCCAGATACTCCAGCACATTTAGCAGAGGCCCCTTCTCGACGGTGGTCAGTTCCTCGATGTTGATTGTCGGGTCGTTGTCCTTGGCTTGATCCAGCACATCGTCAAGTATTCCGGGGTTCAGGTCGACCTTCTGCGATGGGGTCCGGAGTACGTAGGACAACAGCGGCGCGGAAGGGAGAGGTGACGGATTTACACTGCCGGGGGAGGGCGACGGCGTGGTGTCAGGCCGGTTCTGAATCAGAGTGGTGAGAATCAGCACCGTAAACGCAATTACGCCCAGTCCGCCGACGAGAAACAGCAGCTTGTAGGATTTGTCAGGCACCACGGGAACAAAGACCTGACGTTCCTTCCCCGGGATATTGAAATTCGCCATACAGCCATTTTCCGTTTTTTTCAGCCTTTTCAACCATTCGAGGTCTCCGGGAATTACTCTCACAGCGAAGTCCGCAGGCCGATTTCGTCTTCCGACGCGCTTGCGCGGCGCGTATCGCCGGGGTATAATCCCATGGATAATTATGATAGCAGCAAGAAGAGCCCTGACACTTGCACTCGCGCTACTCGCCCTTGCCTCAGTGCATACCGTGAGCGCGGAGCAGGCTCGCAGTTGGAGCGAAATCCTCAAGTCTGCCGATGCGGCCGGGGCAAGAGGCGACAAACTCGTTGCGTATTCCGAATTCGAAAAAGCCTATGTCGCCTGTCCTCAGGACATTGACCGAAGAGACATTATCCGGCGGGCCCTGCTCCTCAAGGCCGTGGAAGGGCCCGAGCTTTCCGAGCCTGAGGCAAAACTCGTCGCCTACTATGTGAACATCCAGAAGTACAACTTCCTTATGGGCAGCCTGGGCGGCCTGTCCTTCGGGGCAAAACTGATTCTGATGAAGAGGATGATCGAGTACAATCCCGCCTGCGCTGCCTGGGTGGAAGAGCAGAAGCGGAATTACTCGCATACTTTCGTCGAGAATCTGACACCGGAAGAGAAGCAGGAACTGGAGAAGATCCTGAATTCCCTGACCACGGACAAACTTGACGACGTGGCCCGTGGCTACCTTGCCCAGGGCAATTACGTCTTTGCCATCAAGCTGTACTGGGCATACTTGATGAAGAATACCAGGCTTACCGAGGAAGAAGGCAACAAGATCCGGGCAAAGATCCTGGAGATTGTCGAGAAAGCCGAGACTGAGGTCAGTCCTGAGGACACTGCTAAGGTGGAGACGATCTTCGCGGCCGAAATCCTCAAGGAATGGGCTGTGAAACGGTCGATGCACTTCATCTTCACCGCCCCCCCCGGTGGGCTTGACACTATCAACAGCTACTGCATCCTTCGCATTGACCTCGCCTACCTGATCGTCAGCGACTTGTTTTCCAATCCTTTCCTTGCCGGACGCAGAGCGCCCGCCCTGATTCTTCCGTACTGGGCCGCTAACGGCTCCTTCGCTGACATACTCACAGTCGGTTCGCTCGCCATGCCCGGACCTGACAACTGGGACATAACCAGAATCTGCAACTCCCTGTCGATGGCGGCCGGGCAATCCTACAACCCGTTCCCGACCGCCTGGAGCGGCTGGGAGATTCTTGGCGACCTGGCCTGCAAATACATGCTTGAGAGCGCACGAAAAGCCACGGTGCTGGCGCGCAAAATGTCCCTGGATTTCGACAGGTACTACGTTGCACGCGACATTCATTTTTACGAGATGCAGGCATATGATGGCGTAGCCGGATTCCTGGCCGGGATTATGCTGAAGTTCGGGACAGGCGCCGACGGCGAGATGCAATGGCTGAAAATGCGGGCGGCTTTTTCCGCGATGAAAGCCCTGTACACGTATGCCCGACCGCGTTGGCAGGCTGGAAATACTTTTGGCTACTGTCTGGCTTCCGCATTCGGGCCTGGAGTGTATGAGGAATTGCGCCGCTGCCACTTCGCCCTGCCCGCCAGACCAGCGGAGGAGATGACGGCGTATTTCGCGCAGATGGTACCAAGACTGAAAGAGGCTGCTGCCCTGTACGGTGCGGGGAATTACGCTGGCTACGCCGCAGCGGAAGAGAAATGCTGGGCGTTCATACGGGATTTCCCCGACAGCGAATACACCTATGAGGCGTATAGGCTTCTCATCTGGGCATGCAATGCGATGGCAAAGAACGAATCGATGACGAAGATCCAGAAGCGGGTTGGGATTATCAAGGCATGGGCCGTGGTCGGGCCGTTCTACGCCGCGAATGTGGATTTTCCACTGGCTCACATCCTGCCGCCCGAGAAAGTGGTCAACTACGGACAGACGTTCCCGAACACCAACCAGGTCGCCAAGTGGGGATACCAGAATACGAACCCGGAGGGAATGTTCTCTCTTGCCTACAGCTACCCGACATCCGCGTATGCGTACTCTCTTGCTTACTTCACCAGCCCGGTGGAGGAGGACGGATGGCTCTACTTCTCTTCCAACGTGGCCTATTGCGCCTGGGTCAATGGAGAGAGCGCCATCAGGTGCAACGCCGCGCCGGGAGCTTGGAAGTACAACGATGACCGGGGCAGGATCCGCATCCGCAAAGGCGTCAATAAGCTGCTTGTGAAGTACTTCAACGGCTCGGGGTACATCCAGGGAGGAGGCCGGATCGTGGCTTCTGACGGTCTGCCTGTCCCCGATCTGGAAATGTCCGTGGCCTGCATGGAAGACAAACTTGAAGCCAGGACAGTCCCCGAAGCAGGGCTTCCTTTGTACAGCGAGGACAAGGAAAAGGGCGACAACTGGTACAAGCACTGGAAGGTCACCGCCGGGAACTTCGTGGTCAAACAGAAGACCGTCTTCCCGATGGGCGCTGACGGCACTTGTCAATGGTTCCGTTTCTTCCCGTACGCGCAGGGCGCCGGGCCCTCGAATATGGCCTGGCTCAAAGACAAGTCAGTGATACCCGGATCCGATAGAGTTTACTCGTTCACCCAGCACGCCCCCGCGCATCAGAATATGCTCCTGCTCCTCGACGGCGACGGCGAGGATGATGCCCAGTGTGGAGTGGGCGTCGGCATCATCCCTGGTCGGGTCACGGGAAAGCTCTGGTTCGTGGTGATGAGATACGAGACTGTCTGCTATTGCATGCCCCTGGAAACGGTGCCCGCGGCCACGGCTTTCAACTACGAGATCGCCGTCAGAGGCAACTTCTACTGGCTTAAGGTAAATGGAATTTCCGTTTTCGACGGGGTGCACGTCCCGCCCTCAAATGGCAAGTTCTCAAGCGGATTGGCTGTGTGGGCGCCGGGCATCGGACTGCGAGCGATGCAGATTTCCTCTGTGAAGTGATATGGGCTCGTTTAGGCAACGCGAGCCCGCCCGCCCCATACTAAGAAATATGCGCAGAGCCGCGGTATGCTTCCTCCTTCTGATCCTCCTTTCATCGCCCCTCTGGGGCGTTGCCGAGATTCTGGGCCCCGATCTGTCGGCTTCAGGGCTCAGGTCAAATATCACCTCCCAGTACTACGTCCTGACCAGCGCAACTCCAAACCAGATGAACATATTCGACTGGTGGGGCGCAACCCCTGACGAGGGCGGTTTCGACTCCGGCATCAACTCGGCACAACCGGTGCCTGCGAATCAGACTTTCCTTTCCGCCTCTATGCCTCTCGGGTTCAATTTCCCGGTTCTCGGGGATGTCTTTTCAGATGTACAGGTCAGCATGCACGGGTGGATTTCCTTCGGCACAAACCTGGCCACACATTCAGCATTCTCCGCAGCACCGACAAACGATCTCATCGATCGGCATCCGCAGCGATATGTCGTCGCACCATATTGGACCGCCCTGAATCAGACGCTCCAATATGGCGGAGTGTACTGTCGGTACGCCCTGATCGATGACGTCAAGGCCTTCATCGTCCAGTGGCATGACCTCCAGGTTGTGGCGGGCGATCTCGATACGTCGGTCTTCTTCCAGTGCATCCTGTTCGAGGACGGCCGGGTCCGGTGCATGTACTGGTCAATGGGAAGCCGCTGCGATGGCGGCAACGGCGTGGTCGGCATACGGATGGATGACAAGTACATCGAGTACAGCCGCTTTGCCCCCAAAATTCACGACGGGCTGGCGATCGAATTCACCCCGAGCCTCACCCCGCCGCCGACCGTTAAGAAAACCAATGCCGTGCCATATCCGATGCCGGTGTTTCCTCAGTCGCACGAGGATATGCCGGTGGCGCAGTTCTTTGTGGAACCTCGGCTCAACGAGGGGACTATCAGCACAATCGGCGTCCGGGTAACCGGTCCGCAAAACACGGCCGAGCCTCCTCAACATATAGCGCTGTACATCGTCCGCGACGTGGACGAAAACGGTCGCTTTGATCCCAGCGATCCCATTGTCTCGGGGCTGACAGTCGGAGGCGGCCCATTCCTCTGGGAGCCTTGGATGGTGGGCGATACCACGAATATCCAACTGACCAATTCACCTGTCACGCCGGACGAGGATAATGCCGTCCGGCACGCTGAGGGCCGCAAGTACTACCTGATTGTGGCGTCCTGGCAGAACCTGATTATGGGCGACAGCTACACGTTCGACATCGTCTCGATGACATCGCCCGACCTGGGGATCTCGCCGGAATACTCGATCCTTGTGCTGGCGGGGAAGATCAAGGTCGAACTTGCCGACTTCCCGATGGCCTACGGCCCCAACTTCAACCCGCCACTGTCAGCGTTCGAAATCGAGCCGGACAGCCAGAACATTGTCGTGCTTTCGTTCACTGTCCGGTCAGCCCCCGGATTCTCTTCGCGGCTGCGCTCCTTTATGGTTCAAAGGACCGGCGACGCTCCCGGCGAGTACATCGGGCTGCGGTTCTACCGCGACAAGGGAGTCAGGGGCGTTTTCCAGACTGGCATTGACGAGGAGGTCACTTCCTATGCCATAGACGGCACCACAACCCCTGTCGATGGCTACACCCTCGGCGGCGGGATGTACAGCGGGGTGATCGAGATTCCGCTCCTCGGCCCGTCGAGCGGGTCAGGTTCCGGCCTCCCAAATTACATTCCCGCCAACGGCGTCGATGCGGACTTCATCGCGGTATGCGACTTCAACTGCCCTGCCGATACGGACAGCAAGACCTTTCAACTCCAACTGATTGCTATGACATATACCGGCGACGCAGCGGGGCTCGTGAATCTTACCTCGTGGGGAGTATCAGGCTCGCGGATATCCCTGATGCTCGCGCGTTCAGTACTGAGAATAGACTACGCGCCCGCGTGGGACCCCGATCCGACCGAGTATTTCTCCGCGGGTGCGTCAAGCGTTCCGATAGCCTTGATAGCGGCGTATCCATCCTCGCGTTCGGGCCGCATAACCGGGATGAAGGTCGCGCTCTCCGGCAGTGGATACGACCAGACCGAGATAAGCAACGTCTACGTGGTTCTGGACCTGGACGCCAACGGCTGGTACGACTCTGCGGATTGGCTGCTGTGGAGCGGAAAGCCCTCGGTGGATAATGAAGTCATGGACGTGACGCTGACCTCCGCGTACGGTGCCTTCCAGCCCTGGCAGGGCGGTACCCAGGCTGATTTCGCCGCGCTTAACCGGTTCATCGTGCTGGTGGATTTCCTGCCGACCGTCAGAGCAGGGGCGGAGTTCCGGGCAACTGTCACATCCTTGTCTTTCACGGTCTCAAGCGGGTCTCCCGTAGTGATGAGCATGTTCTGGGGCGGGCCGCTTTGGCGGGCCGTGGCCGCGCTGAACCCCCACTTCTCGCAGTTGAATTCCGAGTCTGACTCGATGAAAGTCCGAGCTTTGGCCGGCGCCAGCATTCCGGTCGCAGCGTATCGTTTTTACAGCGGTTCCGCGACCACTAAGCTTAACGCAATCGCCATCTCCATGCCAGCCCCCGCATGGACCGCGATGAGCGCGCTTACCGCGTATGTTGACGCAAACCACGATTCTTATGCACAGGCGCAGGAGGTCCTCTACAACTGGGCCCGCACGGGCGGCCCTCTTGCCGCGACGGGCACTTATATCGTGCCGATCGGCTCTGTTGAAGTTCAGGCGGGCGCAACGCTTGAGATTCTGCTGAACGCGACGTTCGCCTCCGTGCCCACAGGGGGGGCGGAATTCGCTGTTACCCTGGAGAAGGTCTATTTCTGCGCGGTCGGCGCATCAGGCGAGGTGGCACTGTCGCCATACAGCACTTCCCATCCGGGCCTTGGCGTGACGATAATCAGTTCCGTCTCGGGCGGAGGCTCGGCCTCATACGGCAAGGCCGACGCCCTTTCCATCGGCGCGCCGCGGTTTGTAACCGGCGGGAGATCCGCAATGGTGCTTTCCGCCTGCCTTGTCGGGCCGGTGGAGACCGTCAAGGTCGAGAGGCTTGCCTATTCATACGATGGTGGCGTCGGCGTGCGGGGGCCGGAAGTAACATTACTGCGCGTTGTCTCCGATAACGGCGACGGCATCTACGATTCCGGTTCCGATGCCGTCCTCGGCGGCAGATTCGAATACGACGAGCCCTTTCACAAGTTCTACTTCTACCCCGACGAGTTTTACCTGTTCCCGGGGTCATATTCCTACTTCATGCTCGACGCGTTCTTCGCCTCGGACATCACGCAGGGCGCGTACCTGCGGATCGATATGGACCCGGCCGCCTGCACGGTTTCCGGCATCACCTACGACAACTACGGCAACCCTGTCAAGCGCACAGGCGGCACCGCTGCCGTGGTGTATGGCAAAAAGATACAGGGCGCGACCGTTTACTTCGGCACTCCCACAGGCGGAGGCCAGGATGGCGGCGATGAGGGCGGCGTTCCAACAACGGGCGGTGGTGGCGGCGGGGGAGGGTGCTTCATCGCGTCCTCGGCATTCGGCTCTATGGCCGCAGTTGCCGTCGCGGACCTGTGCGCGACAAGGGATTTGCTGCTATCGGCTTCCTCCTCCGGCGCGGCAGCCGTGTCACTGTATTACTCGATAAGCCCTGCCATCGCTCCGGGAATCTCCGCGAGGCCCATTCTACGCGCGCTGCTTCGGACCTTGTTCATCTAACATTGTGTTCGTCCTGGCCGGAGGCGGGGGAAAAGACAAGAGACGGAGTTTTACCACGGAGGACACAGAGGTTCACAGAGGTTCGCAGAGAAGAAGTGCTCTGAGTTTTGCGAGACCCGAGAAAAGTAGCCAATATGGGTTCAGAGAAAACCTATAGCTGTCGGAAGGCCCTACCCTAATGCCATTTACTTAAGGACTATAAGTCCAACTAGGGACGGCAGGGCACGGGATCCGGATTTTGGCACAGAGGGATAGCTGCTCCAAGCTCGCTTTTTGCAGCGGGCATTTCTTCGCCCTG
>Ga0265297_10006610_pt1 | contig 16682 bp, 42 predicted proteins | sample Munlanlwell13791_FD_192502 | JGI IMG/M metagenome (GOLD analysis project Ga0265297, IMG submission 192502) | Leachate microbial communities from a municipal landfill in Southern Ontario, Canada - Leachate well 137-91 | ecosystem: Engineered > Solid waste > Landfill > Unclassified | place... | reverse complement strand
CGAACCATGCAAGACCTTCTGGGAATCGGGTATGTGCTTCTTGGGCTTGTTGTATGGTACGCTCTATGCGAAGGATTGGACTGGCTTATGGACTGGCTTTTTGGGGAATGGTTCAGAAAGGATGACTGAATGCACTGGTTGATTTTCATATTCATGCTCATGCTGGCGGGGTTCATCAATCTTGTTGATTGGCGGCTCCTTGAAAAGATAGTAATACCGTGGATATCGCCATATGGGCTTATTACGGCATGGCTTGTCGGGTTGCTTTACATGGCGGTACTATCTTGGAAATCGAAGGGGGAACAGGGGCATGGCTAACGGACTTCCGATTGATCTGGAAACATTCGAAACTCTACCTGAAAGACAACAAAATGTCGCTATCTTCAAAACCCTCATCTATATAATAAATTCAGGATTTGAATGTGAAGAGGAAAGGGAGAAAAAGCGGGGTGACTGTGAAAAGCGATTCGAAGCCCTTGAGAAAAACAAAAACAAGGACAAAGGATATGCAGCCGGGGCCGGACTGATAGGGGGGTTCCTTGCCTGGATGATGAAGGGCGGATGATGAATAAGCGGCTTGCCCATTACTCGAACCCGCTCTACCTGTATTGTCGCCTGCGTGATTTGGGGGTTAAGAAATCATGGGCGCGGCATATCGGGGAATGTTACGAAAGGATTTGGAGATGGATGAGAGGTTTTTAGAGGCGATCCGGGAAGTGCTTGCCAATGAGGGTGGGTATGTCAACGATCCTCAAGATCCGGGCGGAGAGACGAAATATGGCATTTCAAAACGATCTTATCCTCAACTCGACATTGCGGCCCTTACCCAGGCCCAGGCCATTGAAATCTACTACCGCGACTGGTGGGTGAAATATCGCTATGGCGAAATCAACGACATGGACCTTGCAACCGAGATCATGGATATTGCCGTCACCAATCCAAGAGCGGCGCACATGGCGATTCAGCGGGCAGTGAGCGCCACGAGTGGGGGCTGGCTGGATGTGGACGGCAACATCGGAGACAAAACGATCAAGCTGATCAATGCTCACCCTCAGCCTAAATGGTTGCTGGATAAGTTCCGCTTGCTCTGTATTCAGCATTATCTGGGCCTCCAGAAAAACAGGTTCCTTGCCGGATGGGTACGGAGGGCGATCACGTGATTGACATTCACCCTGGAGACATAGCCTGCACTCGATACCCTGGAGACCTAGGGGATGCCATAACTACGGTCGAGGCGTTCTACGAGGACGACAATTCGGGGGCAGAATACAGTCATGCGCTCTTGTTCCAGTCGCCCACGGAGACCTTTGAATCGCTGGAGATCGTAACCTCTCGAAAATGGCCCCAGGAGTTCGAGGGCGCAAAGGTCTTAATTGGCCGGCACGAACGCATGGATAAATTCGCGTTTGATTACGGCTTTGGCCTCACACGGCAACATAGGGGCGAGTCATACCCCTACTATCGACTTTTGCTCCAACTGCTTCACCTGGGCCAAATCAGCCTGCTTGACCGGCACGTTTGCAGTGAGTTGGTATCAGAGTTTTTATGGCATTGCGGTTTGATCTGGGATTGGAGAGGCAAAACCCCCGATGACCTGGCAGACGATATCAAGGGCGGGCCTCCATATTCAATCGTTTGGGAAGGAGTTGTAAGTGATGGACTGGAAAGAAGTTGAGATATTACAGGCATTGGCAATTCTGGCAGTTGCTACGATTGCTGTCTATATGGCCGACAGGGACATTGCAAACGTGGCAGTCGGTGGGCTTATCGGCTTTCTATCAGGAAAGGCCCTCAGAACATCGTAAATAGCTCATCTACCAACTGAGAGTAGAAGGAGATCGGGGGCCGTTCATGGGCGGTCCCTGCATTCTATTATCTTTTCCACTGCCGCACAGATAGCAAGGGGGGCGGTATCGGCTTCAGAAAATCCTATCCATGTTTCGTCTCTTTCTTTATCCTGTTCATGGGCTGTTAAATCAATAAACTCGATTCGCCAACGCTTGTAATTATTAGAAGCCTCATCATACCCTAATTGGTCCATGAGGGAAATTACTATGTCCTGTTCTGCTGCTTTCTCTACCAGCATCCAAGCATCCTGAATATTGACAAGGGGATTCCATATCCTCCAATTAAGGTTAGGATTTCCCATCCATTCAGCCAGTCGTTTGATTCGGTCTTGATCAGTCATAAATTATTCTCCTTAGTAGGATAAAAAGATGAATATGTCCACTTATCCCACCTGAGTACCATTGTAGAATAACTTGGGCCATTATCGAATAACCTATATGGCCTTAAAAAATCTTCATCATCCTTGTCTATCAAGGCCCTAGCCTCTTCACTTACTTCATCCAGTTTACGTGTTCTCCATCTAAATACAAGTTGATTCCTAATAAGTGTAATGATACATAAGAAAATAAAGCCATACATTATCCATAATAGCATCGATATTGTCATTTTTCCTCCTTCTTCACCCTGTTAGGGCATTTCTCATCTAGTGATAAACCGAACGGGAACAGGCTTTTCATGCCCCCGGTGTATGGCAGGGGTCTTTTCATCCAGCGTAGGCAGTTTTCCTTCTCAGGGCAGCCGTCATCATAGCAGGGGTCATTTCTTCCTCCTTACTTGTTGGGTTATAGCAGGCAGCCATTGCTTAAAAAGATTTCTACCACATTTACAACGTGCCAAAGAATAATCAATTTTTAATACTGGTACGTTGCATACCGGACACCACCATCCCCGCTTGACGGCAGGATGGAACACGCCGTCAGAATCCATTAAGTGAGTTATTTTTTTCATTGATTAATCCTAAAAATTCAAAAATTATTAATAGGAGCATAAGAATTGTTCTCTGGACACCAATTGCACTTCTCACAACGGTGTTTACCATTTGGGCAAATACAAAGTCGTTGTCGTCCACACTTTGGGCAACAGCCAGTATAATCTCCCAATATCCAGTCTGCTTTTATGGCGTCTTCTTCTTCGTGGTATTCTTCAAGTGACTTCAATGTGTTCATGGGCACACCTGCTTTCGAAGATATACTACTTCTTCTCCGCGATATATATCTTGTAGTTGCCAACCCTTCCGAAGAAGTTCATTTAGGACAGTAGTTCGACATCTTTTACAGGTTGGGTAAGGACTAATATATCCCGTAACCCCCGAACCATAACGTTCATATTTGCGTCCTTCACATAGATCGAAAGATTTATATTGCCAATAGCAGGACTTTTTGTGCCTATGTTTAAAACATAATGTCCGAACCACTTCCTTGGCTAATTCGTCAGCATCCTTGATGTCCTGCTCAGATAGGACACCTGTTTCAGCCCACCCCACTCCGCACAGACAGAAGGTTAGAGCTATGGCGATTAGTAGGTGTTTCATGGGGCCTCCTTAAAGAAAGGTTCAGCGAGTGTAACTCCTGAGCCTACAGATCGAAGTTTGATGACGTTTATATCCTGATATATTGTCCAGTAAGAATCCACATACTCGCTTTTAAAGGAATCATATCGAATGCCAGTTGGGGAATCATAGAATTTTGTCCATTTGCCATTCAGTTTTTTAAGAACCAAGGTTTCCCAAGAATACCAGCTATCTTCTACGCCTTGCCAATAGGCTTTAGGGTGGGTTTTAAATTCTCCGGTTTTAAAGCCTAGACCGTAAGAAATTACCAGTATTCCCGAAACGCACACTGCAAACACTAAAAGCATTACAATCTTTCTCATGGCTTCTCCTTTCTCACCCATAGCCAGACATCAGCTAGGGCATGTGGCTGATCAACGTGATTGCTCATGGCTTACCTCCTCCATATCGCTTCCAGTTTTCTATGGCCCTATGTTCTAAATTCGTGTCTATCCTCCAACGTCAGAATTTGGGGCTTGTCGGAGAGGCATTGAGCGCATCGTTTGCGCTTAACACGATCTAGCCAGTCTGGGTAAATAGAACAGCCATTGTGATTAATAAAGTTTGAACATGGACATAATCCACAATACTCACCTTCACTTGGAATCTGGTTCAGTATTTTATCTAACATAATAGTCTTTCCTGTTTTCTTTATTATTTTAGCAACCTGTCGTGGTGTATAATCAGTCATCCCTTACCTCCTTCCCCACATACCCAAAGCAAGCCTCACGCTGCTCAGGGTAGTGTAGTAGGCAGTTATATAGTTTGCCTCTGGATTAAAGAAGCTACACGCCCGGTTCTGGCAGTCCAGTATTTCGCAGGTGGAACAACCCTTGACGTATTCTCGCATGTGTGCGCTACAGAAGCCGGACATGGTTACTCACCTATCGGGTCATAAGTGGCTTCAAATATATCAGGTTTACATGGATAAAACTCCCCATGTACTCCCTTGATGATGAAATCACCATGCCTTGCTATATGGTCGCCTTCAAGAGTGGGGATTGTTAGTTCTATCCAAGGCGGTCCTTGTTCCCCACATGTGTCAGAAAAGGTGTCAACGCTTCTTGCGGGATTTGTAGAGGAAATAATATCTCCAAGAAAATCACACATTTCGCTCCATGTTGACCATTTCAGTTGTACTGCCTCAATTACTACTGGTTTCTTTTTGTATTTAGCCATTTTATTCTCCTTTCTGGTGACCGCTTGGGGTAGCGTAGTCTAGTGTTACATACCTCACATACCCCTTGCGGTCATATCCTGCCCAGACTTCCCGTATTATGAAGCACGGCCCACGGAAAAGTCCATTGGAAAGCCAGTCAACCGGGCAGGTCGGTGGATATGGAGGGATTGGGCCGCTAAGTTATTATCCTATTCAGCATCATCAACTTTTCTGCCACTGCGGTCAGCAGACGGATTAGAAAAAGTGTCATTGTTTGCCTCCATCAGTACATCAAACGGCCTGAGTGCTTCATCAAACTGTGCAGCCCAATGCTCCCAGGGTAGCCGGTTGTCGGTATCCGGGTCATCCGGTAGGCCAAGCCAGGTGATACCGCTATTCATTTCCAATCACTACTAATCATCCAAACAATAGAGCCTTTATCATTCTTTGCTTTCAGTTTGGCTTTTTCTCTTTTTAGAATCCGATTTAGGCTTTTGGTGTCAATCGTCCATCTTTGCCCGTAATAGAAAAACCCAGTATCTTGGGCTACCCAAAGAAGGTAAAAGGGGCCAATGATACTGGTATAGGCGGTGGACACCATTTTTTGTCTGGCTTCAAGTTCCGAAATTACCACCATACCATCCAATAAATCCATGCCCGACCATTTCATAATATGATTAATTGTTTTACCATGTTCATAAGCGATATGGCCCTTATAAGCCAACAGGCCACACAATAGCCATAAAATCACTGATAATATTATAATGCGTTTCATGGTATTTCCCTCACCTGCAAATGTTTCGGAAACTTCTCAATGTCCCGAACGCATTTGCCATTTATTTCGATCTGCTTTATGTACACCGGGACTCCTGCCCCCTTGCACTGTTCAACCACGTTCTCCACCCATTCAATTTTGCAGGGGCGACGGCGGGGGCCGGACTCAGCTCCCACAATGATCCACTGAATGAGATCATTTCTCCCTACGATTTCAAGGGGCCTCATGTTCTGCTCATCTGCCTTGCCCCATTGAGGTTTCGTGAGATAGCCACTAAAATCCACGGGTCCGATTGCCGGTTCATAGCTGATCCACCGCTTCCCCGGCACCCGCAGCAGGTCCGGCATCATGCGGTCGGCATCGTCTTGGGTGCAGCAGGAGACACCATGCCAGACATGATCCCAAAACCCCTTAGCGTGGCCCATGGCTTCAAGTTGATAGATTTTGGTTACTATTTCAGCCATCCTTTTGGCTTGTTTTGTAAGGATAAAAAACTGATGTTGTGGGCATCGTTTCATGATGTCATAAATTTCATGTATCCTCTCAAATGGAACTTGATTTATATCCATGATTCTCTCCTGATAATCAAAGACACTTGGGCTTGGGAAATCCCGTAGAGGTCTGCTAATTGGTATTGATACATCACTCCACTTTTATACGTAGCCCTAATTTCATCAACTTCTTGTTGGGTCAACTTGGAATTAGGGTTATTTGAACCTTTCGATGATCCACCTGCACTTCGTCCTTTTCTTTGACAATCATGGACATTATCGGCCTGTGTTCCAAGAAATAGATGGTGTGGATTTACACATCCTCGATTATCGCAGGCATGAAGCACAAACATACCTTCAGGAATGACTCCATTGTGCAATATCCATGAAACCCTGTGCGCTATTTCATGGCCATCCGATCTCTTTCCGATTCCTATTCTTCCGTACCCACCAGGGTTTTTATAGCCTAACCATTCCCAGCAGGAATCTTTGGAATCCCCAATTCTTACCTTTGCCCAAAATCTATCACTGAGTTTTTTCATGAGAAGAGGTCTCCTAAAAAGCACACCCCCACCCTCCGGGGCTTCTTCCAGTGTAATGGCTGATCAAGGCGGTCGGGGTGAAATCGGATTTCTTCAAAGGGGATAGCAGTTCCCCAACCAGGCTTAGCTAATCTGTATCCATGAAAATTAGGGAAACGATTCATCATCCCCTTCGCCCAGCAAGTCTCTTTTGTGGCACAACCCTTGCCGGAACAGCCTGTGATGGGGTCCCATAACTCACCCTTTATTCCACCTTCGTTGAGATAGGAAATTCGTGTCATAATCCCCTCCTTTAAAATCCCCGGTCTAGTTCCCTTTCCTTTGCTATGAAGCGAGATGGGTGGAATGGCTGTTGCCCCATCTCTGATCCTCACCCAACTATCGAGGGAACCTTGGTTCACTGGGCACCGCTGGGTTCATTACGTCCAACGGTAGAGCCTTTCGGCTCCGGGACCGGGGCCACCCTTGGAGTCTGGGCAAGGCAATCGAACGGCTTAAGTCTTTCCTCTATCTGCGCCGCCCAGTCTTCCCATGTTCTGCCGTTGGCTCTATCAGGCGGGTCATCGTCCAAATATGTCCAGGTTAAACGGGTCATTTCTCCCTATATAAACCGTCCGGTGTTCACCCTACTTCTTTCCCTCTTCCAGGACGGCATCAATCGCAGTAGCTAGTTTATCCCATTTCTTGAGCATCGCCCCGAGTTCCTTCCTAAACGACTTCATTTCCCGAAGGGTATAGATGGTGTCAATGATTGCGGTCGAACTCATCTCAATGGTGTCTCTCCGCTTGTCGTACGGTATTCCGGCTGCATTTTGCAAGCTATCCCAATCCTCTCTTCCCATAGTTACAATTTTGTTATCATTCTTGTCTTGGCCTATCAGTCTAATCATCAGTATTCCTCCTTTCAAAAGTGTTTCTGTGAATGACACTCAAGGCAGAGCGTTTCGAGGTTCTCCAAAACATCCCCACCGCCTTGACTTCTGAAAACACTGTGATGCGGAGGGGTGCCCGGCTCGACAAATCGCCCACACTTGCACAGGCCCCCATCCCGTTCGTAGGCTCGCCGGTACAGGGCAATGAGCTTTTTACCCTTGAGGCGCTTCGACTTCATCCTTACATCCTTCGTTCGGTGGCGGGATATATACGCCGTGCTCACTCGCCGCCCATCTACAAATGCGCTCGACATAGCTGGTTTCGTCTGAGAAGAACTCGACTGTTGACATTTTGGTGGTACTCCCCCCGATCTTTTGGCCGGGCCGGATTTTGCTTTCGATGGAGTTGAATAAGATCTTCAACTCTTCGTGGATTTCTTCCGACTCGTATCCGAAATGATCTGCCAGGATCGGGACCACAATTCCCCAATAGTATCTATTTTGGTCATTACTGCGCTTGCTCTTGTGGGCTCGGATTACGATGTCAACATGCGTCCCTGTCTTGAACGTGCGGCACCATCGGGATATTGATTCCTTGGTATGCCCGGTGAGCCTCAACTTGCCGTCAACAATATCGCCTTCAAATGTGGGGATGGGTTGCCTCATTTTACTCCTGGGGATAGTTTATAACTTGCATTATTCGCCTTTTGAATATCTTTGCAGCCACCGACCCTATGGCTCTACGAATAGTTTTGTTATCGACTATTTCTCCGGATGCTTCCCGGCACACATCCTCAATCATGGCCTTAATTACCTCGCCGGTAGCTGTAACGTCGCTTGGGTTGCCAAGCTTGTCTAAAACATGTGTGAGACGCATATCAGTTACAAATTCTCGTGCAATATCATCGGCCTTCTCCATTAACTCACGCTTAGTAGGATCTACGGCGGGGATAGTTTTTCGTTCAGAGAATTCGGGACGCTTGTGCTTTGCGATAACTCGATTTCCCTTATTATCGAAGAACTCCATTAGTGGATGAATAACAATCCCCTCTCGCATTGCTGATTCAGAAATGCCATTGCGTTTCGCTTGTTCACTAGGGGCGTCCCTTTCGGAGTCTAGGCAGACGATATCTGCTGGAATACGGTTGTAATGCACGAACTCAAGACCTAATTTTTTGGCGACATCATGTGCATTGGGTACGTTCAGCCATGAGTCCCCAATTTTCACATCGAATACCACGAAACGAAGATTAGGCCCATAGGTCTTGGACATACCTTGACATTTCCCGCCGTACCCCTCTCCATAGATGATTATATTGTCATGTCCGAGTGCGAGAAGTTTTACATGCAAAATCACCACATCGAAAATAGCCACAAAGTTTTCGTGGCTTACTCCACCAGAGAAGAACCCAATCTTGCCTTCCTTCCATGAGATGTGACAACTTGTCCCATGAATCTTTTCTGTTGCGTAAACCTCCCTGAAAAGAAGGATGTTTTGAGCAGTTTCTCGATATAGATTTTCAATGTGCATGTACCCCATGATTTTCTCCTTCTATTAGTTTTCTTCGTAACTACGCCTATATTATTTTCCTCAATTTCTCTTCAATTCTGTCCAGTTCGGCGCAGAACTCATCAAGGGCCACTCTTAACTTTGCACAGAACGAATCATCTCTATGATATCTGTCAATCAATGGAGGAAGACCGGGGCAATGACTCATCCGATCCCACCATTTACGTCCGGTAATAAATAGATTCCCCTGGATCTGCTGAAGATGATTTGACTCCGGCCATCCATTCAAGAGCCTGTCTATCTGCACTTCGGGCTTTGCATCTTTGATTTCAAGCCCTCCCTCGTCGCCCACGAGGCCGTCTGGAGAACTTGAATAGAGTTTCCTTTCGTCGAAGTAGCAAAGGCCCACCTGCTTGACTTCCACATCCCTGATGAATCCATAGAGTGACCTTGCAACCGACTCGTTTTCAATGCCGCGCTTCATATCGTAGCTCATAAAAGTGTCATGCGGAAGTCCGGTAATGCGTTCATAGGCGAGGCGATACATATATCCTTGAGCGGATTTGGACGGTTCCCCTCTTGCAGTTACGATGCAGTCAAAATGACTGGCACTCGGAATCCCGCACCTTGCCGCGAACCATTCAGGACTTTGTTGTTCACAATCTAGGATGATCATGCCTTCTTCTCTGCCGCTTTCTTCTTGGCGTTTAACGCAGCGAGTGCTGTTTTGTATTGGCCGGCGGGAATCGTCGAAACCGATTCCGATTTCATGTAAGCCAAAAACTGAGTTTCGTTCGCCTTCGTTTCCTGGATCAGGTCATTGATTTCAATCTGCTGGTCAGTGTTCAGGTATTCCGGTTCTTCTCCCTTTTTCCCATCGTCGTCTTGATCGTGTGTAGCGAGTCCAGTGAGAGCAAGAATCGTGTACCGCTCAAGGTACGAGATCGTTGAACCTACGGCCTGGATGGAGTTCTTGCTTCCCGAAGTATCCGGCGCCGCGGTCAGGGAAGTGCTCTCGCTATGCCCCTGCCTGTGAGTGATCGTACAAGTCACCTTGATAGTCGCTCCTTCCTGCTCGGTTTTCCATCCTGCAGAAAGGCCGTGAGGCGATAAGGCTTTGCCTATCTTGGCGGCCACATTCCCGAGGCTGGCATGATTATATGAGGTCGTTCCCTTGCCCTGTACTGTATAGGAAACGCTTTTGTCCTTCTCGATGTCCGGAGGGTCGGCCTTGAACGCAGCCATTGCCTCATGATAGGCTTTCCGGGCCTCATTCTTCTCGTATCGCTCCTGAAGCTCCATGAACTTTTCAAGTTGCTCCAGGTTCCCGCCCTTTGCAAGCGCCTCGATCATGAGGGCAGCCGGGGAATTGTCGCGCACCTGAATGTCTTTCGGTTCGATCGTCGCAAGTTGATTCTCCATTATTTCTCCTTCCTCCATTCACACCCCGCAGGGCATGGGTTATTTTTCTCGTGCTGCAAAATCGCACAGGCCGATTTATGCCGTCGCCCTCCGTTCTTCATCTTGGGACAGCGCACATAGTCGGGATTGTTGGCATCAACAGGTCTAGAGGGTTTCATTCTGCCGTCACCTCTCGCACATCGTCTTTCATGTCTGCCCAGAGGTCCCTCAGATATTGGACGCTGTATTTCAGCCCTTCCACGGTCTCCCTTGCTTCCTGAGTTCGCGGTTCCAGGTCGTTCACATTTTGGAGCAGGTCAAGGGCCTTCTCTAGATGCTCTGCCCCTTCCCGGATTTGTCCCACAGGGTCGAGGGGGGGTGGGAATCCAGCCTCAGTCAAGGTTTTCTCGAAACAGGGAAGGCAAATACCGTGGCTGACCACTTCTTCCGGGCCTTCCAATATGATGTCCTTACACCAGGCGCATACGGTTTTCATTCGTACACCCCTTCCGGTCCCTCGCTCAGTGGAAGGGCCTCCTGTGTCTGGGCCTGCACCGGATATCGCCGGATCGCGCTCGCCTCGACCAGCACTTTGCGCGATGGCGTAGCCGGGAGCGTCACCTCCACCATGCCCCGATGCTTGCCCTTGATGATCTGCCGGAACTCGGTGAAGGGTCGGAACTTGCCTTTGTCGCCGGGCACCCATACCCAGCCAGGACGTATGTCGTTCATATCAATCCTCCAGTACCTTTCCGTATTGGTCCTCAACGTGATAATGGCTCCGCTGCCGGGTAGCCAGTTCCTTCTCTACGGCCTCCGAAAGTGCAGAAAATTTCGCAACAAACCAAGGTTGTCCTTGTAAATAATCTAAGTATGTATCTGGGATAGCTTCAAAATCTCTCGATTTTACTTTGTTAAATAAATCTCCCATTGGTGAACTCCTTGATAAGCGTGGTCTTGACAAATAACGAGAGGACCGCCTACTTTTGTGCCATTATGGTGGTGAACCTCACACCCTAGAGGTAGTGGCTTCCCAAGTGCGGATTCGGCTAAAAACCTATGTATATTGATCTTGCTCCGCACAGAAACGTTAATCTCCTTGTACCATTTCCCTGAATATCTATTTTTACGGTGATGTTTTAAGAATCTATGCGGTTCGCCTTTCTTGAGGCCCTTGCTCTTTTGGCTGTCTGTGATCAAAAATGTTTCCTGACCGCACCCGCATTCACACATCTTCCCACTCAAAACTTTCTCTCTGCCTTTTCTCATATCCCGAATTTCCCGTCTTTCACCTTCTGCCAGTATGGGGATTTCATCTGAAAAGTTCCTCCTGTCTTTCGTCAACATAAATAGGGTCTGATGTGGCCTTTAGTTTTTCAATGGTGAAGCCGATGCCCCCGGTTACTGCGTTCACGCCGTCATCTGGCTCAATCTTTAGGTTGAGATTGATTGTGATCTCGCCGGGCGCTAGAGTGTAGGCGCGATTGATCTGTGAATGATATTGCCAGAGAAGGGATTCAATCTCGGCTATGCATGCTTTCATGGTCTTATCCCCGATCTTCCATTGGAGCTTTTGGGCTATCCTCTTGCCGGCGCACTCCAAGCAGATCCCGCCCTGCGCCGTGGAGCCTGTCTTCCCGCAAATATTGCAGGGCTTATCCATGTCGATTTCGATTGTTGGTGTTATTTTTGCTACCATAATATCCTCCGTACTTCCCTAACGAGCAATTTTGCTGAAAAAACGAACAGCAGGGGCAGCCAGTAAAAGCGTGTTGCATTGATTAGGTCGATCATTTCCCCCTCACCAAAACAGCCAAATGGCCCAGAAGATTGTTGCTGCAAAAAAGCCTATGCAAAGGCCTATTAAAAACATCACATCACCACATCCGGTTTTGGCTTGCCGTGGTAAGTAACATGCACACGGCGAGAATATAAAAATTCCTTGCCACAATGGGCGCAATCTGTTTCGCCGTCTTCTTCTCCCCCTTCTCCTATTTCCCATGAATCCTTGTGGACATAGCCACAATGGGGGCATATTAGAAATTCACCATAGGTTTCTGATGCCATTACTTTTTATCCTCATCATCCGGGTTAGGGAAAATCTTGTACTTAAAATTGATCAAGTGCCCTACCTCATGGCCCAGATTGCGCTCCTGCCGGATCCAGTCCGCGAAGTCCTCTTGCCTCAGCCAAATTTCCATTGCATCTGAACTCACCCCGCCCACTTCGGTCCGCTGGCTTTTAGTGGGCCAGGTGCTTCTATCCTGTGTGATGTGTAGCCTTACCGGGATGTCATAGGTTCCGCACGGCGGCAGGTTCACCATTTGTGTGCAGCCACCCATGATCCAGATGAAGACCACGAGGGCCGCACACATTAGAAAGGGTACGCTGAAAACGAGGTCTGCTAAAGCTCGCAAGAATAGGTTAAGCCGGGAAGTTGACTCGTGGACAATACGCTGGATCATGATAAGATCTCTTCGACCGCCTTGAGGGTTTCCTGGATGATGGTTGCCATGAGGTCAATGGCCTCAGTTATCTGGGAGTCTATGGCGTTGAGTTCTTCGATTGCCTGTTGGATTTCCATTCCGCCGTCTCCGTTTGCCCTTTCCCTCTTTGACCTTCACTCCCACAGGAGCAAGGCGGGTACTCGGGTCTTTTCATCCCCATTCCGGCCCGCGTTGACCGGCAGTCGTAAAAAAGACACTGAGGATTTTTGGGAGCGGGGGCGGGAATCGAACCCGCGATGACCGGCTTATGAGACCAGCGCCTTTCCTCTTGGCTACCCCGCGTCAGTTTTTAACCCCCCGACCCGCCGTCAAGCCCGGTTAGGGGCGGCGTCACGGTCAGGCGAGGGGTGAGTGTTGAAAATGATTATTTCACTCTTAAAACGGTTTGTCAAGCACTATTTTTATATTTTTTCACCCTTGACATTCTTTTTTCTTAGTGGTATCGTTAAGCCTTGAAATTCAAGGACTATCTAAAATTAGTTAAAGTGAGACCGACCCGGTGGGCTAGGGATAACGGCCTTCCGGCTCCCTCTATCTGGAGGGCAGCCAGGGGGAAAGGATTTCCGTCCCCGGCCACGATCCGGGCGATTTCGAAAGCCACAGCCGGGGCGGTCAAACCAGAGGATTGGTATTAATAGACAGAGGGGCAATGGAGCAACTCGACCTTCTATCATATTCCCCGATTTCCCGCAACACCGACCCGGTGACATCTCACCTCGCCGCGCTTGAGGTCACTCAGGACGGCACCAGGGCAAAACAACAGAGGGCGGTCCTAACAGCCCTTAAGTCTCATCCGGGGCATACCTCGATGGAACTCTCCCAATTTTCAGGCGTCCTTTCACGCTACGATTTTGCGAGACGATTGCCTGAATTGGAAGATGCGGGTCTTGTCATGAAAGGACCAAAGCGGCGTTGTGCATTAACCGGCAAGCAGGCCGTGACATGGAGGGCGATTTGAGAACCTTTCTCCGCCTTCTTCTCGGTGCCCTCATCTGCCTATGGTGGTGGGTCGGGCTGTTTATGGAGTTTTGCAGATGAATCTCTACCTCGGAAAAACCATGCCTGAATTACTGGAGCTCCAGAGGAAGATCTCAGAAGATCCACGGAGTAAAAACCCTGATAGCAAATCAATATGGATTTACAGTAAAGCAGCCAGGCGGAGATTAGATAATATTTCGTGGGCGATCACCTGTTTGCTGAAAGAAAAGAGAGAACGTCCATGAAAGAATCCCTCACCTTCATCTGCTTCGGCCTGATCCTGGGCGTACTGATCGGGATTCTGATTGTCCCTGAGCGCGTCGAGATCCGTGTTGTCGAGGTGCCACCAGGAAAGCAGGAAACCAATTATTTTATCGAGTCGGCTTATATTGGGTTGGGCGGGTTGCGGGCGGAGATGGAAACGAAGACCTGGAACGGATTGATAACGGTGGAGACGGAGTACAAATGATCACTCCTAACCTGGCGCGGGAAAAAGTGAGAGGGGTTAGCAGGCGGCGCACAGGCTTACCCGGTGGGGCTGCTATGGGCTATCACAGGGCCGGATTTGAGGTTGTGGGTGTCGATATCAAGCCTCAACCGCACTATCCTTTTGAGTTCCACCAAGCAGATGCCCTTACCTACCCGCTAGATGGGTTCGATGTGATCCATGCGAGTCCGCCATGCCAAGCATATTCGGTTCTTCGCTTCCTTCCATGGCTAAAAGACAAACAATATTGGGATTCAATACCTCCAACACGGGCAGTCTTGGAAGCATCGGGGTTGCCATGGGTGATCGAAAATGTTGAACATGCGCCCATTCAAGGTATTGTCCTGTGTGGTGGCATGTTCGGCCTACCGGTCTTCCGCCATAGACGCTTCGACTCGTCTTTTCTTCTCTTCGCCCCCACCCACGAACGACACCGGAACGTGATCCTCAAAGGCAGGATGCTCAAAGACAGGGCGCGTCTGAATGTGTGGGGCAAGACCGGAGTGGCTGGGCACCATGGAGGCACGGCGTTGAAGCGTGAGGCGATGGGAATTCCTTGGATGACAAGCCAAGAACTCTCCCAAGCCATTCCTCCGGCCTATACGGAATTTATTGGTAAACAATTGATGAGGCTTTTATGAAACCCCTTTACCTCCCATCCCCCCGCTGCACATTGACCGAGGCAATCGGTCTTTTTGTGGCCGGGGTTTGGGTGTGGATGACAACGATGACTTGGGGGTTAACAACGATCGAGACGGAGGAAAAATGAATCTTACACTGAAAAATATTAGATATTTTAAGGGATTTCCACAGGATGACAAGTGCTTTATGTGCGGCAAAAACGATGACAAGCCCTGTGTGTTAGTGGGGGTTGACGGCACACAGAAAGACAAAATTGAAGAAGCCAAACCCGTCCATGTCGAGTGCCTGGCTAACAGTCAAAACTGGAGAATCAACCGGGAAGTGGGGGTGATTTACGGAAGGAAAAGCACCATATGAGAAAAAGCGACTGCATACACACCGGAAAATGTATTGGAGAAAAGGTCCGTTTGGGTAGCCGAAACCGCCTGGACTGTACCGATTGCGAAGATTATGCGGTGGAAACTGACAACCCGGATAAGCCGTGGAAACCTACAGAACAGAAGATTTGTGCCCTTTGTGGCAAATCGAAACCTCTCTACACAGGTTTTTATCTCGACAAGCAAAACGTAGACAACCACAAGACAGACTGTATTGAATGTAGGTTAGCGGCAGAGAAAAAACGTCTTGCAACCCTACGAAAAGACAAGCCAAAACCCATCAAAGAGGAACAACCATATAAAATGACACCACAAGGCAAAGTGCCTAAACCACAAGAAACTCCTACCCCAAAAAAGGAGACCACAAGGGGCTGGGTTGAGTTGGATAAGCTCACCCTCGCCATTAGGATTGTAACCCGGTTAGCTGGTAGAGGGACAATACCGGTCGAAGAGGCGATCAGCCGAGTTTATCGGGAATTGGAGGCAGCATGTCAGTAAATAAGGTCGTTTTGGTCGGCAATGTTGGCCGTGATCCTGAGTTGAAATACACCCCCAAGGGCACGGCTGTCTGTAAGCTCGGCGTAGCCTGCGGAGAGAAATTCAAGAACAGTGCCGGGGAATGGCAGGAGCGGACTGAGTGGGTCAACGTGGTCACCTGGGGTGCGCTTGCCGAGAGATGCGGCGAGAATCTGGCGAAGGGCGCGAAGGTCTTCGTTGAGGGCAAAATCACAACGCGATCATGGGAGGACCGGGACGGCACCAAAAAATACGCCACTGAGGTCGTCGCCTCCTGGGTCGAATGGTTCAGCCAAGGGAAAAAGGCCCCGGAGCAGGGTCCGGCGACCGATGGCCAGGGCAGAGAGATTTCAGAGGACGAAATTCCCTTTTGATGGAGGGCTCTCATGGCGGCATACAACCATAACACATCCGGCAAATGTCGGGGCGGCTGCGGCAAAAAAACAACCGCTTGGTTTTGTCCGGCGTGTGCTTTGAGGTTCCGGGAATGGCGGCGGCGGCTGGACTGGTTAGTTGCCCTGTCTGAGCGCACAGATATTTTCAGGGCATGGCGTAGCCGGCGCAGGGGCGGGCTGAGGTCAATATTGTCATGAGGTGGACCGAAACGCAACTTGAAACCTACCTGGCGAAACAGCCCCGGGCCGATGTTTCCGGCGACAGATGGCAAGATGCTGATGAGGGTCCGGAAAACAGGCTACAGGCCAAAATAGTGGAATGGGCAAAGACATGGGGCAAGCCCTGCCTGTCCTTCCGGCAGTCGAAAAAGGCACAGGGCTTCATCACTCCAGGATGGCCGGACATCACTTTAGCCCTTGCCAAGGGGCGCGTCCTATTTTTGGAACTGAAATCAGCTAAAGGCGTTGTCGAGGATGATCAAAAGCAGATCCACCTGCAATTAATGGCCCTCGGCCATGAGGTTCACGTTGTGCGCTCGTTCAAGCGGTTTCTGGCAATCGTGGGTAATTGACTCTAACCTGTTGACCCCGTTACAGAAAAAGCCCCTGTCGGCGTGGCACCGAAGGGGCGGA
>Ga0265297_10006609_pt1 | contig 16682 bp, 14 predicted proteins | sample Munlanlwell13791_FD_192502 | JGI IMG/M metagenome (GOLD analysis project Ga0265297, IMG submission 192502) | Leachate microbial communities from a municipal landfill in Southern Ontario, Canada - Leachate well 137-91 | ecosystem: Engineered > Solid waste > Landfill > Unclassified | place... | reverse complement strand
CCTGTCGTCCGGGTCCCTCCCGCCCTTCGGTCAGCGGCTTCGCCGCAGTCCTCAGGGCGGGAAGCCCTTCCGGACGCCACCCGCTGCGTTCTATCTCACGCAGTTGCCGTTGCCTGCAGCGCTGTCAGTCTTTTGAGGTTGAGCAACCAGCCGATGAGGTAGGCTTCCTGTCTGACCTTTTCTAACCCTCTTCGGCTGAAGCGCCTGAGCCCGTGATACTCCTTCGCTTCTCCCCACAACTCCTCGATCCGTTTGCGGGCACGCTGACTCAAGGCATACCCGATCGTCTTGCTCATGCTCCGCACCCGACGATGGATCCATTGGGCACCCTGAACGGTCGCCGCCACGTGAGGTTTGATCTTCCGCTTCAGTAGCCCCCCAAGGAATGCTGCGGCGAAGAATCCCTTGTCGCCCCCCACGCTTCTGGGCTTGAGACGATAACGCTTTCGGGCCCGGTCGATGAGGCCCATCCCGCCCTCCATCTCGGATGCAACGCTGCGGAATCTCTCCACTCCGATGCCCACCAGGATGCGGTTCCGATTCTCCATCACCCCGTTCACCGTGTAGCCCGGCTGGGCACCTTCCCGCCCCTTCGCCGCCAGGCGGGCATCCGGGTCCGTGGTCGAGCGATGGGTCTTGTTCGACCGCTTCTGACCGTCCCAGCGTACCGTCGGGTTCCCCGGATCATCGTCCCGTTTCTTCGTCCGCTCCGCCTTCTTCTCCCCCGAGATCATCTCCCGGTATTGGTCTGGGTCCTGGTGGACCTCGAAAGGGACAAAGCTCTTCTGACTCGCATTCGCTCGCACAAGCGTCCCATCCATGGACCAGTGCTCGCTGATCCAGCCCCGCCGTGAGGCGACCCGTACCGTCTCATCGAACAGCTTCTCGAAGATGTCGGTGCCCTCGAATCGCTCGCTCCTATTCCTTGCGAACGTCGAGTCGTCCCAGACCTCCGAACTGATGTCCAGGCCGACGAACCACCGGAACGCCATGTTGCAGCGCAGTTCCATGACGAGCTTCCGGTCCGAGCGGCAGCCGAGCAGGTAGCCGCCCAGCCAGGCCAGGAACAGTTGTTCCGGCGGGACGCTGGGGCGGCCGTTGTTCTCGCAGTAGAACGGCCTGCGCAGTTCGCGGATCCGCTTCGTGTCTATGAGGGGACGTATCTTCCGAAAAGGATGATCTTCTGGGACGAGCTGCTCCAGGGTGATCGCGTGGTAGAAGTCGGGCTGAGGTTCATTGTGTCCCATCATCTCGGCGGTCTCCCCTGGCCTTACGGCCGCATCGGTAGGCCAGGGGCCTGCCGACAGCGGCGTGCTCCTTATCGGCAGGCCTCTGTCCGTCGGTGTGCCGACGAGAGATTCCACGAATTCGAGGAACTGTGGTCGCCCACAGTTGGGCGCGAATCGACGGATGAAAAAGTTATCCACCGTACTTTCGCGCCGAAAGTCCTGTGGATAATCTCTTGCCCGAGATGATGTCGAAGAGAGCTTCGCCCTTTCGCGATAGCGAAAGGACGAAGCCGCAAGCCCGAGCGCCGAGCGATATCGGGACGCTCGGCACCGTGGGGAAGAGCCGTGCTCCTTACCCCACGGCGCGCAGGAGGCGCCGTTCAGGAGGGGTTTATCAGCACCCTGCTAGGGCGAGACCCCTATCACCAGCGAGGAGGGGTCCCGCGCGTTGAGCGGGGTGATGACCTCCCGCCCCTCCTCGTCGACCATGCGGTACCCGGCTCCCCCCTCCATAGGGACCAGCACCACGTTCTGATTCTCCTTGCACTTCCCCGCGGACAACGGCCCTTGGTGGCGGGTGAGGAAAAGGTAGATCCCGAAAGGCTCCAGCACGAACACGGTCAGCAACCCCAGGATCAGGACGATGTCCACCATCCCCAGCCCGCGCGTGAACGACACCAGGCCGTTGTCCACTCCGTCGGGGTCCGTGCGGGTGACGCAGAAAGAGAACGTATAGCTTCGGGATTTGGCTTCCATGCTCCTTAGGGTAAGGCGGGTACGGCTCCCAGTCAAGAGCCCCGGCCCAGCCTCTCGCGGACCCGCAGCAGGTTCTCCTGCGCGACCGCGTAGTCGGGACGCAGCCGGACCGCCTCCAGGAGCCGCTTCTCAGCCAAGGCCAAATCCCGCCCGGTGATGAGGCAGGTCGCGCCGTAGGCGTTGAGCGCGCTCGCGAAGCGCGGCTCCAGCCGGAGCGCTTCCTCGATGAGCGGAAGTCCCTGCTCCCACTCGGCCCGGCTGAACTCCTCGAGCGCGGAGCGGTAGAGAGCGTACGCCCGCTGAAAGGACTCGGACGGCACGACTCGATAGACCAGGGTGGACTCCTCAGGGCTCGCGTAGACCGGCCTGTAGGCGGCTGAGGAGGCGACCCATTGCCGGCTCCGGCTCCAATTGAGAGCCAGACGCTCGATGCCTGGGATCGCCTCGAACGCGATGCGCATGGGCGCGTAGTACAGGAAGTCGATGCGCTCGCTCAGCAGGCGGTCGCGGAACGCCTCCTCGTCCGCCGGCACGGTCAGGCGCACGGCCCGCCGGTTCGTGTAGAGCTCGATGAGCGCGGAATCGTAGGACCAAAAACGCGCCGAGGACAGCGTATTCGCCCGGATCCAGGAAAACGTGGCCTTTGGCGCCGCATCGGTCTCCCGGAACGACTGCACGTTGCCGTTCGCATAGGAAAACAGCCAGAGTCCCAGACCGGCCAATACCAGCGGGCTCCCCGCATCCCTCGCGCCTTCCACGATCGCGAGCAAGGCGAAGGGAAGCAGCACCAGGAAAAAACGCGGGTCAGAGACGGGCCACAGAAGATGCAGGAGGGAATACAGGAAGAAGAAGCAGTACGCGCACAGGAGCAGGAGCCTCTCGCTCCTGTCTTGCTTCTCCAAGCGCCTCAGTCCCCTGATGAAAAGCCACGCGGCCGAAAGGAGGAGCAGGGTGGCGAACACCGTCGTCATCGCGGACGTTGGGAAGCGAGAGGCCCCCATCAGGGTGTTCCAGGTGAAGATCCGCAGCAGGAACAGCCCGTGTCCGATCCAATAGTCGGGCCGGAGGGATGGAGCGCTGGACGACCATATCCGGAGATAACCAGCCTGCCCGAGATACGCGGAAAGGCTGATGATGCCCGCCAAGCCCACGGCTTGGGCCAAAGCCCGCTTCCTATTTCCCAGCCAGAGGGCGAGAGCCGTTGATGCCAGGAGTATGAAGCCCTCTCCTCGGATGATCGCGGCCCAGCCCAGCAGCAGACCCAGAAGCCAAGCCCGAGGAGCACTTTCCTTGCGCAGAAGTCCCCTGACAAGCAGGAAAGAGGCCAGCACTACGGCGGTGAACAAGGGCTCGGTCATCACCCGGCCGGCGTATTCCGCGACCAAGGGATTGAACGCATAGAGGATCAGGAGCGCGACGCGGGGCCGCGGCTGGAGCAGGGGCTCGGACAGCCTCCAGACCAGGACACAGGAGATCAGGGTCAAGGCCCAGGGGAAAAGCTTGAGCAGGGTGAAGGGCGGCTGAGACCAAGGCGCGAGCGGCATCAGGAGGAACGGCAGGCCTGGGAGACGATTGATGGATCCGGAGCCTTCGGCCAGGGCCTTGGCGGCCATGATGTACTCCGCGTCGTCATTGATCAGGCCGACGCCGTGGCCCCAGCCCACGACCAGGTATAGCAGGGCCGCGAGAGCCACCACGGTCTTCCAAGGGCTGATTCCCATCCGCGCCATCGTGATAGCAAATCAACCCTCGCACATCCTAGGCCCTTGGCCCCATCCCGATATGGGTCTCCTGGACCTTGGCCGATTGGGCCATCCGGGCACAATAACAGAAGATAAAAGATGCCACTGGAAGTAGACATCACGGCACCTGCTGGACCGAATCTCCGCCGAACAGAAGAATCTGAACGCATCGTGCACGCGTCGGGTCCGCACGCCATCGTGTACCTGCGGCCCGCCGCGATCGCCCTCACGACCATGGCCGCCGCGGCCCTGGCGGTCCGCGTCATGCCGTTGTGGGTGGGCTTGCTCGCCGTCGCCGTCGCGGCCATCGCCCTCATCCCGGACGTGCTCACGCGCTATTGCGCGAGCTACGACATCACCAACAAGCGCGTGATCATCAAGGTCGGCTGGCTATGGCAGCGGACCCTGGAGACGACGCTGAACCGGGTCGGGGCGATCTCCGTGGAGCAGGGCCTGCTGGGCAGGGTGCTCGGCTACGGCGACGTCTTCCTGATGCTCCCGGGAGTGGGCAAGGAACTGCTCCCGCGGATCCGGGCTCCCCACGAATTCCGGAAGAGGCTCATCGAGCAGATCCTGTGCTGGGACCGTGAACCGTCCCCGAGACCCTATGCCGTAGGAAGGCCGCGCCGGCGCCGCGTCCCCCTGGCGGTCGGCGATTACGCCTGCTGAGGGTCAGCCCAGCCCCAGCTTCTTCTTGACGCGAGCGGCGACCACCTGGGTCGTGGCTCCCTTGTCCACGAAGTCCGCGTCGAGTTCGGCCGAAACCGGCTCGAGCTCGCTCCAAGGCATGCTGGACACCACGATCACCGGGACACGGGCCGTCTGAGGGTCATGCCGGAGCTGTCTCAAGGCCTGCAGGCCGTGTATTCCGGGCATGAACACGTCGAGGACCACCAGGTCGGGCACGGTCTGCCGGATCAGGTCCAGCCCCTCCTCCCCGTATGCGCAGGTCTGAACCTCGACGCCGGACTTCTCCAGGATGGAGCCCAGGACGTCCAGGAAGTCCGGATCGTCGTCGATGATGAGGACTCGCTTCTTCATGGCATACGCTCCTGTGCCCGCAACACGAACCTGGGGAGCTCGCTCCGCGTACCCAACCGCATGGGCGGACCCCAGTTCCCCGCGCCCGACGTCACATAGAGCTGGGAGGCTCCCCTCGAGTAAAGGCCGTAGCGGTACTTGTTGGCCCACCGCACGAAGATGTGGAACGGAAACATCTGCCCGCCGTGGGTGTGCCCCGAGAGCGTCAGGCCCACCCCGCGCTCGGCCGCTCGGTCGAACACCCGCGGGTAGTGCGACAAGAGGATGGAGGGCTTGGTCTTGTCCAGCTTGAAAAGGACCGCGGACTCCCCGGGATCGTCCGAACCCGCGACCTGCAGCCCATTGGGGAACTCCACCATCTCATCGCGAAGCAAGCGGACTCCGGAGCGGCTGTAAAGCTCCTTGCACCCCTCGACGCCATGGTAGAGATCGTGGTTGCCCAGCACCGCCAACTTCCCGACCCTCGCCTTCATGGCGGAGAACAGCTCCGCCGCGGCCCGGACCTCCCGAAACCCGGGGTCCAGGGTGTCGCCGGTGAACACGATTAGGTCGGGCTCCAGGCTGTTGACCTCCTCCACGAGCCTTTTAAGCCGCCCCAGCCCCACGGTGACGCCCAGATGCAGGTCCGAGACCTGCACGACCGTGAAGGCCTCGCCGGTCAGGCGCGGCAATCCGATCCGAAGAGACCTCACCTGGATGGGACGCGCCGCGTTCCATGCGGAGTATACGGACAGAAGAAGCACGAGCCCGGCGGTCCCATAGGCGATCAGCGGCCTGGCCTGCGGTGAGCGGATGATGACATAGACGGCATCCCCGGCCAAGGCGGACCAGAACGCGATGAAAACCAGCCCAAGCCACACATAGGCCGCGTAAACGAACGCATCCGAAGCCCAGCCCGGCCATTTCCGCAAAAGCGTCATGGACAACGGCAGCGACAGGGCCAGCAGGAGCACGCAGCAACGCACCAGGGTCGGACTGACCGGAATCTGCGGGAAATACCGGAGAATCCAGAAGGCGACGTAGTACTGCATCCCCAGGTAGATGCCCACGACCGTGAGCAGGAAGAACAGCAGATGCAGTATGGAATCCACTATAGCCCCAGCATGACCGCGAATCCCCGCAGGATATCCTCTTTATAGGGGGGCTGATACAGGCCCGGGACCCCGGGCATGCGGCGCAGGGCCTTCCCTGTGCCGTCCGTGACCACGAAATTCGGCACCCCGCCGGGCGCGGGCACGCTGCCTCCAGGGTCCATGAGCGTGTCCGGACCGAATTCCTTGGCGTAGGACGCCACGTCGGAAGCCGACCCCTGGCTGACCACGACGCGGGACTCCACGCCGCGTCCTTTGAGATACGCGGCGAACGCGCCAAGGAACCCCGTGGAAGAGCGGCAGATGCCGCACCAGGGAGCGACGATGACGGTCAGGCACTTGGCCGTTGGACAGGAGTCGAGTCTGACCGGCTCTCCCCCACCGACCCTTTCCAGAGCCAAGACCGGCATGCCGCCGCCCGAATCGCGGCGGGCGAGCCTGGCCATGACGAAGAGGCCGGCCAGGAATACCAATCCGGCGGCCAAGAACATAAGCTGTTTTTTATCGTTCATTAGCGCCCCCTTACTCCGGGACGATCTGGGCTTCGAAGAGCTCGAAACCGGCTCCTTCGCGCCAATCATCCGCGCCCATGCCCGCCTTCCTCGCCAGATGGGAGAGGAACTCCTCCACCTCCCAGCCGAACTCCACCGCCACCTGCGGGAGGAACACCGCGCCGCGCCTGCCCTTGCTGAGAACCACGCCGTGCCAGCCGGGCAGGATGTCCCGGTAGCCGCCCGCAGGCTTTAGCGGGCTCAGGATGGAGACTTCCACGGTGATGTCGCCGAGCTCGCCCGCCTGCACCGGGGAGAAGCGCGTATCGTTGACCGCCGCGTTCACCGCGTTCGCGACCACCCCCTTATAGAGGGGTTCGCGGCCCGCGATATCGCCGATGCAACCCCGCAGCTCGCCGTGCTTGCGCAGGGTGACGAAGAGACCTCGGTCCTTCTTGAGCCCCTTGCGGACCTTGGCCTCGAGAGACTTCTCGTCCGGGACCTTGCGCCCCCGGACATAGGCCTCCACCGTGGCCCGGGCCAGCGCCACGACCTCCTTCTGCTCCTCGGGATCGAGCATGGCCGCCTCCCGCGTCTCGCGCTCCGAGCCCTTGAATGAGATCGCCGGCCCGAAGGCGACCGAAGCGTAGCTCACCGAGCCGTCCCATTCCCCGCTCATATCCCCGGAGCGGTAGTAGCGAAGGAGGCTCCCTTTCGCGTCTTTGGGCAAGGCGAGGAGGAGCACGCCGATGGGCACATGTCCGCAGATGGTGGCCCCTGTCTTCTCCACATGCCCGTGGAAAGTCTTGAAGTCCTTTTTCAGGATGGCGTCCAGCGCGGTCCGGTCCAGGGCCTCGATGTTCTTCGGGATGTCCCGTTCGAATGGACGGTAGCCGAACCGGCTGCCATAGTGGACGAAATCCGAGCTCGCCACCAGGAGCGTGCCCTCGTCAAGAAGCTTGCGGACCTCCGCCGCAGCCTCCGCGTGCTCGGCTTCGGTCAGCTCCCCGAACATGATCGGGACGAGCTCGAAGTCCTTGCCCAGGACCGCCTGCAGGAACGGAAGCTGTATCTCGATGGAATGCTCCTGTCTATCCGCGTTCGGATAGGAGCCGAAAAGCTTGTTCTGGCGCAGGAAAGCGCACGCCTTCTGGTCGACGGGTATCCGGCCCAAGGGCGTCTCATAGTGCGTGAACTCCGGCACGGAAGCGCCCTTCAGGGGATACCGGTGGCTGATCCCCATCACCACGACCCGGCGAATCTTCTGCCCCCGGATGGCTGCGGCCCCATAGGCCGCGGCTTGGCCGGAATACATGTAGCCCGCATGCGGGGAAACCAGGCCGAGGACCCGTCCCTTGACCTCGGTTTTGCCGGTCCGGTCCAGGTAGAGCTTCAAACGGTGCCTCAAAGCCTCCGGGTCCGCCGGGTACCACCCTCCGGCCAGGATGCCGGGTCGGACGCGGTCTCCATCAACTGGGGCCGAGGAGCCTCCGCAATGCAGAAGCGGGACGATGATCGCAACGGCCAGGAGCGGCGCCGCGAACAAAGCGATGCGCAGTCTACGGTTGGAATATCCCATGGTTCACCCCGCGAGGTCCTGTCGAGTATAGAAATCCGCCTCGCGCAGCTCGAGGTCGCGGCTCCTCTTGGGCTTGAGGATGCTCCACAAGGCCGGGACGACGCCGGCCAGAAGGACCAGGAACCGGCTCCGGGGTATCCGCTCGTTCTCTTTCATAGGCTCCATCTCCCTGGGATGACCGTGCCGCAATACTCGCAGCGTCCGTCCTTGATGCGCATCTCCGGCACGAGGTAGCCGATCCGCCGCACCAGCACCTTCGCGCATTTGGGGCAAAGAGTGGACTCGGCCTCGTGCCCGTGCAGATTCCCGATATAGACGAAGCGGAGGCCCGCGTCCATGGCCGCCTGCCGCGCCTTGAGCAGCGTCTCCTCCGGCGTGGGCGGCAGGTTGCGCAGCTCGTACATGGGAAAGAAGCGGCTGAAATGGAGCGGCGTGTCGGGCCCGAGATGGCCCACCATCCACTTGGCCATCCGTCGGATCGTGGAGATATCGTCGTTGACCGTGGGGACGACGAGGTTCGTCACCTCCAGCCAGACGCCCATCTCCCTTTGGATCACGAGCCCGTCCAGCACCGGCTTGAGGCGGCCGTCGCTGTAGCGCTGGTAGAGGCCGTCGTCGAAGTACTTGAGGTCCGTGTTGCTCGCATCGATGAAGCGCAGGAGCTTGCGCAGGGGCGCGGGGTTGATGTAGCCCGCGGTCACCAGGACGTTCTTCAAGCCTTTCTCGCGAGCGAGCGCCGCGGTGTCGTGCGTGTACTCGTAGAAGACCAGCGGTTCCGAGTAGGTGTAGGCGATGGAAGGGCAGCCGGCCTGGCGCGCGGCCGCCACGATCTGCTCCGGCTCGGCCCTGTAGCGCACCTCCATCTCCGCGCCGCTGCGCTGCGAGAGCTGCCAGTTCTGGCAGAATTTGCAGTGCAGGTTGCAGCCGGCCGTGGCGATGGAGAAGATGGTCGTGCGCGGCAGAAAATGGTTGAGCGGCTTCTTCTCGATGGGGTCCACCGCGATGGAGCTCGGACGGCCGTAGGTCGTGGCCCGGAGCTTTCCCCCGATGTTGACACGGATCCGGCAGTCCCCGGAAGCGCCCTCCGGGATCACGCAGCGTTTCGGGCAGATGCCGCAGACCACGTTCCCGCTCACGGGGCTCCCTCCGCGGGAGAATAGAACATGGCCTCGCGCGACGAAAGTTCTCCCTGCTCGATGAGCTTCTCGATCCCGGACTTGTCCACGCTGCGGTGCACCTTCTTGGCCGAAGGCCTCGGAGCGGCGGGCCTTGGGTGGAATCCCAGGAGCTCCTCCCGTGCCCGTTTCGAGCTGCGGTTGACCAGCTCGGTGACCGACTTGCTTGTGATCGTGGCGCCGGTGATGCCGTCGAGGTCTCTGCCGAGCCGGAGCGTGCCCGAGGCGTCCAAGCCCCTGAACCGCGCTAGGAAAGCCTCGAGGCCCTTGGCGTACGCCGGGGTCTCATGGCTCTCCAGGAGCTTGAGTCCCAAGATGCGGCCGCTCTCGGATACGGCCAACAGGAGGCGCAAAGGGCCTCCATAGCCTTTCGCAGCCGGGTCCACGGACAGCGAGTCCACCACCACTCCGCCGAACCTGCCGCTGGAATCGAATGCGCGCTGGTGCGGGAAAGGCCTGTCGCGGGACTCGAAGCGCTGCAGCCCGGAGAAGGCCTCGAGCTCGGGGGAAGGCGCCCCTGGCAGGGACTGCCGGTTCGACGGGACCAGGCTAATCGCCCAGACGCAGAGGAGAACCGCCGCCACTCCCCAGCTCAGCCATCGGATCGGGCGGGACGCCCGGATCAGCACCGGCAGACAGGTCAGGACGAGTGCGCAAGAAGCCAGCCGGCAGGACCCCTCCACCCCCAACAGCGGGACCACGAGTGTGCCGGCCAGAAGCGCACCCAGCATGCCTCCGGCATGGTCCGCGCAATCCAGGGCTCCCGAAGTCCTGCCGATGTCCCCCGCGCCGGAAGCGTAGAGTCGGACCGCAGCCGGGAATACGCTGCCGGCCAGGGCCCCGGAGGCCGTGACCAGGAGCCAATACCCGCTCTCCGCCCGGATCTCCAGCAGACGCGGCAGCGCCCAGGCGAACGCTGCTCCGCAGGCCGCTCCGGCGAGGAGCCAGCGGCCCGGCCGAGCAGAACGCGCGGCTCCCAGCCGGGCCATGGCGAAGGACCCCGCAGCCAGCCCGGCCATGAACAAGCCGTTGAGCAGGCCGACCTTCTGATACACGCTCCCGAAGAGGCTCTGGAACGTGAAAAGGAGCACGATCTCCAGGGTCATGGACGCAAAGCCCATGCCCGCCAAAGCGGTCCACGCGCCGGCCCCGGAGCCGAGGCTGAAGAGAGCGAACGCTGCCATTGGGAGGATGAAGAAGGCGGCCCCCGCCTCCTGCACGGCCTCCAGGACGTCGCCCCAGACGCGGGAGCCGGAGAAGCGGCTCCACAGGACCATATTGAGGTAATAGGTGACCGGCTTGAGATCCGTGTTCAGACGAGCGTCCCCCTCCCGCAGAGCTCCGTCCAAGGAGTCGACCCGGTCTTTGGGGAGCAGGGAGTGGAACACCTCTGGAGGCACGCGCGAGACCTTGATGCGTTTCGCCAGGACAGCAGGGTCCAGCGTTAGACGCCCGTCCGTCTTGGAAGCGAAAAAGTAGCTCGTGTCCCCAGGGGTCGCCCGGACATCCGGGAACACCTCGGCCAGGGTCCTGAAAATGGACGCGCCGTAGCCCCGAACGTCCTTGCCCAAATAGTTCTCAGCCGACGCGGCCCGGGTCACGAATACGCCGTCCTCGGCCAGCATCGCCCGAGCCCGGGAGTAGAACTCCTCCGTGAACAGCCGGTTCTGCTGCGCGGTGGAAGGATCCGGGACCAGGGCCGCGATGAGGTCGTAGGGCTCCATCGAGGGCGGCGCGTTGAAGAAGAGGCGGGGATCGGAGAAATGGATCCGTACCCGCGGATCCTCCAGGGCCTGCGCCCATGCCTGCGGCAGGTAGGGCCGGATGCGGCGGTAGGCGCGCTCATCCTGCTCCACGCACTCCACGCGCTCGATGGGGTATTTGAGCAGCTCCGGGACCAGTCCTCCGGCCGCGGCTCCCACGAGCAGGACGCGCCGGGCCTTGGGGTGCTGGGCTATGAGGAGCGCGGCTTCCACGGCCTGCGTCGTGCTCTCAGGGAAGCTGGCCGTGACCTTCCCGTCCGCGACCACGCTGATCTGTCCTCCCCTCGTCGCGATGGAGATGTTTTGGTAGGGGGTCTCAAAGCTCTCAAGCAGCTCCAGCCCCGGCAGGATGCCTCGCCATCGCAAAGCCCCGGCGCGGCGAGCGACCGCGTCTCCGACAGGCGTCAGCCAGAGCGCCAGTCCCAGGAGAATCCAGGATGGGCCGCTCCTGAAGGCTCTTCCCGCGAGCAGCAGGACTAGGCCCAAGAGGGCGCTCATCAGCCCGAGGATGTGCCACGCGTCGCCGCGGGCCGCGAGGAGCAGGGAGAACACCGCCCCTCCGGCCAAGCCGCCGAGCGCGTCCACCGCATAGGCCTCCGAGACCCCTTCCTCCCGCTTCATGGCCCGGCAGGCCATGGGGAACACGGCCCCCACCAAGGCCGCCACAGGCAGCGTGGCGAGAATGCATCCGAAGGCCGCGCCGCTCATGGGGATGAGCTGCCCGGCCGGGACTCCCATGAACAGGGGGGCGGCGCGCAGCAACAGGACACCTGCGGCCAGCGCCGCAGGGAACAACGCGCAAAGACGGACGAGGGCGCGCGCCGGCTGCCCCATCCGGGACCTCCCCGCCAGCAAGCTGGCCGCGGCGATCCAGAACAGCCACGCGGCATAGAAGAATCCGAAACTGGCTTCGTTGCCGTGGAAGACCACGAGCATCTCGCGGCTCAGGATGGCCTGGCCCGCCTGCGAAAAAGCCCCGACCGCGAACAGGAGCGCGAACACCGCGGGTCTCGACATGACGTCTGAGATTATACAGAAGTCCCCGTATTGAAGTGGTCCGGCGGATTCGCTACACTCCGGCCATGCGGAGGAATCATTGATGAAACGTCTCGTGGGTCTTATCCTGGCCGTGTCGCTAGCAACGCTGCTGACCGCCCCGTCTTCCGCCCAGAGCGTCAAGAAAGACGCTGTTGGGCCGGCGACCGGCGCCCCTTCGACCCCTGCCACGCCCGTCACGAACGCCGGCTCGACCGCGGTGACCTTCCCAGTCGGGACGAGAGAGGAAATGTCCCCCGAGAAGAAAGAGCTCGAGAAGATAACGGTCGAGAACCAGCTCAACCAGCAGAAGGTCCTGCGCGAGATGCAGAAGGACATCGAGGAGAAGGAGCGCCTGCGCATCCGCTACGAGCTCCTCACGGAGCAGCGCAAGGCGGAGCTGGCGGCCAAGGAAGCCGAGCTCCAACGCCTGAACCTCGAGAACCGCTTCGACGAGGAGCAGCATAAGACGCAGATGGCCGAGCTCCGGCGGCAGAAAGAGAAGCTTTTCATGGAGAAGGAAAAGATGACGGCGGAGAACGACATCGAGAAGGAGCGTCTCCGCCAAGCCGAGCTGCGCGACGAGGCCGAGAAGCAGCGCATGGAGCTGGACACCAAGCGCATGGACTTCGACTCCCGGAAGATGAAGCACGACGAGGAGAAGCTCCGCAAGAGCCTCGACATGCTCAAAAACGAGGTAGACCTCCGCACCAAGAAGGAGGAATGGAAGAGCGAGGCCAACAAGGACCCGGCGTACCTCAAGAGCCCCTTCCAGGACGGCATCCTCACCATCAGCGACCGCCGCATATCCCTCAACGGCCCCATCTTCGGAGGGGTGGCCGACTACGTGACGGAGCGCATCCACTACTACAACAACAAGTCCACCGAGCCCATCTTCATCGTCATCGACAAATGCCCGGGGGGCTCGGTCATGGAGGGCTACCGCATCGTCAAGGCCATGCAGGCCAGCAAGGCCCCGATCCACGTGGTGGTCAAGTCCTTCGCAGCAAGCATGGCCGCGGTCATCACCACCCTGGCGCAGGAATCCTACGCGTATCCCAACGCCATCATCCTGCACCACCAGATGTCCAGCGTCCACTGGGGCAACATGACGCAGCTCAAGGAGCAGATGGAGATGGCCAAGGAATGGTACAAGCGCCTGGCCGACCCGGTGGCGAAGAAGATGGGGATGTCGACCGAGGGCATGGTCAAGATGATGTACGAGAAGAACTCGGACGGCGACTGGGAGGAGTTCGCGGACAACGCCCTGAAGTACAAGTGGGTGGACAACGTGGTGCACGAGATCCGCGAGACCGGCATCATCAAGGACCCGGACAAAGTCAAGAAGTCGGAGGCGCCGAACACGCGTCTGGAGGAGAAGACGGACGAGAAGGGCCAGCGCTACGTCACGCTGCCGCGCCTGGAGCCGTACGACTTCTACTACATCTTCAACCCGGACAAGTACTACCGGTAGCCCATTCGCTTACGCCTTTCCTAGAGCAGCGAAGGGCCAGGATCCATCCGGATCCTAGTCTTTAGGAAGACACGGCGACGGGGACCCCCGCTCTCTCCGGCTGGAGGGGGCGGGGTTGCCCTTTCAGGAAGTGCTCGTAGCACACGGAGACGTAGCTCTCGTTGCCGCCGATCTGGACCTGCTCGCCGGAGCGGAGCACGCGCCCCTTGGGGTCCACGCGCAGGGTCATGGTGGCCTTTTTGCCGCAATGGCAGATGGTCTTGATCTCGACGAGGTCCTCGGCCCAGGCCAGGAGGTACTTGCTCCCCTCGAAGGGCTCTCCCATGAAGTCCGTGCGCAGCCCGTAGGCGATGACCGGTATCTTGAGCTCCACCGTGATGCGCTTGAGCTGCTCCACGTGGGCCTTCCTGAGGAACTGCGCCTCGTCGATGAGCACGCAGCGGATGGACGGGTCCCGGGTCAGGGCCGCGGAGACGTGGGCGAAGAAGTCCAGCCCGGAGCTGAAAGAGACCGCCTCGTGCGTGAGCCCGATGCGGGAGGTGATCTGTCCCTCGGCGTAGCGGTCGTCGATGGCGGGCACGAAGAGCAGGGTCTTCATGCCGCGCTCGTGGTAGTTGTAGGAGGACTGCAAAAGGGTCGTGGATTTCCCCGCGTTCATCGCGGAGTAGTAGAAGTAGAGCTTGGCCATCGGCGCCTCCAGGGGGATCCCTGGGGACATGATACCTGATTCGGACGGCCGACGCCTAGAAGCTGCCCAGCTTCAGGCCGAGCAGCCTGGTGTTTATATCCTGCCTCTCTTGAAGGGTCTTCGTCCGGTCCCCATTCACCTGCTGGCGATTGGTCCCGAGGTCCTGGTTCCTCCGCGTCTTCTGCGCGACCCCGGCGTCCAGATCCTTGAGCGCGTTCTTATAGAGTTCCGCACCCCGGGCAGCCAACTCCCTCGCCTTTCTATTGACAGCCCCATTCGCCTTGGTCAACCGGTCGACATCACGCGCCAACCCGACGAACGTCCCGGTCTGGGGCTCGTTCTTCTCCAATTCCTCCCTCTTCTTGTCCGCCTCTTTGTACTTCTCCTCGGCCTGTTTCTCCAGAGCGTCCGTCACCTCCGGCGGTTCCTCTTTGGGCAGCTCGGGGATCGCGTTCGCCGCCTCGATCTTCTTCTGCCTGTCCGCGTCGGTGGCGGAGGGCATGGCCTCGACCTTCTTCACCTCGCCGTCCTTCCCGGTGTTCTCCGTCTTCATGGTCTGCAACTTGGACTTAAGACCATCGATCTTCTGTTGCTGCTGGTCCTGGGAATCGCCCGCCTCGCCCAATGCCTTCTTCCCGCTGGTCTCCCTGTTGGACGACGCCAGATAGTCCTTCTGGAGCTTCAGCTGTTCCGCGGAATAGGCAGGGAAGTCTTTCGTGCCGCCGGCTCCCTTGCCGAACTGATCGCTCAGGGCCTGCATGTTGTCCGAGCTTCCGCCGCCGATCGTCTCCGGCGCTTGGCCCGGGTTATGCTGCCCGCCTCCTCCGCTGCCTGAACTGCCGGACCCGCTGCCGCCCTCCTCGTCCTCGTTGAGCTGGAGCGCCTTCTCGAGCACCTTCAAGGCGGCCTGAGACGCCGTCTGCATGGCCGTCTGCTCCATCATCTTCTTGCGCTCGATCTGGTTGTACTGCTTCTTGGCCCACTTCAGCTTGATGGCCTCCTGCATCTCCATCTTCTTGCGCAGCTCGGCGAGGCTTTCCTTATCCTTGATGCCGATGTTCCGGTCGTCCTTGGCCGAGTTCGCTCCGGAAGCCGAGCCGGGGGAATCCATATCCCGCGACCCGAAGCCGGGCCCCGAGGCCGTCACCGGCGAGTTCCGAAGATACCCCTCCCCGCTGCCGGAGCCGGAACTCCCGGCCGGGCCGGAGAGGCGGCCGTCCGCCTGCCGGCTGAACGCGCCGCCGGTCCCCGTGTTCCCGCGCTTGCCCGAGCCGCGGTAGCCCGAGACCGGCTCGACGCGAGACAGGTTGGTGCCCGTGTGCGGCACGCTGGTCAAGCCTTTGCTGGAGAGCGCGGACAGCGCGGGCATGGCCGCGCTCGTATGGCCGCCCCCGCCGCCGAACGTAGAGATGCCGTTGAGCTTGTTGGCGAGCTTGGCTCCCGGCATGGGGAGCTTGACGCGCGCCGAGGCTTTCGACACCCCGCGCTTGGCGGCGTCGCTGATGGCGTCCTTCCACCCGCCCTCGACCTGCTTTCTGGGGGCCGGAGATTCGCTCTGGGCGACGAGCGCCGGCGCCTCCGGCGGCGCGGCGTCCTCCTCGTTCGTGATGAGGTCCGCGGGATGGCGGACATTGAGCGGGGTGACGAGGTCCGATTCGCCTCCCACCAGCCCGCCCGGAGCCACGCCGCCCACCCCATCCTCGAAGGGCGCGCCAGCGCCGAAAAAGGACCCCTTCTGGTCGAACCCGGCCTGCAGGGGCTCCTCGCCTCCGGACTTCGATATAAAATGCTCCGCTATGGGAGCCATCACGAACATGGAAAGCCCGGCGGCGATGAACGCCAGGTCGCGGGACCGGAGATTCTTGAGCCGGCCCAGCAGGGCTCCTGACTGGGTCCCCGAGGGTTTCCGGAACATGGGCAAGGCGGTGCCGGTATCCTCTTTCCGGGAGGGCAACAACCTCCCCCCCAAAGACTTGGGATTGGGTCGAGGCTGCGGGAAGAGAGCCATAGTCCACCTCCTCGGTGGTAAGCCGGCGATTCTTCAGGATAGTTTGGGTCTATTAGACTTTCTAGTCAATGGGTGTTTACTAACAATTTACCTTAGAATGGTTTCGTCCTTGACAAAGTCCGCCGAACAACGATAAAATAAGATGTTCTCTGCGGCGTCTTTTTCGGATTTCCGGAAACGACCCTCGTACTTTCAACCCACGGGTGAAAGCACCAGAGTCGTTTTGCTTTGCGGGCGTAGTTCAATGGTAGAACACGAGCCTTCCAAGCTCGATACGTGGGTTCGATTCCCATCGCCCGCTAGGGAGTTCTGGAGAACGAAAGATCGCTGGGGTAGCTCAGTTGGTAGAGCATCTCCATGGTAAGGAGAAGGTCGTGGGTTCGATTCCCATCCCCAGCTTGGATTCGCTGAACAGGCGCAAAATTAGTAAGATGCGGTTCCTGGGATGGCGGCAGGAGACCGCTAGAGCAAGGAGACACCATCATGGCCAAGGCTAAATTCGAGCGGAAGAAGCCCCACGTGAACATCGGGACGATCGGTCACGTGGACCACGGTAAGACGACGCTGACCGCGGCGATCACGCACGTTCTGGCGAAGAAGGGACTGTGCG
>Ga0265297_10006608_pt1 | contig 16686 bp, 19 predicted proteins | sample Munlanlwell13791_FD_192502 | JGI IMG/M metagenome (GOLD analysis project Ga0265297, IMG submission 192502) | Leachate microbial communities from a municipal landfill in Southern Ontario, Canada - Leachate well 137-91 | ecosystem: Engineered > Solid waste > Landfill > Unclassified | place... | reverse complement strand
ATTAATTGCCCAGGCCAAAAGTAAAAAATAGTTTTTAAAATCAGGAAGAAGGGGTTATGGTTGTCAAACTAAAGAAAGAAAAGAAACCGGTTAAAAAAGAGAGTAAACCTAAGGCTAAAAAAGCAGCCAAGCCGGCAAAGTCCGCTGTTAAAAAAGCCGCGCCTAAGCCTAAGCTTAAAGTAAAAAAGCCAGCCGCAGTTGAGAAGAAGGCAGCGGTTGTTCCTGCGCACTTAGCGCCTAAGGCCGAGCCGGCTCTTCCGCACAAGCCAGTTATTAAAGAAGTTATTCACCCCAAACCAGCTGTTCATGTGCCTAAACCAGCTGTTCATATGCCCAAGCCAGCGATGCACGCAGCCAAGCCAGCGGTTAAAGTTGAAATTGAACCTGAAGTTAAAGTTACGCCTGCTGCGCCGGTAATTGAACTTAAAGAATTAGAGCTCGAGCTTCCTATCACCGTGAAGGACCTGGCAATCAAACTGCAGGAAAAGCCCTCCATCATTATTAAGAGTCTCCTGGACGCCAGGATAATGGCCGGGATAAACCAGACTTTAGACGAAGCAGTAGTAGTTAAAATTTGCGAAAAGTATGGTTATAAAATTAAAAAAGCATTAGGCGAAGAAGAATTAACCTTAAGCGTGCACCAGGCTAAGGATGAGGCTAAAGATTTAAAGCCCCGCTCGCCTATCGTTACTTTTATGGGCCATGTTGACCACGGTAAGACTTCATTATTAGACGCCATAAGAAAAACTAAAGTTGTCGATTCCGAACACGGCGGCATTACCCAGCATATCGGCGCTTACAGAGTAGTCCTTGCGCACGGTGAGATTACTTTTCTGGATACGCCGGGCCATGAGGCTTTTACGGCTATGCGTTCGCGCGGAGCTAAGATTACGGATATTGTTGTCCTGGTGGTCGCCGCTGATGACGGAGTAATGCCCCAGACCCAGGAGGCCATCGACCATGCCCGGGCAGCCGGCGTCTCTATAATCGTGGCCATGAATAAAATTGATAAGCCGGGAGCGGATATTGACCAGGTGAAAAAGCAATTAGCCAAGCTGGATTTGAATCCCGAAGACTGGGGTGGTAAGACTATCATGGTTCCTGTTTCGGCCAAAACCGGCCAGGGTATCGATGATTTACTGGAGATGATTATTCTGGAAGCACAGATGCTGGAATTAAAGGCCAATCCTAACCGGCTAGCTAAGGGTATAGTTATTGAAGCCCAGATGTCCAAGGGCCGCGGCCCCGTAGCTACGCTACTTGTGCAAAACGGCACCCTGCATTTAAATGAAAATATTATCGTGGGGAATTTTTACGGCAAAATCCGCGCGATGTTTAATGACCACGGCCAATCCGTGACCAGTGTTTCTCCTTCGGTCCCGGTGGGAGTATTAGGCATATCGGGCGTGCCCGCGGCAGGAGAGCAGTTCTTTGCTATTTCCGATGAAAAACAGGCTAAGGGCATAGCCGCTAGCCGCCTGGAAAAAGAAAAACAGCAGCAGATAAAATCCTTTAAGCATATAACCCTGGAAGACCTGCACGCGCAGATCCTGGAAGGAAAAATCAAGGACTTGAAGCTGATCATTAAAGCCGATGTCCAGGGCTCGCTGGAAGCCATCAAGGAGACTTTAAATAAGTTGAACGTCTCGGAAATAAAATTAGATTTTATACATACCAGCGTAGGTAATATCAATAACTCGGATGTTATCCTGGCGGTAGCCTCCAATGCCTTGATCCTTGGGTTCAACGTTACGATGGATGAGTTGGCCAAAGAGTTGGTGAGCAAGGAAGGCGTAGATGTCCGGACCTATGGTATTATCTATGAATTGGCCAATGATATAAAAGCGGCCATTGAAGGCATGCTCGAGCCGAAGTTAAAGAAGATTTTATTAGGCCGGGCTGAAATAAGGAAGGTGTTTAAATTATCGCGTTCGGGGACAGTCGCCGGTTGCTTTGTCGTCAAGGGTAAATTTAACCGCACCTGCGTAATCAACCTGGTCAGGAACGGCCAGCTTGTTTTTGAAGGCAAGCTCTCTTCGCTCAAGCGCTTTAAAGACGATGTGCGCGAAGTAGGCGAAGGTTTTGAATGCGGGATGAGCCTGGCGGGGTTTGACCAGTTAATGGAAGGCGATATCATTGAAGGGTATGAGATAGAAAAAATAGCCAGGAAACTATGACCCGTTCGCCTCTGCTCAGGGTCATCCTGAGCGCTTGGCGGATAAAATAAGGATTAAGTCGAAGGATGAAAAAAAGAATACTTAGCGGGATGCGGCCGACCGGAAAATTGCACCTCGGCCATTTAGTGGGCGCTTTGGATAACTGGGTCAAGCTTCAGGAGGAATACGACTGTTTCTTTATGGTCGCGGATTGGCATGCTTTTATGAGTGAATATGAGAATACCGCTGAACTTCCCGAGAATATTATTGATAACGTAGTTGACTGGTTGAGCGTAGGGATTGATCCGGATAAGTCCACCGTATTCATCCAGTCGCATATCCCGGAACACGCAGAGCTGCACGTGATTTTTTCCTGCATTACTCCGTTGGGGCTTTTGGAGCGCTGCCCTACTTATAAAGAACAGATGCGCGAAGTAAAGGCGCGGAATTTAAATACCTATGGATTCCTGGGCTATCCGGTCTTGCAGGCGGCAGATATCCTTCTTTACAAATCCGATAAAGTTCCCGTAGGCCAGGACCAGCTCCCGCATTTAGAGCTTACCCGCCAGGTCGCCAGGCTTTTTAATAATTTATCCAAAAAAGAAATTTTCCCTTTTCCTGATGCGATATTGACCAAGACGCCTAAGCTCCTCGGGCTGGACGGCCGCAAGATGAGCAAGAGTTATTTAAATACCATAAACCTTTCGGACAGCCCGGAAGTAATAATGCGCAAGGTCTCCGCGATGTTTACTGATCCGAAGAGGATTAAGTTGAGCGATAAAGGCCACCCGGATACCTGCAATGTATTTTCCTATTATTCCGTATTTATGCCGCAGATAAAAAATGAAGTATATGATTGGTGCCTGGACGCCAAGAAAGGATGCACAGAGTGTAAAAAGATGCTCGCCCTCGCCATTATAGAGAAGCTTGCGCCTATACAAGAAAAGAGAAAAAGCCTGTTAAAGGATAAGGCGGCCTTAAAGAAAATACTGGATGAAGGGGCTAAAAAAGCTGCGGGCGTAGCGTCCGGGACGATGCAAGAAGTGCGTAAAGCGGTAAATTTATGAGCTATAAAATAAAAATAGAGATGTTTGAGGGCCCGTTGGACCTGCTGCTCTACCTGGTCAAAAAAGACCACCTGAATATTTACGATATACCCATCGCCAAAGTTACCGAACAATACCTGCAGTATTTAAATCTGATGCAGATGCTGGATTTAAACGTTGCCGGAGAATTCCTGGTTATGGCGGCGACCCTGATGCAGATTAAATCCAAGATGCTCCTGCCGGCAGAGGAAGGCTCAAGCGCTGAAGCTGAACAGGAAGACCCGCGCGAAGAACTGGTCAGGCGGCTGTTGGAATATGAAAAATTTAAAGAGATAGCCCAGGACCTGCGCCAGAAAGAAACCGACCAGCGCGAGGTTTTTAAACGGCCCAAGGGCGAAACAGAAAAGGACTTGAGCGAAAAAAAAGATGTTTATTTCGAAGCGAGCATCTTTGATTTAATCAACGCGTTTTCCCAGGCGCTTAAGGACATACCCAAAGAAGTTTTTTATGAGGTAGTTAAAGATAAATATACGGTGGAGGAAGCTACGCATGATATACTCCATCTTTTATTAGTCAGGTCCGAGGTGAAGCTTTCCGAGATCTTTGGCCGGACAAAAAATAAACTGGAAATAATCGTAAACTTCCTGGCGGTATTGGAGTTAATCCGCATGAAAGAGATCATTGCGCGCCAGTCCGAATTATTCCAGGAGATAGAGATCGTCAGAAACAAAGAGAATATTATTCCTTATGAGCGAAGAAACCAGGCAGGCCCTGCTTAAGGGAGCGCCTAATATAATCAATACTACGGAATCCGAAGAGGATGTTGTTTTAAACATTTCTCTGCGGCCGAAGAAATTCACGGAATTTGTCGGCCACAAGGAAATCGTGGATAACCTGAAAGTCTCTATCCAGGCAGCTGTGCAGAGGAAAGAACCGCTGGAGCATGTTTTATTAAGCGGGCCTCCGGGACTGGGCAAGACTTCTTTATCGCATATTATTGCCCATGAAATGGGCTGTAAGATTACCGCAACAAGCGGCCCGGCAATCGAGCGCGCCGGGGATTTGATCGGCATACTGACTAACCTGGAAAAAGGGGATATTTTGTTTATTGACGAAATACACCGCCTTTCCAAAGTAGTAGAGGAATTTTTATATCCGGCGATGGAGAGTTTCCAGATAGATTTTGTCATTGATAAAGGCCCCTACGCCAAGACTATAAAATTTAACCTTAAACCTTTTACCCTGGTGGGCGCGACTACGCGCACAGGCTTATTAGCCGCACCTTTGCGGGGAAGGTTCGGCATATTTTATAACCTGGATTTCTATAAAATTGAAGACCTGACTAAAATAGTGCAGCATTCGGCAGGGATTTTAGGTATTGATTTAGAAGATGCGGCAGCCGCTGAAATCGCCCAGAGGGCCCGCGGTACCCCGCGTATTGCCAACCGGTTACTCCGGCGCATAAGGGATTACGCGCAGGTGGCCAAAGCAAAAAAAGTAACTTTAGGGATGGCGGCTAAATCGCTGGATGACCTGGGTATCGATAAGGCCGGCCTGGATAGCCTTGACCGTAAGGTTTTAACGCTGGTCATAGATTCTTATAACGGCGGCCCGGTGGGCGTAGAATCCCTGGCAGCAAGTTTAAACGAAGAAGTGGATACTATCGCCGATACGGTTGAGCCGTACCTCTTAAAAGCCGGATATTTGAAACGTACCCCGCGCGGCCGCACCGCCACAAGACTAGCGTTTGACCACTTCGCTAAAAAATACACCAAAGAGCAGCAAAAAGAATTATTTTAAGGGTACTGGATGGAACTTTTACTGCATACCTGCTGCGCGCCGTGTTTAATTTACCCCCTGGAAGTATTGCGTAATGCGGGTTTTAAGGTCACCGGGTTTTTTTATAACCCGAATATCCATCCCCTCGCCGAATACCTTAGAAGAAAAGAAGCGCTGGCAGTTTTAAGCTCCGGCATTGAATTTATTTATCCTGAATATTCCCCCCAGGAATTCTTTCGGCTGGTTAATCTGAATGAAGAAGCTCCGGAAAGATGTTCTATCTGCTGGAGGGAACGGCTTAAGAAAACCGCCCGGTCTGCCCGGTCTGCCGGGTTCAAATATTTTACCACTACTCTTCTGGTGAGCCCTTATCAGGACCAGGAGCTACTGAAGAAGATCGGGAATGAGGTTGCCGCGGAAGAGGGCGTAGAATTTTATTACGCGGATTTTAGGGCGGGCTTTAGGAAGGCGCATGACGAGGCCAAAGCCAAAGGCGTGTATTGCCAGAGGTATTGCGGCTGTATTTATTCCGAGATAGAGCGCTCTAAGAAAAAATAGAATGCAGGATATTGCCAGGGGATTAATTATATTCGGGGTTATCTTAGTCGCTGTCGGCATATTTTTGTTTTTTATGCAGAAGATACCCCTCGTAGGCAGGCTGCCGGGAGATATCTATATTCAAAGAAAAAATTTTTCTTTCTATTTTCCGTTAGCTACATGCATTTTGATAAGTATAATACTTTTACTTTTATTTTACCTGTTTAGCCGAAAATGAAGACCAGGGTTATTACGCTTTTATTTTTTATTTTATTCATATCTTGCGCGGCATTCTGCCAGGAAGAGAGCAGCTTAAGAAAAGGGGTCTGGGTCACTGTCTTTTCAAAGCAAGGAGTGCTTTATTCCAGGGAGGCTGTGTTAAAGCTGGTTAACTCCTGCAAGAGAGCCGGTATTAACGAAATATACCTGCAGGTTTATCAGTCGGGGAAAGCATACTATGATTCTAAAATAGGCGGCAGGTCAAAGTATGAGGCTATACTTAAATCCGCCGGGGCCGACCCTATTGACTTTCTTTTAAAAGAAGCAGGAAAAAACAATATAAAGGTATTTGCCTGGGTTAATCTCCTGAGCCTCGGGCAGAATGCCAAGGCGGATATAGTCAATGAATTTGGCGAGGATATTTTCACGCGCGACCAGTATCTTAGGGTTTCCGGAAGGGCTAGCCCCAATGAATCGGATAAATATTACCTGCGGGAAGACCAATTGTTCCTGGAGCCGGGAGACCAGAGAGTCGCGAGATACCTGATTTCCATCGTTGAAGAAATAATTGAGCGTTACCCTCTTTTAAGCGGCATCCACCTTGATTACGCGCGTTATCCGATGACTGTGCCGTTTATCCCCGGCGCGCGTTTTACCAAATACGGCTTAAGTTACGGTTATGGCAGGGAAAATTTAGAGCGTTTTAAAGAATGGACAGGGTTGGACCCCTTAAAGGGATTAAAGGGCGGTAAAAACTGCGCTAAATGGGATGATTGGAGGCGAAAGCAGCTTACCAGCCTGGTCAGGAGAATAACTAAACGCCTGAAGGAAAAATCAGGAAGCTTTTTAGTTTCCGCTGCGGTTGTCCCTTCGGGTGAACGCGCTTATACCAGCATGTTTCAGGATTGGCCTTACTGGCTTGAAGAGGGCATCCTGGATTACGTAGTCTTAATGAATTATACCCAGGATAAACAACTGACTAAAGAGATAGTCCGCGCTTCTCTTGGCTACCGGCAGAAAGGCAAGGTCTTTGTAGGGATGGGGTTGTATTTAATGAAGGATAACCCGGAAGTATTCTTTGAGCAATACAAAATGGTTAAGAGTTTATCTGCCGACGGCATAGTAATCTTTTCCTACGACGATATGGCTGAGGAGATCCTGGAATACCTGAGTAAATCGCAATAATTCCTTATATTAAAGATAATGCAGCTTTCCAATTTTGATTACGGCCTGCCTAAAGAATTAATCGCGCAATACCCGCTGAAGGAGAGGGAAGGCGCGCGGCTGATGGTTGTAAAGCGCTCCAGTAATACCGCCGAAGACGGTATTTTTAAGGATTTCCCCGCGTATTTAAAAAAAGGCGATCTTCTGGTTTTAAATGATACCAGGGTGCTTACCTGCCGCCTGATCGGCCATAAGGCTACCGGGGGAAAGGTAGAGATTTTATTGACCAAACGCAAGAGCGGCTCTACTTTTGATGCTTTGGTCCAGCCTAGCCGCACCAAAATAGGTGAGAAGGTATTTTTTGGGAAAAATAAAATCGCCGGGGTCATCACCAACCGCAGAGAGATTTCTTTTAAGCCAAAAGATGCCGGGACTATTTATGAATTGGGCCAGGTGCCGCTACCACCTTATATCAGAAGAGAACCCGAAGATCTGGATAAAGATTATTATCAGACTGTCTATGCGAATAAGGAAGGCGCGATAGCTTCACCGACTGCGGGCTTGCATTTTACAGAGGAATTGCTTAAGAAAATAGAATTATCCGGAGTAAATATCGCGCATTTGACTTTACATGTCGGCTTAGGCACTTTTAAGCCGGTAACTTCCGAAGATATCACTAAGCACAAGATGGAACCGGAATTTTTTCAGATTCCAAAATCCAGCCAGGAGAAGATAGAAGCGGCGCGTAAAAATAAATCGCGCATCATTGCCGTAGGTACAACTACATTACGTGCGTTAGAGGCTTATGCTGATGGGTTAAAAGAGGGCTGGACGAATTTATTTATTTATCCGGGATATAAATTCAAATTAGTTGATTGCTTGCTCACTAACTTTCATCTGCCCAAGACCACGCTTTTTATGCTTACTTGTGCGTTTGGGGGAGAGAAATTAATCAAGCAGGCGTATCAGGAAGCGGTTGACAAGCAGTACAGGTTTTATAGCTACGGCGATGCAATGTTGATAATTTAGCGTCTGGCTTGTCTTGTTTCCCGTAGGGACACTTGCTTGCTGGACTTCACATGCCCTGCTTAGGAAACAACCCAACCCATCCGCTAAGTATTTACATCAATCGGCGTAGAGTGAGGTAATCTAATCCCGTGGAAAAACTGCTTACTATACAACAATTAGGGGAATTAATCCAGGTTAGCCCTAAGACTATCTATCAATGGACTCATATAGGCTTTATACCACATTATAAGTTACCGAAAGGGGTTAGATTCAAAAAAGCGGATGTTACAGCTTGGCTAAGTAAGAGACATAGGAAAGGCAGAGATAAGTTAAAGATTGATTTAATTAGTAGTGTCTAATAAAGCAAACAACTTATTTCATATCAAATAGATATAAAATTATCGAAAGTTAATTAATTATTTATTACTTTTTTATAAGATTTCGTTAATTAAATAATACTTGACAATATTTAATTACTGTTTTATACTTTATTGGTAATTAAAAGGAGTTAAATATGAGCATAATCGAACAGCCTCCTAAATACGATACTATCTTTAAGAATACTGAAAGTCTTTTAAGAATTATGAAGGCTTGCCAAATGCCAGATGTGCAAGGTTTGATACGCAAAGCCAACGATCGATATTTCTATTGGTCAGATTTTGCTCATCGTATACCGGCTAACATAGAAACTAAACCCGAAGAAATATGGGTGTATCTAAAATTGGGTCGTTCTTCTAATATGAGGAACACGCCTATAATGGATAAAAATAATCAATTCTTTACATATTGGATTCCAGATTGTTTGCATCGTAGTATAAGTGAAGTTGATAAATGGTCTGGTGGCCAAATAATTACTGACCAACCGTTCGGACTCCCCGCCAAAGAAAAGTATATTATTAATTCCTTGATGGATGAAGCTATTGCATCAAGTCAGTTAGAGGGCGCTTCGACAGAATATAGAATTGCTAAAGAAATGTTGCGGTCGGGTCGTAAGCCGCAAGACAAAAATGAACAGATGATATTTAACAACTGGAATGCGATGCAATTCATTCGAGAGAATAGCAGGCCTCCTTTTTCCATAGATAAGCTCTATGAATTACATACTATTTTGACGCAAGAAACATTGGAATCTCCTAGTGAAGCAGGAAAGTTTAGGGATAAAGATGATATACATGTTACGTATAGAGATGAAATCGTGCATATTCCACCTAAGGCAGATACATTAAAGAAAAGGATAGATGGGCTGATTGAGTTTGCAAATAACGATGATGAAGAAAATTGGATTCATCCTGTAATTAAGGGAGCCATGATTCATTTCTGGTTGGCGTATGATCATCCTTTTACCGATGGGAATGGTAGGACTGCCAGAGCGTTGATGTATTGGTATCTTCTAAGCCGAGGCTATGAACTTTTTCAGTATTTGTCTATTTCTAAGCATTTTCTTAGAGCACCAGGGCAATATGTAAGAGCATATCTTTACGCTGAGAATGACGATAATGACCTCACTTATTTTTTAGTTTATAATTTACTCTCTATTCGATTTGCTTTGAATGAGTTGAGGAAATATTTTAAGAATAAACAACATGAAGTATCAAAAGCAAATGATTTATTAGGTAAATTCCGAGGGTTAAATCTACGGCAGAAGAGTTTAATATATCATTCTATACAACATCCAGATACTATTTATTCAATCGAAGCTCACAAAAATACTCATGGTATCGCATATGATACTGCTCGTAAGGATTTGATGGTTCTCGCTTCAAAAGGTTTTCTAAAAATAGAAAAAGAGGGCAAGAGGTTACTTTTATTTCTTCCAACAGGTAAAGTAATTGAGAAATTACGTGGTAAATAAGTAGTCTTGTTTTTGTGCCCAAAATGTGCCCATCCAAGTGAAAAACATCGGGAGTCAAAGGGAAGAATCGGGAAAAATCCAGACTTGAAGTTAGCTTTGGAATAAAAGTATTATTTATATAACTCATTGATTTATCGACGGATGGGAGATTTGTTTAACCAGACTCCCTGCTTCTGCCCCCCATAAATCGTAGACATTATACATAAGTATTAAAACATCAATAGGTTGTAATGATAATATAGCGGATGGATTGGTTTGGCTTCGAGCAAGATAAGGCAGGCGCTGGGCGTATTGTTTAAGGCCGCTAACTGTGATCTTAAAGATTAAGCCTGCTTCTGTTTACGGTGCGGAGAAGGAGAGAATGAAAACACTACTAACTTATTATTCCTATAGCGGTATCACTGAGAAAGTAGTCGGTATATTTAAGGAAGTTTTAGAAAAAAGAGCTGAGCTAAAGATCCAAAGGCTAAAACCAAAAGAAGAAATAACTTCATTTTTTTCTCAATGCCTGGCTGCTAGTTCTAAAAAAAGATGCGCGATAGAAGAAGTACTGTTTGATGCAACTAGCTTTGATACTATCATTATTGGCTTGCCCGTATGGGCATTTGCTCCTACGCCAGCCATCAATACATATTTAGACAAAGTTACAGGACTAAACAATAAAAGACTGATTGTGCTGCTTACTTCAGGAAGCGGTATGGGAGTTAAAATGTGCTTTAAATATATTAATAATATTCTGAGCAGCAAAGGCGCATCCAATATAAGCGAAATCAATATCCCCAATGCCAGGATGAAAGATAGGGATTTTATTATTTCGTCTTTAGAAAAAATTCTATAACAGGACCCGCGTAAGGTTGACTTGAAGATTAGTGGGGAATAGGGGATGATCCAGCGGATAATAAAACATAAATACTTTTTTCATATTGCAGTGCTTTTGGTTGTTGTGGCGGTAACTATCCTGTTTATTGTTTTTAGCGGGACTTCGAATTAAGGGTATTGAAGACGTTAGAGAAAAGATAAAACTAGATGAAAGATAAAAAGATAATTACTGTAATGATATCAGTCATAATTATTGTTGCTTTAGCCTGGGGAGCGGTATTTATTTTTAGAGGCGCGATTGTTACTGGTTTAGCGGCAAGGGTATTGCTTAAAGCAGGCAAGCCTTTGCAATTCGGCGGATATACTGTGTTGGTAGATAAAGTAGAGGGAAATAAGCTCTACGGCATAAAAGTCAGCAGCCAAAGTAGAACGCTTGAGGCAAAAAGCGGCGACTACGCCTATATGCCTGAAAAAAATGCGATTAAGTTTAATTTAATTGATGGCGTAGCTGAGGAGCATGATCCTGATAATCCTCAAAAATTCAATAGATTGACGTTTAAGCAAACTATTATCACACTAAGATTAGGATCTATAGGTAATTAAAATGTTTGAATTAATTAAACAAGATAAGAATAGTGGAGCCCGGTTAGGCAAGCTCACTACCGAGCATGGGGTAATCAATACGCCGGCTTTTATGCCGGTGGGTACGCATGCTACCATTAAAGGGCTTTATCCTAAAGATGTGGAGGAGGCTGGCGCGGAAATTATGCTCTCCAATACCTATCATTTATTCTTACGCCCGGGGATGGAGGTTATCCGTAAAGCCGGCGGCCTGCATAAATTTATCGCGTGGAATAAGCCCATTCTTACGGATAGCGGCGGTTATCAGGTATTCAGTTTGGCGCTTCTAAGGAAATTAAGCGATAAGGGAGTAGAATTCCAGTCGCATATAGACGGATTCAAGCATTTTTTGACCCCGGAGGATGTAATCAATATCCAGCAGGATTTAGGCTCGGATATCATGATGCCGCTGGATGAATGCGTGCATTATCCTTGCGCAAAAGATCAGGCAGAGGTAGCCATGAAACGCACTATCAACTGGGCCAGGCGTTCGCATAAACATCTGCAGGAGCATAAAAAGCACGGGCCTACCAAGAAACAATTGTTATTCGGTATTGTGCAGGGAGCTACTTATGAAGATTTACGCTCTGCAAGCGCCAAAGAACTTATCGGTATAGATTTTGACGGCTTTAGCATAGGCGGAGTTTCGGTTGGCGAACCGAGCGATTTAATATATAATATATTAGATTACACCGCGAAATTACTTCCTCAGGATAAACCGCGTTATGCCATGGGCATAGGTTATCCTCCGGATATAATTGAGGCAGTTGAGCGGGGAGTGGATATGTTTGATTGCGTAGTGCCGACTAGGTACGGCAGGAATGGCACTGCTTTTACCAGCCGGGGAAAAATGATCATTAGGAATGCGGCGTTTACTGATGACTTTAAGGTCCTGGATGAAAAGTGCGGTTGTTATGTCTGCAAGAATTTCAGCCGGGCCTATCTTAGGCATTTGTTTAACGCCCAGGAGATGCTGGGTTTGACTTTATTATCTTTACATAATGTTTATTTCTTTTTGGACCTGTGCCGTAAGATCCGCGAAGCAATCAAGGGTAACCAGTTCAGCGAATTTAAAAAAGAATTTTTAGCCGGGTATAATAATTCCGTATGCGCATAGACATAGTTACCATATTCCCGAAAATGTTTAGCCCGGTGTTTGGCGCATCCATTATCCGGATCGCGCAGGTTAAGGGTAAGGTGAAATTTTATCTCCATGATTTAAGGGATTATACGCCGGATAAACACCGTAAGGTTGACGACCGGCCTTTTGGCGGGGGCTCGGGTATGCTGATGCGCCCGGAGCCGATCTTTAATGCGGTAGAAGAAATATTATCCAAAACCAAAAAGAATAAGCCGAAAGTAATCCTGTTGTGCCCTCAAGGCAGGAAACTTACCCAGAGAATCGCCAAAGATATCGCAAAAGAGAAACAAATTATTTTGCTTTGCGGCCATTATGAGGGCATAGATGAAAGAGTGCGCAAAGAGTTAGTAGACCAGGAGATTTCTATAGGTGATTATGTGCTTACCGGAGGAGAGCTGGCGGCTATGGTTCTGGTGGATAGCGTGGTGCGGCTTCTGCCGGGGGTCTTGGGCGATAAAAATTCCTTGAATTTTGAGTCATTTGAAGGTAATCTATTAGAACACCCGCACTATACCCGGCCGGCGAATTTCCGCAATCTGGCTGTGCCGGAGGTACTCCTTTCGGGGGATCATAAAAAAATAGAGGCTTGGAGAAAAAAACAAGCCTTAAAAAGGACGCAAGAAAGACGGCCGGACCTGTTCAAGAAGGCCGATTTAGGTTAAGGAGGAAACAAATGGACAAGATGAAATTGATTGAGTCGCAATTTATCAAAAAAGATATGCCGAAGTTCGGCGTCGGCGATACGGTTAAAGTCCTCACCAGGATACCGGAAGGACCGGATAAGGTCCGCCTGCACCCTTTTGAGGGGGTAGTGATTTCCAAGGAAGGTTCCGGGGCCAGGGAGCATTTTACGGTAAGAAAGGTTTCTTACGGAGAGGGGATTGAACGCGTATTCCCGTTATATTCACCCAGCATCGAACGCATTGAACTTGTCCGTTCCGGGAAAGTCAAGAGGGCCAAGCTTTACTACTTAAGAAGTAAGGTCGGTAAGCGGGCCACCAAGATTGAAAGCCAGGGAGAAAAAGTTTAAAGATTTACTCGGTTACGAGCGTAAGCTCAGAAGAAGAGGCTGCGATTTGATTATCGGCGTGGATGAAGCCGGGCGCGGGCCTCTGGCCGGTCCGGTTGTGGCAGCGGCAGTCGCGCTTAAGACAACGATTTTTAAAAACCGCATTGACGATTCCAAAAAATTGAGCCTTCATCGCCGCCAGAAGGCTTTTGAAGAAATTACCAGAAAATCCATATTCGGCATAAGCGTAGTCAGCGAAAAGATGATTGACCGTATCAATATTTTACAAGCCACGCGCCTGGCGATGCGCCAAGCGGTTATTTCTTTGACCAAAAAGATAGCCGGCCTTAACTATTTAAATATTCACGTAATTGTCGACGGGAAGATGTCTCTGGAATTAAATTGGCCCTGCACTGATATTGTCAAAGGTGACGGCAAATCTAAGAGCATAGCCGCCGCCTCCATATTAGCCAAGGTTACCCGCGACCGGATTATGCGTGAATATGACGCAATTTATCCGGAATACGGGTTTAGCCGGCATAAGGGTTATCCCACAGAAAGCCATCGGGAAATCCTTAACCGGATAGGGCCGTCACAGATCCACCGGAAGAGTTTTCACTGTGCCTAAATATAATTTAAATTTAGGGGTTCAGGCGGAGGCTAAAGCGGCAGAGTTCCTTAAGGCCAGCGGTTATCAAATTCTCCGGCGGAATTATAGATCCAAATTAGGCGAAGTAGATATTATCGCCAGTGATAAGGATACGGTTTGTTTTGTAGAGGTAAAATGCCGCTTGTCCGATAAATTCGGCAAAGGATCGGAAGCTGTGTCCGGGAAAAAGCAGGGCCAGCTAGCCAAGGCAGCCTTAAGTTTTTTAAAAGAAAATAACTTATTAGGTAAAAGCGCAAGGTTTGACGTGGTCTCGCTGGATAGCTGCGGCCCGGAAGAAAAAATAACCCTGATTAAAAACGCGTTTGAATTGAACGGGAGGTTTACTTACTAAGATGTATAAAGACGAATCGCTTAAAAAATACCTGGATGACCTGGCAGCTAGGCTTCCTGCTCCGGGAGGCGGCTCAGCGGCGGCATTTAACGCGGCAATGGCCGCGGCCTTAATCAGTATGGTCGTTAATTTTACTTTAGGCAAGCCCAAATACGCAAAATATGAAAAGGGGCTTAAGGTCATCCTGGATAAATCCGAAGCCTTAAGGCAGGAATTCCTGAGATTAACCGACCTGGATGTTATTGCTTACCGGAGTAAAGACGCCCGGGACAGTTTGAATACTCCGTTTATGATTGCCCGGCTCTGCGCCGAAGGAATTAAACTGTGTGAACCGCTGCTCAAAAAAGGTAATATCAATTTAATCAGCGATGTAGCCGTGGCCGCCGTCCTTTTAGAATCCAGTTTTGCCTCGGCGTATTTTAACGTGGAGATAAATTTAAAGGCCATCAACGACAAAAAATTGACCCGGACAATAACAAAAGAATTACTGCAAAAAGGTAAAATGATCCGCAAGACCAGGGAAAATACGGAGGAGAAAGTTGGCAAAATTATTAGAGGGTAAACCGCTGGCGGAGAATATCAGGGAAGAAATAAAGAAACAGGTTGCCTCTTTGCAGGCTAAGCCGGTTTTAGCCAGCATTATGGTTGGTGAGAATGCCGGCGCAGCCAGCTATGTTAAATCTCAAAGTAAAGCCGCCGAAAATTTAGGGATAGAATACCGCCTGCAAACCTTAGCCCAGGATACTACCGAAGAGGCCCTGATTGATTTTATCCGCAAATTAAATTCCGATAAATCGGTCAATGGCATTATTATCCAGATGCCGCTTCCCGCAGCGATAGATTATAAAAAGATAAGCGCCTATATCAGCCCGGAAAAGGATATTGAGGGTATGCACCCGCAAAACATAGGGAAGATTTTGTTCGGCAAGGCCAGGCTTATTCCCTGCACCGCTGCCAGCGCTATGGAGTTGATTAATTCCAGCGGCATGGATTTATACGGCAAAGAGGTTGTCATCGTGGGCCATAGCGAAATCGTGGGTAAGCCCTTAGCGCTTTTATTGCTGGATAAATTTGCGACAGTTACGGTAGCGCATATCGGCACAAGTAAAGCCGGAAAGTTGGAAGAACATGTCCGCCGGGCCGAAGTCCTGATTGTCGCAGTCGGAAAAGCCGGGTTAATCAAAGGGGATTGGATTAAAGAAGGCGCGGTAGTCATCGACGTGGGGATAAACCGCCTCGCCGATAAGATTGTCGGGGATGTGGAATTTGAGGAAGCCCAAAAACGCGCAGGTTTTATTACGCCTGTTCCGGGCGGGGTCGGTCCGCTAACCGTAACCATGCTCATGCGTAACCTCGTCGAATCCGCAAAACTGCAGCAGCTTTAATCAGGTAAGGAGGGCAGTGCCAGTGGAAAATTTCTCTAAGGGCAAGGCAATAGTTTTTGGCTGGGAAGCGACGAAAAAGTATTTCTGGTTTTTCTGCGGTTTACTGATAATAGTCATCCTGGTGCAGGCTATCCCCAATGTATTATCCAACTTGTATGGAGAGAAGTTGCCTTTGGTTTCAGCTGCCTTTAGTATAATTTCTTTCATCGCGAGCACTATAATTGCGATAGGTTTGATCAAGATCAGTTTAAAATTATATGATAATACGGATAGCCCTAAGCTTAGCGTCCTTTTTGCGGTCCGGGGAGTTTTCTTAAAATATTTATTTGCTTCGCTGCTCTATGGTTTAGCCGTATCTGTCGGTCTTTTGTTATTGATTGTCCCGGGCATTATTATATGGGTAAGGTGCCAGTTTTTCGGCTATTTGATAGTAGATAAGAAGCTGGGGCCCATAAAGGCGCTCAAGAAGAGCTTTGCCGTGACCAGAGGTAATGGCTGGAACCTATTTTTACTAGGTATTCTATTAACCGGTATCTTTCTGTTTGGCCTTTTGGCTTTGCTGGTCGGTTTATTCGCGGCCTTTCCGATAACGATTATGGCAGAGGTTTTCGTCTACCGTTTTCTCGTGGAGAGGTCAGGTCCCCTTGAGGCAGTGCCAGCCGTTTAAGGGTAAGGAAGGATTCCGTAGGTAAATATGACTTTTAAAGAAAAATTACAATCGGGTAAGTTCGCAGTGACCTCGGAAATCGGGCCGCCCAAGGGCATTGACACCAAGCAGCTCCTGGAAGACGCGGAATTAATCCGCACCAGGGTTGACGCGATTAATGTTACGGATTTGCAGAGTTCAGTAATGCGCCTGGGTTCTTTGGCAGTCTGTTTTCTGCTTAAACAAAAGGGCTTTGAGCCGATCTATCAATTAACCTGCCGCGACCGGAACCGCCTGGCCCTG
>Ga0265297_10006607_pt1 | contig 16688 bp, 33 predicted proteins | sample Munlanlwell13791_FD_192502 | JGI IMG/M metagenome (GOLD analysis project Ga0265297, IMG submission 192502) | Leachate microbial communities from a municipal landfill in Southern Ontario, Canada - Leachate well 137-91 | ecosystem: Engineered > Solid waste > Landfill > Unclassified | place... | reverse complement strand
CATCAAAACCATCACATCGGTCGGCGAGGTCGAGTGCATCGACTTCAGCACACCCAATGGTAACTACTTCCTTGAGAACGGTGTACTACTCCACAACTGCGACAACTTCGCCAGCCTCTTCTACGCATTTGCACAGATTTGCCACGCCAAGAGCAACCGTTCGGAGCAGGGCATCGCCGTTGGCGAGTTGTTCTACTTCATCGGTGGTGACAAGACCAAGGGCCACGCGATCAACGTCGCCGTGACCGACAAGGGTATCGTCGCAATCGAACCGCAGACCGGCCGTATCCAAGAACTCACCAAGGCCGAGAAAGAAGGCGCTTGGTTCATCCGCTTCTGACCATCATGAAAAAACTCACCATCATCTGCATCTTGACGGCACTGGTTCTCTCCGGTTGCCAAACACCGCCGGACAACGGCGACTTCCCACAACCTGAATACGCAGAGGAGACCTCCAAATGAGCGACGCTACCAAAGTTACACCCAAGACAGGACTCTCGACCAGCAAGAAGGCGAAAGCTTTGCTGATCGCCCTCGTCAACCTCAACCTCATCTTCGCGTTAGTCGTCTTCAAGGCAGCTGACGTGGCCATCGCCGGACAGATGATCACGGCGATCCTCTTCCTCGCTGGGCTCTTCATCGGTGTTCAGGGCGGCATTGACGCCACAGCTGCTTGGAAGTCGGTCACCGCATCTTCCAAGACCACCAACGAGACCATCACCAAGAAATACGAATACAAGATGGACTACGTGGACGGTGCCGAGAAGTGATCACAAAATCGTATCGATCTGATCCATCTTGTCCTCGTCCGACCGGAGGTTAAACAGCACGACCTCCTTATTGGACAACACCTTCTTGACCGCATCATCCACCAACGTGATCTTGGCACGGTCGATCATCTTGAGGTTGTCGATGAAAATCTTAAAGACAGCGTTCTTGACATCACGGCCGTAACGACTACGACATCCCTCGATCACGAGCTGACCGACTCGGTGTTCGTAGTTGACCCGAAAGAACCCACGTTTGATTGCGGCAATGCGAACCGACTGCTCATCGTCGGGCAACGTGGTCGTGTCGAGGCCGAACTTGGCCACACGTTTCGGGTTGGCCAAAATCCAACGGTAGTGCCACGAATCCAACGACACGATGTCACCGTCGGGCAGTATCCACATCTTCGACGTGAGGGCGTCGGTTTTGTATGCAGCAAGTTTTTTCGCTTCCAGAAACGGTCTGGAAGCGTTGATCTCGGTCAGTCGTTGTTGATGGTTGTTCATAAAAACCGATAGACCACATCAGGCTTGCCGGCTGCATATTGTGCAGTCTTCGCCTTCCACTCCGGCGTGCCCCGTTTGATCTTCGACCACTCCTCGGCATACACCGACCGACGTTCGTCATCGATGTCGATGGGATCAGCCTTCCAGTTGGCAGGCGCATACGCATCGTTCCACTCATCCACATTGACGATGCGGGAAAACCCAAGACCACGATAGAACTCCGTCAAAAATCCGTCGAAGTGGTCGAGGTGGTCTCCGCCATGACGTTTGGCGGCTTCGATCAACTCCTTGCCGAGACCGCCGACGCCAGTGTTGTTATGCACCGACACGATGTCACTTCCACCCTTGAGCGCGAATCCGACGTTGTGCCCACGCACGACGAACGTCTTCATCTTCTCGAAGTCGGACGGCGAATAAACGCTCAAGAACTGCGAGTTCCTGTTTCCACTGGTAAGAGACGTGAAGAACGACTGCGGAGATGTATCAAAATCGTCGTTACGGATTGCGTTCAGTATCGACTGACGTTGAGCCGGGTCTCCCTCCTCCAGCAACTGATCCGATTGCATGGCCGTATACTCGGCGGCCAACCGAGTCATGTCGGAACGTTTCAGAACATTGATTTCGTCTCCGACGTCTTCCAACAGAGCATGTTGCTCAGCTGCCAGAGTTCGATACAACTTTCGATAACTATTCGGGGTCATGTTGGAATAAATATAAGAGTGAGGTCGATTTACAACACGTCATCCGACATCGGATGATACCGGACCTTCTGCTTGAAGTAGGTGTTGCTCGGACCGCGTTTTGCGGTGTGACTGCACGTCCACAGCTCGCCCTTCCAACCGATCAACACGGTCGCGTTCTTGCCGTGCTTGTTGAGCAGTTTGAGGATGTTGGCCTTGAGAGCCTCACGGTCGTCGGTCGGTAGGGTGACCTTCTCGACGGTGATGGGCTCGGTGCCGGTGTCTATCGCGCAGAGCTTCAGCATGATCAGTTGGTGACGGTGATGGTGAGGAAGACGTCGTTGGTGAAGAACCAGACGATGAGGTAGGTGAGGACGAAGATGAGGAACACACGTGCCCAATCGATCTTGATCGTCCGGCTGAACGACCACGTCACCGTCGTCGGCGGGACAATCGGTGCCGACTTCGGCGTCTGCTGCGGCTGCTTCGGAGCCTGAGCCGGCTTCTGCTTCTTCAACGCCTCTTCCATCGCCCGCACTCGGGGCTTCAGTTTGAAGAGCGTTCGTACCCAATATGGTTTCTTTTTGGCCATGATCAGTCGTGGATGCTGGGAAGGTCGCGGATGAAGCTGTCATCCTCGTCTTCGTTTTCCTGTACGAGAACCGTTGCGTGGCCGGCCTCTTTGGCGGCCTTGAGGAACCGGGGCATATCGACGTCCTCTTCGAGAAAGAACCGATTGCCGTCACGGTAGGAACACTTGGTGAAATGCTCCGGCTTCAGACCGATGAGGTCGAGGACTTCCTGACTGACTTCGAGCCATCCGTGGCCGGGATCGGTCCAGTAGGTGAGGTAGATGTCTTGACACATGGTAGTGCGAAGTGTGAGCGGTTTCTACAGGATGTCAAGCCCTCACACGGCGGTGAGGGTTTCCAACACGTCGATGAGGTCGGCGTCCTCCAGTTCGACACCGTCCGGACCACGGTAGACGCTGTCGATACACTGACCGTTGGCGTTGAGTAGATCGATCACGGTGTAGCGAACACCGTGCCACTGAACGGTGGTGACTCGACGGGTGAGAGCCTCTTCGGTTCGGGAGATGATAGTAGGTGTCATGGTGCAGAGAAGTGTGACAGAGTTTTATAGAAAGTCAAGACCGTTCTTCACCAGCCCCAGCCGGTGGAACGAGTGGCCTTGTAGCCGAGGTCTTCCAGCATCTTGCAGATGGCGTTGTAGCAGTCCTTCTTGGACATGTAGTAGTCGTAGAAGTCCTCGCCCTCACGGAAGTTGCCCCACTGGTTGTTGGCCTTGTTGTTGAGGATGTCGGTCGACAGTTTGGTGGTCTCGGCGTACTCGGACTGAAAGCCGTAGAGGTCGTAGTGGGCGATGAAGCCGCTGGACAGACACAGGAAGTTGTAGGCCTGCTTGGACAGGTTCTTCGAGTTACGGGTCGTCATCACCTTGCGGATGTTGCCGACGATCATTGCGATTTGGCGAGAAGTGAGCGGATCGATCTTTGTCATGGTGCAGACGAGTGTGACAGTGTTTTATAGAAAGTCAAGGGCCATCTCTCACCCCGCCCTTTACAAAGTTTTTACCAAGTTCTCTTACCGTTTTTCTCTGACCGATACTACTTATTGCTATGGGAAGAAAACTCAAATACAAGACGGAGGAAGAACAACGTGAACGAAACCGTGCAAAGTCAAAACGATACTACGAACGAAACAAGGCCAAAGTCCTTGAACGACAAATGCGTCGTTATTGGGATTTACGGACTGCGGAACAAGACCAACGGTAAGTGGTATGTGGGACAGTCATTCGACGTGCTGTATCGATGGGATCATTACAGAAAACTCAACTGCAAAAACCAACCTAAACTCTACAAGGCCCTCAAGAAGTATGGATATGACGACTTCGATAAAGTTCTGTTCGAGACGTGCGAGCCAGTTGAGTGGATACTGGACTATCGTGAGATGTATTGGATACGTCACCTTGACACGATTTCAAACGGATACAACTTACGTGAAGGCGGATCGCACGGACGTCACTCCGAGGAATCAAAGCAAAAGTGTAGGTTGGCGTCGTTGGGACATAAACACACCGAAGAGACCAAGAACAAACTACGTGAGATACGAAAACGGCAAGTGATCACCGATGCGCATCGAAAAAACTTGAGTATTGCTCACATCGGTAAAAAGGTATCCGAAGAGACCCGACAGAAACTACGACTGATTGCAATAGATCAGCATCGGAGAAACGGTCCGGTGAAGTTATCGGAAGCTGGTCGGAGACGATGCTCAGAAGCGGCGAAATGTCGGTGGGAACTTAATCGAACAAAACTATCCAACCCAACGAACATACTCGGCCAGATCGCCGTCGTTGAGAGTGTTGAGTGAGTTGATCTTCTCCTGAACACGGCGACAGATGTGCTCTTCGATGGTGTCGGCCGCGTAGACGATACGTTGATACGACTTGGTCTTGCCGCCTTGGCGCCAGATGCGGCCGACGGCCTGCAACATCTGAATCGCAGACCAGTTGGGGCTGAGAACACTGGCACGGGGATGATCGCCGTTGAGATCGTGAAGTGAGATGGCGACGCCGCCGGCGGCAATATTGACCAATGCGACACGTTTGCGGTCCGACTGAAAGTCGTTGATAGCTTGCTCACGGGCCGACGCCGATTGTCCACCGCGGATGAATACAACGGTGTCCCGAAACTTCTTCGACCGTTGTAAACGAGTGTTGATGGCCTCGATGGTGTCGTCGAAGTTACAGAACATGACTACACTCTTCCCCTCGTCGAAAAGGTCTTCCACCATCTCCACGAACAACGGAACCTTGAGGAGTTCCACGTTACGACGGGCGGCCATCAATATGGCAAAAATATGGTCACGGTAGTTGGCACACCGTTCCTCAAGACGGGCCAGTTCTCGTTCCATGTCTTCGTATACACGTTGGATTTTCCGCTCGTTCGAACCCATGTCGAACACGTCGGCCACGATCTGCGACTCGGGAAACTTATCGCCGAAGTCCTCACGTGTCATACGGCTCGCACACTTCAGAACCTTGAACAGGTAGTTGTTCAACGACTCCATCCCCTTCTTCGCAGCTGGATCGTCCATGCTGAAAGAAAGTGCGCCCCACTTACCCACCCACTTGGCGCCGTGGAGGCGGCAGAAGTCGGGGAAGTCGTGGAGGCTGTGCAACTGAAGGAGGAAGCCGAGGGCCTTCATGTCCAACGGACTCACAGCGGCGGTGGCCGAGGCGACGAGCACCTTGAACTTCTGCACCACCAGCGAGATCAGCATCTGCGAGTTGGTCGTGTCGAGACCCTTGCAGCGATGTCCTTCGTCGAGGATGACGAGGCAACCCTGCGGAAGACGGAAGTGCGGCAGCTTCTCGGTGGCTCCGGGGACGTGCGGGCGACACGGATCGGGCTGCTTCACGAACTTCATCCATTTCGTTTTGCCGCGGGCGAGGAGCTCGTAGTTGATGGCGAGCTTCGGCTTCACACCGTGCGTGGCGAGGATGTTCGTCCACGTTTTCAGCACCGACTTCGGGCAGATCAACACGAGCGGCGAACCGTCGTTCTTGGCGACACTGGCGGCACAGTAGGTCTTGCCGGTGCCGGTGGCCGAAAGGTCGAGTGCGAACCCGTTGGTCTGAAGGGAGCGCCAGAGGGTTTCGGAGTGTTGCGGTTGCGGACCGATCAGGCCCGTAGCGTCAAAAGTCATGGTGCTGACGAGTGTGGCACCGTTTTATCAAAAGTCAAGATGAGAGTGGTGGGCCCGCCGGGATTTGAACCCGGAATGCCTTTCGGCTGAACGATTATGAGTCGTTTGCTGTGACCATTGAGCCACGGGCCCGTATCGAAGATCACTCTACAGAACGGAAGATGCCAAAATGCTCCTGCATCTCGGTCTCGTCGTCCAACGGAAGAACCACCCCTGCTTCCAGAGGTGGTTCGGAGAGTTCGATGAGGTCTGCCAACGTCACGGCTGGAACTTGATGGTGACGGGTTCGTTCAGACGCTTCCATCGGGACGAGTTGTCCCAGCAGGTGGAGTCGTCGAACTGATGGCCGAGTTTCCAGCTGTCGGGCCTTCCAGTGGAATGAACGACGACACCACGGAAGCTCGACGTTGCGAGAGCGATGTCCTCTGTGACGGTGTCCTGAAAGAGTGCGGGGAACACCGGCGTGGGATTGACCTTGGGTTTACGGGCGGCAATGCGGATGGATTTCATGTGATGGTGATGGAAAGGTTGATGATGTCAGTTCTTCGCACAGGCTTCGGCGCCGAGGGGCTGGAACGGGCCGTTGCCCTTACGGAACGACCAACGGTTCTCGGCCACGATGAAGAGGTAGGTGTAGTCGTTGTCGAGGGCCTCGCAGGCTTCCTTGACGGTCTTGTGCTTCCGAGCCTTGGTGCCCTTCTCCCCACGGTCGCGGCCGTAGGCGCGGCACCACTTGGAGTCGAAGTCATGGGCGTCGAAGTTGTGCTTCTCACCGATGACTTCACCGAGGATGGAGAGGTCGCCGAGGGAAAGGAGCGTTCTCACCTTGTCCTCGGTGTTGTAGTGGTTGAGGAGGATACGACCGTTGTGGGACGGGTAGCCGTCGGAATGACAGTAGACGGTCGTGACGGAACCGTCCGCGTTGATGATGCCGATGTTGGAACGAGTGCTCATGATTCGGTAAAGTGTGATGGTGGTTTATGAAGAGTCGATCACTTTTTCCACACGATGCCACAGAGGTCGAGGAGTTCACGAGCATCCTCGACGGCCTCGTCGTCACAACCCAACTGATACGCGTCGTCGAAGTTGCCGCCGGACCAATCCTCGGGGATGAAGTCCTCGCCACGTTTCTCAGCCTTCTCGGAACATGTCATCTTGGAGGCGAGTTTCTTGAGTTGTGCGACGTTATCGTCGGAGAGTTCGATTGTGTATGTCATAGTGTCAATGAGAGTAACGAAGGTTTATGAAAAGTCAAGAACGATCAGATGTTCTTGAGGAGGGTTTCGACGTCGAGGGCGACACCGTCGAGGGTGACTTGGAGTTCTCCGAACGGGCCACCGGCGTTGGCCAGAACGTCGGGATCGAGGAAGAGGTAGGGGTTGTTGACGACGAGATCACGCCAGTCCTGATTGCGGGCGGGGGTCTCAACGAACTCGACACCAGCCTTCTCGACGAGTTCGGCCCGACGGTTCTCGTCAGCCATGACCTCGGCGAACTCGGCCATCTCTCGCAGGTTGAACTTGCCGTGGCGTCGTTCGACGGTCAGATCGAAGAAAACATCGGCCAGCTCCACCGCCATGTCTTGATTGTAAGCCTTGAGGATGTCGCGGACTTCGTCGAGGGTGAGCTCGACCTTGATGACGTTCGTATGGGTGATCTTCATGGTGCTGATGAGTGTGACGGCGTTTTATGAAAAGTCAAGCACGGATGGCGACATACTCGTTGTGAGCGATCCGATAGACGAGATCGTCAGCGCGAGGTAGGTCATCGCCGTTCTCGTCGATGGGTACGCCAACGTGGAAGATGTCGCTGAGAGGAACGAAGAGATCGACGCCGTCTTCGTTGGAGAACTTGATGAACACTTCAGAGTCCTTGAGGTCGGTCATGATGCTATGGTTGTTGAGGTTACGAGGGGCCAACGGCCAAAACCTTGCAGGCCTTGCCGATGTTGGTGACGATGACGTGCAACTTGTCGAGGTTCTTGACCTCGTTGAGATATGCCACGGTGTCCATCGTGACGGAGACGGGCTGACCAGCGAGGGCGTCAGCCACCTTACGACGGACGTTTCCGATGCGACTGCCAGCACCAACGGGGTTGGTCGGCTTGAGGTAGAGGGCCACCGAGGTCGCGTGTCTCAACGGAAGGTCCTGTTGGAGACCACCACGTTGAGTGGAAACGGAAAGATGCGTCTTGGGGTCGATGCGCGACCGAACGCGGTTCGGATAACGGTCGTAGAACTGCTTCCGATTGGGGTTCCGACCACATTGACGGAGACAGAACCCGGTCCCCTTGAGAGCGGAACGGATGATGAACCGGACGTGCTCGTCGTTGGCGGGAACGGTGCCGAGGTAGGTGGAGGAATACTTGGTCGTCATGGTGCTGATGAGTGTGACTCCTTTTTATAGAAAGTCAAGGCAGAACGGTAACGTCTTGCGTCGGAACACGGAACTGCCGTTGGTAGTTGATGGGTTCGGCCATCCAGACCACCACGTCACCGTTGGCCGGATCGGTCAGCAGAACGCCTCGACCGATCACGTCGGGCCCTTCGCCCTCGTAACCGAGCGAGACGTGATGGACATCCACTTGGTCGCCGGCCTTCATCAGTCGAGGATGGCGAAGTAGGCCGAGTTGTCCAGCTTCATGATGAGGTAGCGGCAGCGGTCAAAGTCCTGCACCGCAACCTTCTTGCCACCATAGGTGAAGTCGGTCGTGTAGGCGGTGTCTTGAACGAACCGGACGAGTGCAGCGACCACCGGCCCCACGGTAGCCTCGACGCCGGTGAAAGCGTTCGTGACCACAAGCTGATGGTCATCAACGGTAACACCGTGCTTGGTCTCCAGCTTCTTCAGCAGGTTCATCTCGGGCTTGGTGAGGAGGATGCCGTTGATGGCAGTACGAGCGGACAGTGGAAGTGTCATGGTGCTGACGAGTAGATCAGGTTTTTATAGAAAGTCAAGCCTTCATCTTCGTTCTTGACTTTTGATAAACGGCCGACCACACTTCGAACGTATGCTGACCGTCACTCATCTCCGCAAAGCCTTTGTCGAGGCCCGCACTCCCAAAGATCGAGCTTACTACAGGACGCAGTTGGAACGGGCCATCTCCGAGATCGTGATGAGCCTCGCTTCCTCCAGCACCGCCGTTCGTGAGGCCAAGAAGGCTCGGAAGGTTCTTGACCTTTCATAAAAAGTCGTCATCCTCTTCAGTGACATGACCACTCTCACCCTCACCCTCATGGTCGGCGTGTCCGGCTCCGGCAAGAGCACCCACGCTGCCAAGCTGGCACAGTCCCTTCCGGCCGACATCGTGGAGCCGGACGCCATCCGTTTGGAACTGACCGGCAACGCGTCCGATCAGTCCCGCAACCGTGAGGTGTTCCAGTTGGCCCATTCCCGTGCCGAAGCAAAACTGCTTGCCGGCATCAACGTGGTGGTTGACGCCACCAACCTTGACCGAAAGACCCGTTCTGAGTGGCTTGCTATCGCCCGCCGGTGTGGTGCCGAAGCCCGTGCCGTCGTGGTCGACACTCCGGTGGACGTGGCCAAGAAGCGCAACCTCGCCCGCCACCGTGTCGTTCCGTTGGACGTGATCGACAAGCAGGCGAGCCGGTTCTGTCCGCCTACCGTGTCCGAGGGGTTCGCCCACATCGCCACGGTGTAGGCTTGACTTTTGATAAAAAGCTGTCACACTACTGGCACAGTCAAGTAAGGGAGCGATCCTGAAAGCTGGACTACGGTGAACCCCACGGGGAGCCGATGGGTAGGGCACCGGCGCTTGCCCACTTGCCTCTGAAAATGGTCTATGCGAAGGGTCGGTGTATCCACGTTTCAACTACACCTTTTCCGGAAATCTGGGCACCTCCCCATACTGGATTGTAGCAGCTTTTTTATCAAAAGTCAAGAACGGAATCCCGAGGTCACGAAACTATACGTTGCGCACCATCAACGCGATATGCGTCATGCGTCCCGTTGATTTATAACAACCTACGGAGTCGCTTATTTAGAACCATTCTAAGTTGACCAGTTTACCCAACAAACTACTTTAGAATCATTCTAAATAACCCATTGGTTATGGACTTATTTTGTCATCCAGAGCAGCGCCAGCTGCTTCTGCCCATCACTGCGGCAAGGAGAGGGGCAGGTTTTAACACCAGACAATCCCCAAACAAAAGGGAACGTCTGATGTTAAGCTTCTGACCATACTGCGTCTAAGTGTCAGGTATAGGCTCCAGAATTTTACTTCTGGCCGTTCATTCGTGGGCCGGCGCAACCAATAACTTTCCACGTATCATAACGGTAACGAGTTCATTTACTGTGGGTCGTGTTATCTCCCACTCCGTAGTCATTCAGGTACGACTTGAGACCTTATATTGGATACGTCTTAACGGCATGACGTGAGCCGACTGACAATACATAGTGGTTCGGCGGCAAAAACGTTGATACCTTTTTCGACAAGTTAGGCGTCGATTGATACCCAATAGGTATCACAGAAGGTGTTGTAAATCAAGGGCCCCAGCACCTAGTTTTGATTTTGAGCTCGAAAAAAACGCGGCGGGCACCTAGTTTTCGGAACAGTCGTGCAAAAAGTATGGCCGACACCTAAGTTCACCGTTGAGCTACTTGCAGAACTTCTTGCCACCTACCCGATCTCGTAGATATTGCCTACGGTATTTATTCGACCTATTCCATTCTATAGCAAATTGATGTGAAGATTCGATTCGTTCCTCGTTCGTGCTCGGCAGTTCTCCGTTATAGAGCTTAAACTCGGACCACATCTTGTCGAACTTGCTGACATACCCCTTGACACCTAGTTTCTTTTTTCGAGCGTGATAAAGTACCATTGAGGAGCTAACTCCTGAACGGAACTCCGTCGACTCATAAGTCAGCTCTCCCGCTGGCACGGTGTTGTAACCGTTGTTTACCGAGTCGAGTTTGACGGACCATTCGTTCTCCTTCTGTCTGAGTTGCGTATCATCTGTTACATACTCCAGCACATACAACTTGAGGTCTTTCAAGGTCCAACCGTTCTTCTCGATCACGTCCTTGGCTTTCTGATTAAAGCCTCCTCCGCCGGTGCTGTAACTGTTGTGTCGGTTCATATATTGACACGACTTTCGATATCCTCTCGTTCGACGTCGTATTTTTTTCGACGAGCCCACCACCCACCGTCCATCTGGGAACAACCATCCATAGACACCACCCGGCGGCGCGACAACACCTATAGGTACTCCATTCTCATGTATCAGTTGCATACCTACATAATACGTCGTAACTGACGGAGCGTCAAGACCTAAATCCTATCTTGATCACACGTTGTATGTCAATGTATAAAAACAGCCCCAGCACCTAGTTTCCGAAATCAGAGCGGTTCGTCCCTCGACGGTGCCGCCTCACTCTTCTTCATGTCATGAAACGCCCTCGACGCTGCTACGGCAGATTCTACCCGCGTCATGAACTCGGAGTAGTCCTTCTCCAGAACCTCTTTGATGCGTTGCTTGAGCTTCTCGTCCTCCACCACCATCGACGGATAGCCCATCTCCATCAGCACTTCGTTGATGGCCTCACGTGGGATGGTGACCTTGGTCTCCTTGTAGTTGGAGGCAGGTTCCTCGATCTCTTCCGTGGTGGTCGTGGTCACGGTGGTGGCTGCATGTTTGCAGGCGGCCCACACCATGAAGGCGATGCCCCACACGATGCCGACTGCCATGAAGGCACCTGACCAGCTAACTTCTGCCAGAGGTAGCGTCATCGAATACCCTCCTTGGCCAGTGACCGGCGACAGAAGCTCTTGAAAATGTAGAAGATACCGATGTAGATAGCCGTGCCGATGGCACTAACCAACACGTTTGTCCACGACCACATCGGAATCTTGGGGGATTCCGCAATGAACGATCCGACGGCGAATCCCAGCCCGAAGGCCCAAAGGGGCCAACTGACCACCTCTTCGCGGACAGTGCGCCAGAACTTCTTCACGACGCAACGCCTCCCGCGACGATCTCACCGGTCTCGCCACCGGTCTTGTCACGACGGCTGGCGTAACCCTGATTATCACGATCCAACGGAGTCATGATGTCGGCAAGCGCACCACGGAGGTTCGCCGGCAGACGACGATATGCGGTCAGATTTCGTTGCAGGAGGATCAACTGCTTCCAGTCCTGCGTTGCCACCTTGGCCGCCTTGCCTCGCCGACCCTTCTCGGTGGCGAAGGAGAGGTTCGTGGTGCGCCAACGTGTCAGATGGCTTTTCGGCATGACGCCCTTGGCGGTGACGCTCGGCCCCTTCGGAGCCTGCTTGGTATCGGAGTTACTCATGTTCAGAGAGTTGTGTGATATGTGATATGGGTAAGAGCTAACTTTTCCTATCGAAGAGACACCACTATGACAGTGGGTTTATCAAATGTCAAGCGGAGAGTTTTCATAGGTAAATCGTGTGTGGTATAACTCAAAAATCGTGACTAATATATATTTATTGCCTATGACAATTCTAACATCACGTGAAGACCGAAAGCGTAGAGTGATACGGTCGGCAATGTTAAAAGCTGAGAAGATGGTGAAAAACTACTTCCGTCGAAATCTGGAGTGTCCACGTGAAACGTACGAACGATATCGGCGTGTAACATCCACTACGTATATCTGCAAACGATTTAACATCGATGAAGACGTGTTAAAACGACTTATGGCCGATGACGCGGTGACCGAACGTGAATTAGAAGCTGAACGAACTGCGACGACGCCGACATCTAAAAAATCACAACAACGGCCCGTCGTCATACCTCCGTCGGTCGAGACGCTTAAACTACGTGTTAAAGATAAACCCGATCGACCACCCCGACCAAAACGTACAGTACCAATAACCAAACGTGAGATAATACTGAAACGCCGTATATCAGCTTTTCTGAGTCGCGGTGCCGATCCAACGCCATTTACGGTAGAAGACGTGATAACGAAGTTCGGTCCTACACCGAAATGCGCATTATCTGGACGTAATATAAACTACGATGACGGAACAACTTACCACTTTGATCACATCATACCAGTCAAACGAGGCGGCTCGGCAACCCTTAACAATCTTCAACTCATATCACCCACGGTCAATGGTATAAAATGTGCAATGACCGATTCGGAATACATCAAACTATGTCGAGAGGTTGTAGCATATCAGGACTCACTTACCGCCCGTACGTGACTCCACCTTCTCCAACGCCTTCATCTTCTCCAAACTCGTATTCACAAGCCACCGACCCACCGGACCGCTTTCGGCCAGATCATCGTCAGTGGCAAACGCAAACCAACTGTTATACAAGAACATCACCGCAGTCATGATATACCACGCAACCTGCGTCCCACCCGTAGTATGGAGACCAACCGTGATCAACGTCATTGCCTCCAGAATACGAACGACCGCCAAGTTCATATTCATCCGCATACGACACGCAGTCACCAGAACCGCGTCAATACAGAGAATACCCATGAGAAAACTCAGAAGCATAGAGTCGGTCATAATGCACACACCCTACACCTAACTTTATCAAAAGTCAAGCCTTTTTTCCTATTCCCTGAACCAGATCAACATGCCGTTGTAAAACCCTGAACCTGTCAATCAAAATCTGGCTGACCACCTCCGGATCAGCTCTCCAGTCGATCTCCGGCCAGAACATTCCCGCGCCACCACGCTGACACCATCTCTCAATGTTCTCCATCCGATCATCAATCAATATATCACGTTCCGTATAAGGTCTTTCCAGAAACGGCACAAATCCCTCGGATATCATCAACAACCTATCATATCCATACTGACCGAAGTTCCTCCAGACAAAGTGAGCCTTTCCGCCAAACGCTTCACGGTCCCAACCAGAACACTGTCCCAGAAAATACACCTTACCATGTGTCAGTCGGAAACAACGCTCGAAAATCAAGTCCGTCCACGGATACGCTGGCGCCTCCCCATAGAAGTCAAATCCGTGGCAAATGTCATGCCAGACCTCTTCCGTCGTAAAACTATAAATCGGATTGGGAGAAATCAAGCCAGACGATGAAATCGGTATCTCAAGTTGATCGAGCGCGAACGCTGCCCGTTCGGTGATATTCATCACAACTCCTTCCAGATCAAGAAATATACAAATCGGGTTATCACGATGCTGGATCGGGAAGTTGTCGGGCAACGGCGTAGTGACGGGAGCCGGAAAATCCTTCGGCGTATAGAGAAGTTTCATCTGGAATATATATAAAATCCAGAGAGAAAAACGTTGCGCACGGCGAAGAACGTGGGATTGCTTTCTTCTCCACCCCATGCCACGTACTCCACACCTTCTTATATCTTCCCACCACACTCCACCCCACAACTCCCCACATTGACCCACTTTGTCCTCAAAACCGAATGACACACAGAAGCAACACCGTGGTCATCCATGCACAACTTCTCCCAGTTGATTACAATCCGACCTTACTATAAACAAATCCATATCACCATTCGGTTATGGACTTATTTTAGAACCGTTGAAATGCCGAGTAATCACGTTTTCCACTTTAACGTTTCCACGTGTCGGTTCTGCATCTTCGTATACTCTTCCACCTTCTCCGGATGCGCCCAGACATCTTCCAGTTCCTTGGTCAGTTGGGACAATCTTCCATATCCATGCACATTGGCGAGATTGATGAGAGTATGCAGCAAAAGACGTTCTTCCATTGCTCCCTTGCTGCCAGTCGGCCACATGATGAGACACTCGATCTCGTCGGGTGATACTGGCTGATGGGGCATGCGTTTGGGAGATGTATTGATGTTTATGCGTTTGCTCATTCTGGATAAATGTTTTGCTTGGATATGAAGCGTAGGAGGCGTTTCTGACAATCGTGTCTATATGCGTGACTGCTGCGTTGCTATGATTGATTCAACGGTTGGAGTCACTTCCGTGGTGATACCATCAGTTTGTTATCAGATAGTATCGGACAATGCTTTCAGTGCGATCTTTGCTTCTCGCAAGCGGTTGTCTCGCGTATCGATCTCCTCCAGCAATCGGGACAACATGACGATGATAGTGTCGTTGTCGAGAGCGATTGGCTTGTTCAGTCCGTAGAGCTGCGTATCAAGGCTGGTCAAAGAAAGTACGGTATGGTTCTCTGTGAGACGTTCTTTCATGTATCTTGCCTGCTTCTCGGTTGCAGTGATAATGACGCAATCGGTGTTCTCGGCGCCTTTCAGCATGGTGGTGGTGTGACCGATGGCTCGACGGGAGTGGTAGTAGGCGATGAGTGCCTCGATCTGGGACTTTGCGGTGCTTTTCATAATATGTGTATCAGTTGTCCGAATCTACAATGGACTCGGTGGGTTTGGTGAATACGGACTCTTTTGACTGTTCTCGTGCGAACTCCCGCTGCCGTTGGTGTTCCAACAGGTCATTCCATTCTCTGTTGGTCAGTCGTCGTGGTGTCGACTTATCTTCAGTCGTACGTGTCTTGGAGGTTGGCCGTTTCATATTTGAGTTTCTTGTTGAGGTCGTTCCAACGCATGAACCCAACGATGCCGGTGAAGAAGCTTCCCACGTGGAAGGCGCACATCGTTGCGTAGAAGGACTGTTCTGGCCGGATGGTTGTGAAGATGGGGAGGACGAGTATGATGGACGTGATCATGTATACGATGACCGATCCAGTAGTGATGGCGATGATTTTTCGGTACTTGTCGGATGGAGTAGTCATGGGGGATCAGTTGTGTCCGTGCAAATCGGTATTCGGTTGCGTGACTGCGTTTCCGCTGAACTTCTGCATCGTTGCCACTGGATCAACGTCATTGCCGGGTAGAGGTTGGCCATTTTTATACAAACCCTCGACGGCCTTCTCGACCTTCTGTCTGGCGTTGAGCATTGACATGGCGTAGCCCCATGCCGAATCGGCGAGGTAGCTTGGCACTTTCTCCGGATGGCCAACGTCCTTGGCGTAGATGGACACTGCGGTGATCAACTCCGAGTTGGAGAGGATGGCGGTGAGTGCCGCCGTGGCGTAGGTCTTCATCTCAGCCACGTCGGCTTTGACGCGGAGGGCTACGCTCGGTCCGATGGTTTTGTCGGCCTTTTTACTGGGTTCGACCGGCTTCTTGGGTTTTGTGGGTTTTTTCATGTGGATCGATACGTTTGGTCGTCTTGGTGGTTGATTTCGGTGTCGACCACTTCTTTCCGGTGGTCTCTTCATAGTCACGTTCGAGGTCGGCCTTGAACTTGGCATACTCCGCGTCCAACTCTTCCTTGGTGTTGCCCTTGAACTCGGCGATCTTCTTGTCAGCTTCGGCGAGGGCCGCACGAATCTCAGCCTTGGCCTTGTTATCCTTATAGTCCCGTTCGGCGGAAATGTTCACCTTGATCGACGCAGTTCCGTCGGGCGAACAGACGTGCAGACCCTTGAGGGCTTGCGGCGCGGGCGCAAGATGCTGCATGTGATCGTATTGTTGTGGAAAGTCCGAATGCTTATCGTAGATGCCGATCTGACTGGCTCGGACGGTTTGGATGATGTAGACCGAGTGGGTTTCAATGTCGACCTTGGTGACATTGGGGTAGAACTTCGGTATCCACTCCACGAGGGACTGCAGTTCAGGGATGTTGCACCACGTTTCGGGGTAGTAGACCCAGACCTTGGTGACGGTTGGGTCCACGATCTTCTTGTCGAAGATGTTGTCGAGGAACGCTTTACCCATGTAGAGCCGCATCTCGTGGACACCTTCACGGAGGTTGGGACGGGTCCACACTTTGACGGTGAGGTCGATTGGAGTGCCACTGGCGTTGACGTAGTTGGGATGAGTTGGCATGGTCAGAGTGAGTTCACGGTCCGTTGGGTTTGTCGGGCATGCAGATGGCCAGCACGATATAGATGACGAGTGTGAGTGGGAAGATGAACAGACCGGCAAGCGCGAACATGAGACGGACGGTGGTGGGGTCGGCGTCAAGATGTTCGGCGATGCCCGAACACACTCCAGCGACGATCCGATCATCACCCAGATAAAGGTGGTTGGATTGGTAG
>Ga0265297_10006606_pt1 | contig 16691 bp, 13 predicted proteins | sample Munlanlwell13791_FD_192502 | JGI IMG/M metagenome (GOLD analysis project Ga0265297, IMG submission 192502) | Leachate microbial communities from a municipal landfill in Southern Ontario, Canada - Leachate well 137-91 | ecosystem: Engineered > Solid waste > Landfill > Unclassified | place... | reverse complement strand
GGCCCGACGCAATGGGTGCCATACCCCATCGGCGGCAGACCCGGCCAATAGCTGGGCCAGCCGTCCATGTCCTGCTGGTGGCTCGCTTGGACGAACTGGAGTTTGCCGAGTTCGCCCTTGTCGAGCAGCGTCTTCATGAACAGATACTCGCGGGAATAAACGACAGTCTCCATCATCATGTAGTTGAGGCCGGTGCGTTTCGCGAGGTCCACGATCTTGCGACAGTCCGCGATGTTCGTGGCCATCGGCACGGTGCAGGCCACGTGTTTGCCGGCCTTGAGCGCCGCGAGGCTCATCCACGCGTGGTCGGGAATCGGTGAGTTGATGTGAACGACATCCACGTCGCGGTCCTTGAGCAGCGCGCGGAAGTCCGAGTATCGCCGCTGGACGCCAAAGTAGTCGCCGACGGCATTGAGCTTCTCTTGACTGCGCTGGCAGATGGCGTAGCAGTGGGTGTGCGGATGCTTCTGCCACAGCGGGATGAACTCGGCCCCGAAACCGAGGCCAACGATAGCGACGTTGATTTTCTTCTGGCTCATGGTGTTCTCCGAGGCTGGATGTGGTTGGATGGTTCAGTTCGTGGAAGTGGGTAGGGGCGGCTGCTGCTCAGTTGCTGGCGTAAATGAAATGCGCCACGACAATACCCAACAGGAGCAAGGCATCGCCCGCCGCGACCAGAAAACCACGTTGTAACGTCGTGCGCGCAGCCACTTTACCGATGACGGTCGGGATGATGGTCCAGCCGATGGATGCGCAACCGAACAGCACGCCTACCGCCCGGCCGTGCAGCTCGACCGGGAAATGGTTAAGTAGCACTGCCATGAGGTTCGGGAAGAACGGCCCGTAAATCAGGCCGGCGAAAAGAAGCAGCCCGATCGTCAGCGACCGCTTGCGCGAGAACACCAACCCGAGCACCGTTGCGACGCACAGGACTGCGAGCACGATGTGCGAGATGTAGGCGGTGTGAACCGACTGGTCAATAGAGGCGTTCGACGAACCCGCCAGCACGGCCGCGATCAGTCGCGATCCCATGAAGCACAACCAGAAACCGGAGAGTGTCCAGCCAGCGAGGCGTTGCGATTTCTCCGCCGCCTCGCCTTGCGGCGATAGTGCGGTCACCAAGCTGGTGGTCCACGCGGCGGTGGAAGCTTCGAGGGGTGTCCAGAACATCAGCGTCACCGCGCACAACCACATCACGGGATCGCCGATAAGCGCGCCAAAACCAACGGGCGCGGCTGATGGCGCAGCTTGCATGTTCGCCCACAGCGCGAAGACGGCCGTCGCCGCCGCCACCAGGCCGAATGCGGTGAGAGCTTTCGGGAACTTGATGCGCAGGATGAGCCAGGCCAGCACGGGGGGTGTCAGGAATGCGCCGAGGCCGAAGAAGAAATTCAGGAGGTTGGTGGCCATGAACACGTTCGCGTAAGCCTGAAACATCAGCGCGTTGGCGACGTTGATCATCGCCGCCCACCCGCCGGACAGCATCAGCACGGCCACGACGGCGGTGGAATACTTGCGGGCGCGACTCAGCAGGATGAGCGACGCGGTCACAAGGATCGCGCCTGCGATCCATACGCCTTTGCGCCCCAGCGCGTCCGAGAGGAAACCGCTCAGCAGAATGATGGGGCCGACCATCAGGCCGAAGGAGGAGACGAGGCCGCCCGCTTTCGCTTCATCCAGTTTCAGCCGGTCGCAGAGCGGCAACTTCAATGCTCCCAAAACGGCGTAACACATGCCGGTGACGGGGAGGCTGAATAACATGAAGGCTTGAAGAGAAGACATGGCCGACAGTTTAAGTGCGAAACATGCCGGCGGGCCAGACAAAAGAAAGGTTCACTTTCGCGGATGATTCAAACCTGATCAAGGCGTTTGCAGTTGGCGCTCACGCTGTTGGGCCTTGATCCTGTTAACCCGTTTCTGCGCGTCCCTATGGATGAATTCATCGTTATATTTCGTCGCGATCTCCTCAAGGATGGGCAAAGCCGACTCATCTCCGAACCTTGCCAACGCCCGCAATGCAAACCACGACATGCGCGCAGGCCCTCGTTTGTATTCTTCAGTAAGCACCTTCGTTAGCATCTTTCGTTGGGATTCCGGATACTCGTCAATCGTCCAAAACGCAAAACACTGCATTCCCTTGTCCGGCCGCATAAGACACGAAACGAATATGTCGAACAGCTCGGGCGAACGAATCCGGTCCAAGATGCCGAGCGCAGCCAGCCCCACAACGGTGTTCGTGCCAACAACGAGATTCGTCATCGTGCTTACAACCGCCTCGTCACGCCGAAGTTTCAGCACTTCAATCGCCCTCAGCTTGCTTTCCGTTGCGGCATTCTTGTCAGAAAGTGTATGGAAGGCTGCCTGGATGCTCGCTGGCGAGGGCGGTTTCAACTCGAAAGTCAGTTCATTTGAACGGATTTTGCCGCTCCACACTTGGTTTGTGTTCTGCGTGGACCGAACATAAATAGTGCCTTCGTATAGCACGCGATAGACGCCGACTTCGTCACCGTTAAAAGCCCGTTCCCATGGTCTAGCCCAACCTCTGAACAAGCTGCTGAGTTCAAACACCTTGACCAACGGTTTCGCCTTGGTGGCGGGATACCACGCGAGCGGAGAATTAGGGCGTTCCGGACTGGTTTGGTGCCCATAGATTGACCGGCCATTGGGAGAGTACAGTGTCAGCTTACCCGACCAGATCACGATGAAATTATCACCGATGTCGACGCTGGGTTCACGAATAGGCGAGATTGATAGAGTCAAAGGAATCTCTTGGGCAACTTCAAAGGTCTTTTCGGGCAAGCTGACCTCGACCCTTACCGGTGTCTGCGAACAACCGGACAATAACGCTATTGTGAGCGTGAAAGCGGCAGCGTGGATACTCTTCATGATTCCTCTTACTTGTGCGGATACTCGTATTGTCCTCATGCTACCCATGGTCGGCATCTGGCTCGTAATGGTAATAGTCTGATTTTCCGCGTTACGCCCGCACCATCACTTGGATGATTCCACCATCTCGTGTAAATAACACCACACGACTTCCGGTAGCCAGTTGAAATATAACATCCGCAACCAACGGTGCTTGACGTGGGAACACGAGGGGATAGACTGCGCTCATCATCAAGACTGATGATGGAGAGGTGAAGCTCGTTTGCAGGTTGATGAGGAGGACGTGGTGCAAGGAGTTGTGTATTGGCAGGAGATGTTGAGTTACGCTTCAGCAGTAAAACCTGCGATGAGTGTTGCGGTGAGCTGTGGAACCTCCGGACTGCTGGGGTGCAAGGCGGATAAGGAGATATCTGTATGAAGGGGAAACCATCCAGTCGGAAAAAGGGTTCCGTGTCAACGTCTGGCGTTCGCAGGGTGGCTGCTGGCAAAAGCAAGGGCAACCTGGCCGTGAAAAGAGCCTCAATGTTGGAGATGAATTCGTGGACGACCGTGGACATCGAACCGACAACCATCACCATCCAGCGAGGTTTCAACTACAGGCTGCCGCTGAACTTCTCACAAGCTCCGCATGGCGCGGGACAGTTTGACAGCGCGCTGTATTTGACGGCGCTGACCGCGCCTGACTGTTCGGAGGCGGTCATTCAGGAGGAGAGTAATTACAAAACAGAGCAACGGTGTGCGTGGATCGTCTACGTGCCTGATGATGGCTACCACACGACCATCAATGTGGCGTTGACGGGACAGCTTCGCGGCACCGGCTGGACTGGCGGTTCGTCGGTGGACGGCCTGTGGGGGACGCCGGAGTTGATTTACTAAAGCAGTCTGCGGATGATTTTCCGACATTCCAGGATTGGCTGCGCATTATCGCCGCGGGCAGGCAAAGGGCTGTCGTCGCAGCCGGCTGGCGAACAAGCAGCGTGCGTCGTCACCTGCCACAACTACGGGCGTTTTCTGGCGCAGTGTCTGGATTCCTGTCTGCGGCAGACCATACCGTTCAGCCACATCATCGTGGTGGACGATGCATCGACAGACGAGACTCGCGATGTCGCAGCGAAGTTTGCAGGGCAGGGGGTGCGATACTTGCGGACGGAGTTTCGCAACTACTCCTTGGCGCGCAATGCCGGGTACAAAGCGCTGCCACCTGCGTCACACGTGTTGTTCGTTGATGCCGATAACTGGCTTGCGGACAACTATGTGGAGGTGCTGCGACGCGGGTTTGTGAATTCGAACATCGGCGCTTGCTACGGCAATCTGCTGCACCATCGAAACAACCGGACACTGGGGTTGTCCGAATCAGTTCAGGCATACAAAGAAGGATGGCTGGAACAAGCGAACATGGCGGACGCGTGTTCGCTGATGCGATGTGATGCCTTCGAGCAGGCAGGACTGTGGTCGGAGGCCGGCACGGTGATGAGCGACTGGAGCCTCTGGCTGCGGTTCCGTCGCATGGGGTGGAAGATGCAGTTCTGTCCCGAGGCCATCCTGAACTATCGGATCCACGACCGGCAGATGAGTGTGGCGTGGCGCACGGACCCGATGAAAGTGGTGGAGGCTGCGCCGAAGGAAAGCGCCCTGATCGCGATCGTGACGTTGTTCAGCGGCCGGACGTGGGCGCTTCGCGCCTACGCACGTGTTCTGCGCGGTCTGCAATGGAACAGGCGGAATATCGTTGTTGTTGCGGTGGACAACTCCGGGAATCCGGCGTTCAACACGCAGTTGGAAACAGTGTTGCGCGATTCGGGTTGCGTTCATGTTCTTGTTCCCGACGCCACGCGCGCAGTCGCGGATGTGCCGTCGGAGCGATTCGCGGGTGATTCAAGATTGCGCCAACAACACAACCATCGGTTGGCGGTTCAGATGGCGCGACTCTATGCGATTGCGCGCCAATTCGTGCCGGCTGCCACCACCCATGTGTGGACGATTGAAGATGACATCGAGCCCCCGCCTGATGCGTTGAAACATCTAATGTTTGGTCTCTATCGGTTCAGGCGCGCGGGCATGATAGGCGGGTTGGCGCGCAGCCGGTTTGGCAAGAGATGGATTGCGTGGGATGACGGCAAGCCTTTTGAGGCACCGTCGCTTGGGGACTATAAGGAAGCCACAGAGACCGGGTTCACATGCGCCTTGTTTCCGCGCTCGGTCTGGGATGCTCTTGCGTTCAGGCCGGGGCCGGGAGTTCCAGAGGGGAATGTCGCCTACGACCACACTGCCTGCCGGGACATACGAAACATGGGGCGGCAAGTGCTGATCTCAGGGAGTGTTCGCTGCAAGCACTGGCAACAGGACGGGACGTTCGTGTGAGTCGGGCGGCGGGAGGCTCAGAGACTCCGGGATTTACGGGTAGGGCTGAGCGTTGACCACTTTCAGGGAAGGAATGGCGCGGAGAACTGTGTCGTGTTGCTGCACCAAGGATGCATCGCAATGCAGTTCTTCCATGGGTGTGTTGCGCAGTGCAGCTAGATCCTGGACACGCGTTGTCTTGCAGTTGAACCAACGTAGCGGGCTGTTGGCTAGCGGCGACAGATCACTGACCGACGTGTGGAAGATATCCAGCCGGTTTAACGGAGCATTCTTGAGGGGCGAGAGGTCGCTGACGCGGGTGGTGGAGCAACGCAATTCCTGGAGCGGCATGCCCATCAACGGGCTCAGATCGCCCACCTGCGTATCGCCGCAGTCCAGTGTCTCCAATCGCAGACCGCGCAATGGGGATAGATTGGAAACCGATGGTTTGTCTTTGTCGCCGGAACAATAAAGCCGCCGCAGATGGGGCAAGGCTCGCAGCGGCGAAATATCCATGACGGCGACCGATGAGAATGTCAGCCCGATGACCCGGTCGCTTTCGATTATGGGCGTGGCTTGGCCGTCAAAGCCGGGGTTCAATCGCTGAAGTTGTTTCACCACGCGTTTAATTTGTTCTTCGGCCGGGAGCGCTGCGATTTCAGCGATGAAGGAATCGATTGAGAATGGAGCGACAGCCGTCGCAGATGGTGAGGCGGCGGACTTGCCGGATGACGACATGGCAGACGCTGGCGAAGACTTCGGAATTTCGACCGGGCCGGACGTGGCGGACACAGTTGGTGCGTTGGTGCGGGGCTTCCAAGGCTCCCAAAGGTACAAGCCTCCACCGATGACGAGCAGGGCGGCAGCTACGACACAGCACACCAGGACCTGCGATCGCTGTGGCGACTGCGCCGTGCCGTGGATGGCGGAAGCCGTCGAGGGAGGCGGCGGTTCCACGGGCTCCAAAAGTTGATAACGCACGTGCTGCATGTTGGCGATCAACTCCACGTAGCTCTGGTGCCGGGCGTCGGGATGTTTGGCCATCATTTTGGCCAACAGCAACACCAGTGGCGCCGGGCAGTCGGGTATCCTGGCTGTGATGGGCGGCAGTGGATCGTAGATGTGCTTGTGAATGATCGCCATCGAGTCGCCCGATGCATAGGGTGGCTCGCCGGCGATGAAGTGGTAGAGTGTGCAGCCGAGACTGTAAATGTCGGCGCGGAAATCTATTTCCTTCTCTCCGCGCCCCTGTTCCGGACTGACGTAAAACGGCGTGCCCACGGCGTGGCCGTGGGCGGTCAGTTCGTTGCTGGTTTCGCTCGCGCTCTTGGCGAGGCCGAGGTCGCCGAGCTTCACTTGGCCGGCATTGGAAAGGAAGATGTTCGACGGTTTGATGTCGCGATGGATCAGTTTGGTGTGTTGCCAGGCGTAATCGAGCGCTTCGGCGAGGAATCCCCCAATAGTCAGGGACTCCGAGAAGCTGAGGCGGCCATTGCGGACGAGCCGGTCGCGCGCGGATTCGCCTTCCACGAGTTCCATGGCGATGTAGTGGGTGCCATTGAATTCGCCGGCGCTGAACACGCGGATGAGGTTGGGATGATCCAGTTTCGCGGCCAGCGTTGCCTCGCGCCGGAACCGGGCGATGAACGCCGGGTTTTGTGCCAGATGGTTCGAGAGGATCTTGAGGGCTATGGGCCGGTCGAGATTGATGTCGCGGGCTTTATAGACCACGCCCATCCCGCCCTGACCCAGCATCTTCAGAACTTCGTAGCCGGCAAATGTTTGACCTTCCAGCCCTAACATGTTGTGACCTCGGGAGAACCGGGAGAATTTTTCGAGATCATTCTTTCTGCTAAGGCTGCGTTTGTCAACCCGTGAGTCAGTTGTGAGCGGGTGGAGAGTGTCAAGGGAGAGGGTGGGGTTTCTTGTGTTTTCCAGCAAACCGTGCTACCCCTCTGATAGACCATGAGCGAAAAAGGATTAGAGCACATTATCGAGCGGATTGTGGCTTCCTATAAGAGCTACGGCGGCATCAACCACATTGACGGCACGAATCTGCCGTCGAAGGAGGCGGTGGTCGGGATTACGCGCGACCTGATGCGGCTGCTCTTTCCGGGCTTCGTGGACAATGATGTGATTTACAGCAGGCAGGTTCATGGGTTTGTCGCGGTGCTCGCTGCGTCCATCCACGGCCGGTTGAAGGAAGAGATTGTCAAAGCGCTACAATATCGCTCTGGCCAGACTCTGGACGCGTCGCAGCGCGAACGTGAGGCGGAGCGGTTGACGACGGAATTCATGGAAGCGATTCCGGGCATCCGTGGCCTGCTTCAGACTGATGTGGTGGCGACGTATGAAGGTGATCCCGCTGCCATCAGCAACGAAGAGGTCATTCTCGCCTATCCCGGACTGGAAGCCATCGCGGTGCAGCGGATGGCGCACGTGCTTTACCGGCAACATGTGCCTCTGATCCCGCGCATAATGACGGAGTTCGCGCATAGCCGGACGGGCATTGACATCCATCCCGGCGCGACCATCGCCAGCCACTTTTGCATCGATCACGGCACCGGCGTGGTGATCGGCGAGACGACCGTCATCGGCCAGCGCGTCAAGATTTATCAAAGCGTGACGCTCGGCGCGAAGAGTTTTGCAAAAGACGCCGAGGGCAGGATCGTCAAAGGCATCAAACGTCACCCGAACATCGAGGACGAGGTGGTCATCTACGCCGGCGCGACCATCCTTGGCGGCGACACCGTGATCGGCCGCGGATCGATCATTGGCTCGAACGTCTGGGTGATGCAGTCGGTGCCGGCGCACTCCATCGTTTATTACGAGAACGAGCAGTTGCGGATCAAGCCGCAGAAGGAACCGGCCCGTTAGTCTGGCCTTGCGGAAGCGCGTCATGCGGCGGATTTACCTCGATCACAATGCCACCACGCCGGTGCATCCCGATGCGTTGAAGGCCATGCTGCCGTTCCTGGAGGCGAACTACGGCAACCCTTCCAGCATCCACTTCCTGGGACGCGAGGCGCGCGCCGCACTCGACGACGCGCGAGAGCGGTTGGCGAAACTGCTGGGTGGAAAATCCGGCGAAATCGTTTTTACTGGCAGCGGCACCGAGGCGGACAACCACGCGATTTTCGGCGCGGTTCGCGCGCGGGCTGGAAAGGTTCGGCACGTTATCACTTCGGCAGTGGAGCATCACGCGGTGCTGCACTCTTGTGAATACTTGCGTGATCACGAAGGTGTCGAGATCACCGTGTTGCCGGTGGATGGCGATGGTGTGGTGAACCCGGATGACGTGCGGAGTGCCATCCGTGACGACACCGCGCTGGTCAGTGTGATGTGGGCAAACAATGAGACGGGTGCGCTTCAACCCGTGCGCGAGATCGGCGCGATTTGCCGCGAGCGCGGCGTGCTGTTCCATACCGATGCCGTGCAGGCGTTGGGCAAGGTTCCCGTGCGGGTCGGGGATGTTCCGGTGGACCTGTTGAGCGTCAGCAGTCACAAGGTTTATGGCCCGAAAGGCGTCGGCGCATTGTGGATTCGACCGCGGACGAAGATCGAGTCGCTGGTTCACGGCGGCAGTCACGAAAACGATCATCGCGCTGGCACGGAGAACGTGGCTGGCATCGTGGGTTTTGTCCGTGCGGCCGAGATCGCCGCGGCAAAGGTGGAAAATGAAGACACCCGGCTGCGCGCGTTGACGGAGCGGTTGTGGCAGGGTTTGAGCGCAGGCATTGAACGCGTTCACCGCAATGGTCCCGCTGATCGGCGCGTTGCGAACACGCTCAACGTCAGCTTCGCGGGCTGCAAGAGCGATGCGTTGCTCATGTCGCTCGATCTTGAAGGCATTGCTGTCTCCAGCGGCTCTGCGTGCGCTGTCGGTTCGTTCAAGCCGTCCTCGGTGTTGCTGGCGATGGGACTGGGTGCGGAGATGGCAAACGCCGCCGTTCGTTTCTCGCTCGGTGCTGGCACCACTGAAGCCGACGTGGACACTGTGGTGAATGCGATGCCGAAGATTGTCACGCGCCTCCGGTCATTTGCCGTTTGAGGGCTGGCGGCCTCGCGGACGTAGCAGAACTTTGAGTGTTGCTTCACGGACCGGGCGCGCTATGTTTTTGGCCAACGACAGGTTTCTAACCCATAAGGATTGACCATGAATATTTCTCAATGCTTCGCGTCGATGATGATCCTGGCTGGATGTGTTGCGGGTGCGGTGGCACAGGGGCCTCAGCCGCCACCGGTTCCGCCGCAGGTGCTCGCTGGCTTGCGAGGAGTTGCGACCGAAGCTGCGCGCAGTTGCGAGTTTTTCCTGAACGAGGCCAAGCGCGTTTCAATTCGTGATTCGCAACAGGGACGCGCGCTCGCGGCGATTCGCTCGCTGCGCGACGCGGCCAAAAAATATGCCGACGCGACGGTGTCGGCGCGCTGGCCACGCCCGGACTGGTTGCGCTTTTGCAGCGAGACTCTCCTCGACGCGTGGATCAACGTGGATATGACGTTCCCTCAACTCCAGGCGCCGCCGCCAGTGATGGACCGATGGAATCGCGCGCAGGGCGCATTGGTGGCACTCTACAACGCCGCCGCCCCCTATATGGGCAAACCGGCCGGTGGGCCGCTGCCGATCGCGTTGGGAGGCGGTGCAGGTGGACAGACGGGTGGGGCGCTTCCGCCTGGCATGGTGCGGGAAACGGTGCCAGTAGCGCCCGGCGGTCGGCCGGTCGTAAAATAAGAATGGGGAGCCGGAGTTCCTCTCGGACGGACCAACCGTCGCTGCTTGCTTCTCACACATCCATGTCGTCGTATCTGAAGCGGTCATGTCGTTCGCGATAGACGGCGATGGTGGTGACAATCAGCGACAACGGCAGCAGCGTAAAGACGGCTGCTCCAAACAACCAATTCAAGCGCCATTGATCGGGGGTTACTTCGGTCACTGCCGTGTGCAGGCGCACGAAGTATTGTCCGTGTTCCGAATAGCCGCGGAAGGCGTCGCCGCCGATGAACAGGCTGTGCAACATGAATGCGGCCAGCGCCGCGATCAGCGCCAGCAGGCAGAGATCACGCGCCGTCGTCCAACCGCTACGAACGCCTCGCAACTGGCGGCTCTGGAGACCGAATATGGCTCGTTGTTTGAAGGATTCCAGGTTGGTCTCTTTCGGCTCGTTGTAACGCTGCCAGGCGCTGAACCCGCCGAGGAAAAGCGCGACGCCGAAGAACGCGATCAGGAAGACCAGCAGCGGCCACCGTTCCTGAAGTTGAAATGAAAACCACGCGGCCAGCGCCCCAAGGACGATCAGCGCGGCGCTGAGCGCCAGCGCGGACTGTGTTGTGGAATCTAGGTCGCCCCAGCGCATCAGAAACTCCCAAAGCTGTCGCGCAGCCTGAGTGTCTCCATCAGGCCGGCGGGGATTTCGCCGAGGAAACGCGACGGTTTTTGCAGCGCGTCCATGCCGCCGCTAGTGCGCCGCAACAGCGGGTAACTCAGATAGAGTTCGTCCTTCGCGCGCGTGATGGCGACGTAGAACAACCGCCGTTCCTCTTCCTCGCCTTCGATGTTGTCGAGCGCCTTGCCGGAGGGAAACAAGCCATCGGCCAGCGAGATGACAAACACCGCGCCCCATTCCTGGCCCTTCGCCTGGTGGACGGTGCTGAGCCGCAGATACTCCTCATCGTTCTGTGCCGGCGCAGTCTCGTCTTCAACTTCAAGGTTGGTCATGAGCGACAGGTCGCTCAGGAACTGCTCGGTGGATGAAAACGGTTGTGCGTAGAGCTGGAGTTGCGCGAGATCTTCCAGCCGCGTGGAGTAGTTGGTGTAATGCTCCTTCAGGTAATCGTCGTAGCCGCACTCGATGATGAGCCGTATCATTTCGGCGGGCCGGTTGCGGACGGATTCGTGGCGCAGTTCCGTGATCGTTGCGACGGCCTGTTCCCACGCCGACTTTGCTTTTTGCGGCACGTGGGCGGAGAGCGCGGCGAGCGGCTTGCCGCCGAGGTGTGCGACCCAGAGTTTCTCCGCCGTCTTGCCGCCGATGCCCGGCAGCAGTTGCGTCATCCGCTTGAACGCGATTTCATCGCCGGGGTTGACCGCAAACCTCATATAGGCGGCCGCGTCCTTGATGTGCGCCTGCTCAAAGAACCTCAGGCCGCTGGTGACAAGGAACGGAATGTTGCGCCGCTTCAGTTCCATCTGCACCTCCATGCAGTGAAAGTGGCTGCGGTAAAGCACGGCGATATCGTTGAGCCGGTAGCCTTCGTCGCGTAGTTCCAGAATTCGCTGGCCGACATATTGCGCCTGCTGGTTGTCGTCGCCGGCAACGACCAGCCACGGCCGCGCGCCGCTGCGCCGCACGGCTTGCAGCACCTTCGGAAACTGGTGGACGTTGGCGCGGATGGCTTCGTTGGCGACGCGCAGGATCTGCGGCACGCTGCGGTAGTTGGCCTCGATCTTGTAAACCTGCGCGCCGGGATAACGGTCGGGAAAGGAGATGATGTTGCGGAAGTTTGCGCCGCGCCACGAGAAGATGCTCTGGCTGTCATCGCCGACGGCCATGATGTTGTGGTGCTTGGCGGCGAGCCGGTCAATCAGTTCCGCCTGGATGGTGTTGGTGTCCTGGTACTCGTCCACGAGCACATGTTGGAACCGTTGTTGATAGAGGTCGCGCACGTCGGGATACTCTCGCATCAGGCGCAGCCAATTCAAGAGCAGGTCGTCATAATCCATCGCGTTGGTCTTGAGCTTCCGCTCGTGGTAGCGCTGTTGTAGCGAGGCGATGGTTTCCTTGAACTGCTCGAAATAGGGATACTGCTCCGCCAGCACGTCACCGAGCGGGCGCTCCGTGTTGACGGCCATGCTGAACAACTCCACCAGCACGTCGCCTTTCGGAAACCGCTCTTTGGTCGTGTCAATCTTCGCGTCAGCGATGCACGCACTGGCGAGGTCGCCGGCGTCCTCACGATCGAGGATGGTAAAATCGTTGCGGTAGCCGAGAAGGCTGGCGTGGCGGCGCAGGACGCGGTTGCCAACATGGTGGAACGTCCCGCCCCAGAGGCCGCCCACGTCGCCGCCCAGCAGCATCTCCACGCGGTGAAGCATCTCTCGCGCGGCTTTGTTGGTGAACGTCATCAGCAGGATGCGGTCCGGCGGGACGCCTTGCTGGATGAGCCAGGCGACGCGATAGGTGAGGGTTCGTGTCTTGCCACTGCCGGCGCCGGCGATAACGAGCGCGGGGCCGGCCGGCGCCTGCACAGCCGCCAGTTGTTGCGGATTGAGCTGCGCTGCGTAGTCAATCTGCAACGGGCGGACATGCTCAGCTGGTTTCAACACGTAATCGCGCGTCATGGGTTAGTATCTCTAGCCACGCGCGAAACCTTCCACAATCAAAAAGGTTGCCGTTAAGCCGGAGCGCGCGTAATTTTTGCTGCTATGCCAACCGTACATTGTCCCAAATGTCAGGCGGAGAACGAATATCCCGACAACCGAGCAGGAAAGGCGATGACGTGCAAGAAATGCGGCCGGGCAATTCCCGCGCAGTTGACGGTGCCGCCGAACGCAAAACCGCATGTTCGTCCTGCGGGCAAGGCAGGCGCAGGAGACGATGATCGTCTTTCATTCGCCGATACAGCCATGAGCCGGATAGGCAAGTCGGGAATGCCGGGAGTGGGATTGGGAGTCGTAGGGCTGTCAGCGTTCGCTTTGCTCGCGGGCATCTTCTGGGTGCTGCATTCGTCCCAGACCGGCCCGCCGCCACCGATCGTCGAGAGCGCAACACCGGCGGCCCAGATGACGCAGATGCTCGTCTCATATCAAGCGCCGGACTATGTCATCGGCTTCACGTTGATGGACGCCGATGGCAAGGAAATGGCGCGCTCCGGGCGGGTGAAACTGACGATCAGCGAGGTCACTCATCTTGGGGTCCAGGGAGGCGGTTCGTTTGACAAGGAGAGCAAGCTTTACGAAAGCACCTTCGAAGTCAACCCGACGCACTTCTCATGGTATACGACCGGCGGTTTGGGATTTCGGGCGCGCCGCTTGCTGTGTGGCATCCGCGTGCCGGCCAAGCTGCTCTCCCGGCAGCCGCCCGATCACGCCGAAGGCAAGGTGATCGCAAAGTTCTACGATGGCCAGGATCAGACGAAGATGATCGGCTTCTACACGAAGTTCTTCTTCCCGTCCCTGTCCCAGAAGAAACCCGCGCCCGCGGAAACCAACGCGCCTGCGGCAACCAGCCCCAAGTAAAGCACCGCTTCACTTCGTAATCGTGGGGCCTTTCTCTAGAAGGTTGCAAGCCAGGTTCCCGACGTGGCGATTGTTCAGGATGATTTCGCCGGATCGGGGACCCGGCGCACATTGCAGGCGCGTTCACTTCTGCCCGTGCTGGCGGCGGTAGACGAGGGGACTCATCTTCATCTCGGAACGAAAGTAGCGGGCGATGTGCTCGATGCTGGTGTAGCCAAGGGAATCGGCGATCTGGGAAACCGAGAGATGGGTTTCCACCAGCAACCGGCAGATTTGCGCGACGCGGACGCGGCGGATTTCGCTGAGGACGGAACGGCCGAGAAGTTTGCGGAACCGTTTCTCCAGCACGCGGCGGGAAATGCCGGAAGCTGCCACGGCATCGGTGACCTGGATGGCTTCGCGTCCGTGGAGGCGGATGAATTGCAGCGCCTTCGCCACGTGCGTGTCGTCAATGGCCAGGATGTTCGTGGACTGGCGCGCAACAACGTGCGTGACGCGGGCGGTGATGGCCTTGCTGACGGAGCGCTGGCCGGCCATGAGCTTCGCCAGCAATTCCGCGCTCTCGTAGCCGGCGCGTTCGAAGTTGATCGCCACGCTCGACATGGGCGGGTCGGAGAGTTCGCAGACCAGTTCGTCGTTATCGGCGCCGATGACCGCCACCTCGTCCGGCACGCGCAGGCCGGCGAGTTTGCAGGCCTCGATGACATGTTGGCCTCGGTCGTCGTTGCAGGCCATGAGACCGAGAGGTTTCGGCAGCGACCGGAGCCATTCGGCCATGAACTGCTCTTCCCCCTCGCCAGAACGCACAACGGCGCGGCGGCGTTGGTGAAAGAAGCTGACTTGAAAACCAGCCGCGCTGACGCGTTTGGCAAAACTGTGGCTGCGGATGTCGGACCAGGAGATGCCGTCAAACCCGCAATAGGCAAAGTGGCGGAAGCCGCAATCGAGCAGATGGTCGGCGGCCATCGTGCCAATGCGTGGCGAGTCGGTCATCACGTTGGCGACGCCGGGCACTGCCTGTTTGCGGTGGCCAAAGACGATGGTTGGAATGCCGCAACGGATGACGTCGCTCACCTTCTCGACGTCGCGCAGGATGATGCCATCGGCGTGGAGTTTCTTGAGACGTGGCCAGACTGTTTCGAGGCCGCGCGGTTCCCAGTAGAACGCCCACGGCCCGTGATGGCGTGCGTATTTGGCGACACCACGCAGCACGCTCCGCCCGGAGGCTCGCGAGGACTCAATCAGCAGGATGACTTTGGGAATCCTGGACATCGTTGTCGCGTTACACGTTCGGTGAGGGCGCGAAATCGTTAATCGTGGGGGACTCATGCCGGTGACGCAAAATGGTTGAACTTGGACGCAATCTGGCGTTGTCGCTGAACTGTCGTCAACTATAATCCGCACCTTATTCACAAGGCGCACAACACAAATTCAGGATGCCGAAGAAACCGACAGAATCGAGAGGCGGACTGGAAGTGCGGTGATTTGCGCTTGTTCAACCCGAAACTCAACCCTAACATCCGCGTCTCAATTTCATAGCGGCGTCGCGGACTTTGACAACAACCAGAGGAGCACATCATGAAACCTGCCACCATCAAACCTGTCACCATCGGCCTCATCGTCGGCAACCGTGGCTTTTTCCCCGCCCAGCTTTGCGAGAAAGGCCGAAGCGCCATGATCGAAGTGTTGCAGAAGGCCGGGTTCAAGGTAGTCACGCTCGGCGTCAAGGCGACGCGTTTTGGCAGCATCGAGAGTTTTGAGGAGGCGAAGCTTTGTGCCGGACTCTTCGATGCCAACCGACAGAAGATTGACGGCATCATCATCACGCTGCCGAACTTCGGCGACGAGCGCGCCATCGCGAACGCGTTGCGCTGGTCGGGCCTGCGCGTGCCGGTGTTGGTCCACGCGTATGCTGACGACGCCGACAAGATGCGCATGGGCAACCGCCGCGACAGCTTCTGCGGCAAGATGTCCGTCACCAACAACCTCCGTCAATACGGCATCCCGTTCACGCTCACGCGCCTGCATACGTGTAGTCCGGCGAGCGGGAGCTTCGCGCGGGACCTCGCTGATTTCGCCGTCACCTGCCGGGTGTTGCGCGCGCTGCGCGGCCTGCGCATCGGCTCGCTCGGCACACGCCCCGTGGCGTTCAACACCGTCCGCTACAGCGAGAAATTGCTCGAACAGGCGGGCATCAGCATTGAGACGCTCGATCTCTACGAGATGCTCAGCTGGGTTAACAAAATGGCCGACAATGACCGCGCCGTGAAAACCAAACTCGCCGCGATCAGTCAATACGTCGCGACCGAAGGCATCCCGCCCGCCTCGTTGCTGAAGATGGCCAAGTTCGCTGTCGCTGTGGATGGATGGATGAAGCGCGCGCACCTGAACGCGACCGCCATGCAGTGCTGGACGGCGATTGAGGAGTTCTTCGGCGTCGTGCCCTGCACGGTCATGAGCATGATGAGCAACATGTTGGTGAGCAGCGCGTGCGAAGTGGACGTGATGGGCTGCGTAGGGATGCATGCGTTGGCCCAAGCCAGCGGACGGCCCAGCGCGCTGGTGGACTGGAACAACAACTATGCCGACGATCCTGACAAGGGTGTCGTCTTCCATTGCAGCAACCTGCCGAAAGACATTTTCGCAGAGCAGGGTGAGGACCAGCCGAAAATGGATTGGCACGAGATCATCGCCGGCACGGTCGGCAAGGAGAACACCTACGGCACGGTTGTCGGCCGCGTGAAGGCCGCGCCGTTGACCTACCTGCGTTGCACCACCGATGACGCTTCCGGCAAAATCCGCGCCTACCTTGGCGAGGGCGAGTTCACTGATGATCCGCTCAAGACCTTCGGCGGTTACGGCGTGGTGAGCATCCCGCATTTCCAGAAGCTGCTCGCGCACATCTGCGAGAACGGTTTCGAGCATCACGTTGCTGTCAACCCGACCCACATCGCCGCCGGTGTGAAGGAAGCGTTGACGAAGTATCTGGGCTGGGACGTTTACCTGCATGAGTAATCCTGTGACTGCAGTACGAAAAACTCCCGCAACGATGCTTGCCGCGCGACTGTACGGTCCGCGAGATATGCGGGTCGAACGAGTTCCGCATCCGGGTCCGCCGGGACGCGGGGAGGCACTTGTGCGCGTGCGGTGCACGGGCATGTGCGGCAGCGACCTGCACTCCTACCTGGACGCACGCATCGGCGACACGGCGATCAAGGGGCCGTTGATT
>Ga0265297_10006605_pt1 | contig 16691 bp, 24 predicted proteins | sample Munlanlwell13791_FD_192502 | JGI IMG/M metagenome (GOLD analysis project Ga0265297, IMG submission 192502) | Leachate microbial communities from a municipal landfill in Southern Ontario, Canada - Leachate well 137-91 | ecosystem: Engineered > Solid waste > Landfill > Unclassified | place... | reverse complement strand
CGCCGTTGCTCGTTCTGCCGTATCTGGTAGAACTCCGCAATCAACACGGCGATGACGAGCATCAGCAGGTCTTCCAGATCGTAAGCGCCTGCGGTGTAGGCTTGCAGGAGTGCGCCGATACCAGGGTGTACCGCGCCGAACGCTTGCAGGTCTTCCAGTGAGGGGATCGTCATAATCGAAATGTCGGGCAAGTCGCCGATGATTTTAGCCATTGCCTTGCTCCTTTACTTGTTTGTCGTAACCGTCCGCGACTGCTAACAATTCAGCTTGGATGTACCCGAAACTGAATAGCGCGTCAATCCAGGCTTGTGTCTGTGTTTGTGAGTAGAGATACTTTTCCAAGGCTTGCAGTTCTTCACGCAGACGCTCTGCACGATATTCCGAGGCCGTAACAGGGACAACTTGTATGTGTGCCATAGTCTACTCCTTTCTCTTTTCATCCCATAGTTGACCGAGGCGCTCAAGCTCATTCATCACTGCTTGGTTTAGACGCTGAATCTCAATAACAGCTTCTTGAAGTTCTTTGCGCATATGTCTGCTAAGTTTTTTGGTTTCAAGACTTCTACGCATCCACTTCAAGCGATTATCCAGCACTGTTTCTACTGGGTCTTCTTCTACTGAAATGACCTCTTCTCCATCATAGATGTATTCTCCGATACCAAACTTATCGGCAAAAAAGGCACAGAAAGCCCATCCCCAACATAGACTAACATCACTATGATAATTAATACCGAAGGCAAAGCAGTGTTCATCATTTGAATAGGCAAGGTCAGTGGTCGGTGCGGCGCGGACAACATTCTCAATAATTCTAGTATGTTCCTCGAAGAAAGACATAACCTCATCTAATTCCGCCTTACTTCTCAAATTGATATAAATTGAATATCCCATAGCCTACTCCTGCCACGAACTGTCGGCGAATTCGAGCATCGCCGTCTCCGGCGCACAGTGGTTACAATAGCCTTGCCAGATCAACGGGAAGCGGTGGTCGCGCACGTTCACCGGCACATTCACGTTTTCATCATACCACGCTTGCAGCGCTGTCGTCGCGGCTTCCTCGGTGATGAACTGTAGCACCCACCCGTCCAGGCTGATGCACTGGCGGGCCAGGCGCACCGCATCCGGCTTGGTTGCGTCAACGGCGGCATAGAACACACCGTGACAGAAATCTGCTTGCCACGTCAGGTGTCCGGGTAGCGGGCGTGAGGCGTTGAAGATGACGTGACTCTCGGCGAGTTGAATTTGCACGTTGCCGGGTACAATCAGCGAATAGCGATTGACTTGCAGGTGTCTGGTGTTTACGGTTAGGTTCATAACTACAATGCTCCTTTCTCCAACATCTCGACTTCGATTTTCACGGCTTGATCGTGGCCGTGATACACACCCGGCAGGCGTTGGTTGTCCGACGCTCGCCAGAGGCTAAACTCGCACATCCAGCGCCGTGTCCAGTCGCTCACCTTGCCGCGACTGCCGAACATCCAGCGCAGCGCCTTGAACGCATAGCGCAAGAGGACGTTATCCGGTAGCACGTAAGCGCCGCGTTGGTCGGCGACAGTCACGCCCACGTTCCGCATATCCGGCTCGGCGTTAGCGTGATAGATGACTTCGATCTGTCCGGTAGGGCGAATGGTGATAACGGCGGCGTGCATCTTACTCCATTCCCGCCAGTACGCCAAGGGCGAAGATAGTCATATTGTCGGCGCGGTCATCAGGCACAACGTCAGCACGGGCGGCAACTAAATACTTCTCTGCTCCTTCGGCCAACATCACGAAATAAAAGTCTGTAAAGAAGTGGGCCAAACATTGCTTGACTTTGAGTGCTTGCTTATCGGTCATCTGGTCTACGATCACAAGTTGCTCTTTATCGTATGGAACTAACATTGCCTTGCTCCTTATTGGTTATGTTCACATCCTGTTATTATTATAACAAAAATCGCACGGCGTTTATAACAATGCCGTGCGATTTTGGTCGGCGTTCGTATCTCCTACAGTTGAGCCAGGGCAATGCTCAGGCGGGTCGCCTCCTGTTCGACGCTCGACTGACCGGAGCGCAAGGTGTTGATTGTGGTATGCAGTTCAGCAGCGGCCTTGACGATCTGCGCTACCTTCCAGGCGTTATTGAGCAACGGCTTGGGTGTGGCATCCCACACGGTAGAAAGCTCATTCCACGCCCGGCTCCACTGGTTGTAAGCGTCGGTCATATTCTGAGCGGCGGCTTGCATCTGCGGGACGGTCTGCGGCGCGTTCGGCGCTTCCGGCAGTTCGTCAGGCGGTTCTTCATAGGCCGGTGTTTCGTCGGTCACGTCCGCTTGCGGCGCGGCGTTCTTCCAGGCGATAGCCCAGGCTTCGTACTCCGGGTAGCGGGCTTCGATTTCGTCGGCCAGATCATCGCCGACGAAATCGCGATCCGCGTCGAAGTCGGCATCCAACAGGAGCGGCGTCGCCATAGAGCTTTTGCTACCAGTGCCGCGTTTCTCCATTGGGCCAGCGTACAGTCGCACGCCAAAGAACATTGATCCGAGCGCCCCTTTCGTGGCGTGATTGACGCGCAGCCGGTGCGCCTTGACTGCCTCGAAGAAGTCCTTCGTCGCCATTCCGGTCAGCGTGAGCATCACCGGGCCAAGCCAGGAAAGCTCTTGGTTGTTCGGGCTGGCATAGCCCTTGACGTAAAGCAGGGCTTGCACCTTGCCGCGTGCGCCGTCTACGTAAGCCTTATGATACTCGGCGCGTCCACTGGCATCGTAGGATACCCACGAAAAGCGCGATGTGATGATGACACATTCCAGTGTCGGGATATACAGCGCGGCGTTCTGTTCGCCGGTGTTGAAGCTGAACGTCGCCGGGACTGCGCCGAGCGGTGTGCCGTTGAGGTAATTGACTTGTTCCTCAATCATCACCGCCCCGCCGCGATCCGGTAACGGGGCCAACTGATTGGCCTTATTTGCCCACTGAATGAACGGATAGGCGGGCCGTTGTTCTTGAATCTTCGATTGGCGATTCTGCCAGTTACTCATAGTCTGTTCTCCTTGTCTTTTTATGATAGTAATGCTTTAGCTTGTTGGTCTATGCGTTAGCGTGTTTTACTCGGTACGATCCCCACCTCCTTCAGTAAGTCCAGCCCGCCGACTAACGCCAGGACAGTCGCGGCCACGTCGTCAGCACTTGCGCCTTGTCGGGCCGTGACGTTGATCGGTGTCCCTTCGGCGGTGTAGACCGTCACCCAGGCGATAGCCTGTGCCTCGTGGTGCTTGGCCGGTTGCGGCTGCAAACCGTCGAGCGTGAGCATATCACGGCGCGTGGCGTAGTTGGTCAGCGCGTACAAGGCGGCTTCCAGATCGCCGTCATAGTCACTCACTTTTTCGACTTCGCCGAGCGCCGTCAGTACATCGCTCTGGTCAAGGTTCAGCTTGCCGACACGGGCCATAAAAGCCTTTTGCGCCGCATCGTTAAAAATCCAGTGCGCCGGTACTTCCACTTGCGGCGCTTCCGCTACGTATTGTACTTTGTCTTCCATAGCTCACTCCTTTACATCAACGCACCGGGGTGTGCCAGCGCGTAACGATCAGAGAAGTTGTCGCCGTCATCGTCAGGCAGTGGATAACCGAAGTCCAGTGGGTTGTCGGCTTGTCCGCAGTTGTCAACGTTGAAGTACATCCGGGCTTCCGCATAGTCGGCGGCGGCGGTCATTTCGCTGTAGGTCATATTTTCGTAGTCCATTACTTTGCTCCTTGTCTATCGTGTCTCTATATTATTATAACAAGAATTGAGGGCGCTTTATAACAGCGCCCCTTCCAGTTGTGTCCGCAGGTTCTTGACGATTCTCGATACCTGCATCGGGTACATCCCCGTCATTCGGGCAATCTCGCTGGCCTTGTAGCCGTCGTACAGATACCCGGCAATCGCTTGGCTTTCGGCGTCCAGTCCGGCGACGATCTGGCGAACGGTGCTCATTAGTTCGTAGTCTACGGTGGTGGTCATCTGCGCGAGCGTGTCGGCGTAGTCGAGCTTGCCTTCATCGTCATCGCCTTCCATTGCTACGTCGTAGCTAACGGTGGTCTTGCCGTGCTGTTCCTGGTACGTATGGTAGAGCTTGGAGAAGGTATTGCGGGTGTTATTGCTGGCGGCGATGAGCAGGTAAGCCGGGCCTTTGGTTACAATATCGGGGTTCTTGACGGTGGCTTCCAGCGCCTGCACGACGATCTCGTTGTAGGCGTCCTGGGCTTCGCATCCAAACTGGCGGGCGATTGCGTGCGCTTGCTTCCAAATCCCGGCTTCGTGAATCCCGTAAACTACTGTATTTTCCATTGCTCTGGCTCCCTGTTGTTCGTGTTTATTGTTTTTACTATTATAAGTATTATAACATATAATCCTAGAATGTCAATAGTTATAACAGTATAAACGGGCGATTTTTAACACGAATTTCCAAAGTCGTTTTGGCGTTGCGTAGTACTGTAGTACTACTCGCGCCAGTCGAACGTCACGCAGGCGGCGACGAACACGGCGAGCAGAAATAGGGCGATGATAATGGTATGCATTGTTTTGTCCTTATGCGCCATTGCGCTGAATGTCAGTAATGAGGAAGCGTGCGCCGTGCATATACTGCTGGAAGTTGCCGCAGCGCCCCATTGTGTTTTTGTCGATCTTGACGTTGATGACTGGATTCTCCGAGCCGTCACGGTGTAGCAGGATAACGATGTTCGCCTTCTCGGTTTTCTCGCCGGCGCCCCGGATACCGCTGCGATCTAAGTCCTCGAAGTTTGCTTGCTTGGCGCTCTTGTTCAGTTGCGCCAGGAGCAAGGCCGGACGTTCGATAGCCTCGGCGGTGCGCTTGACGGTTTCGACGGCATCGGCTTCTCTGGCAAATGGGTTACTACCATAAGTTTTTAGCTGGCGTTCTGACGGCATCGCTTTTTCCAGATAGTCGATAATGAACACGTCACAGATACCGGCGGCGGTCAAGGCTTGCACTTCGGTCATTGCCTTTTCCATTGTCCAGCCTGGAGTATGCACATAGGTAATGCTACCCGGCCATTGGCGTAGGCGTTCGTTGGCGGCGTGATAGGCTTGCTCTTGTTCCGGTGTGAGCAAGCCGGTCTTCAGATCACGGCGCGGGATGTTGGCTTGGCGGGCCATCCGGCGGTCTAGCATTAGGCTACGGTTTAGCTCGAAGTGGATAAAGACCACGTTCAAGCCGCTATACGCCCAGTGCTCGGCCAGGTTCTCTGCGTACATCGTTTTACCACCACCATCGGCAGCGCTCAACACGGCCAGCAGGCCAGGGTCTAACGGGTCAAGTACGGCGTTCCACGAAGGCCACGGCCACGTCAAGACGCGGCGTTCTGCTTCCGGCAAGCTGGATTGTGCGGCGCGTTCTTGAATGATCGTGTCGTAAGTCTCGAAGGTTTGTTCCCATAACAGCCGCGCCTCCGGGTCACCGGCGCTCAGTTTGTGCAACTGCTCGCGTAGCCAGTGATGCAGTTCCTCCGGCCCGGCGTCGGCATAGATGCGCCGAAACAGTTCTTGTCCGAGTACCATATAGGCTTCGACTTGCGGGCTATTGTAAGTCATACGTATTCCTCCACTTCTTCTAATGTCCCGTCTGAATGGATTAAGGTTATTTTCTGCAATTTCTTTTCGTGCGGCATCTTCACGCCCGGCACGTTCCCGGTATAGATCGCCGTCGCCGTCTTGAGGATGCTGTTCGGATTGGCTATGGTCATCTTGCCGCTACGCAGGTGGTCAACCGTCAAGCATATCAGCTTTTCGGCGCGGGCGGCGTCCCATTCGCACAGTTCGGCAATCTCCCGTAACGGCCCCCACCACAGCGCACCGGCGGTTTTCTTCTCTCTGGCGGTCTTGTTGCGCGGCGGCGGCAGTTTGGTCTTGGCGCAGAAGTGCGCTTCCAGTTGGGCGCGGATCGCGTTCTTGTTCGGGCCGGCTGGCTTCGGCGGCGCGGCAGGAGCGGCGGGCGCAGGCTGGTCGTCAAATAGGGTGGCAATCGAGTCTTGGCAGTCTGCACTTATGGCGACGGGCGGGTAGTCTTGTTGCACGACTTCACCTTCTGGCAAGCCTGCCTTCTGTGCACGTTCTTCTTGCTCCAAGTCTGAGGGGGCGGGCGGGCATGTTGCTTGCTGCTTTTGGCAAGCAACAGATGGGTTTAGAGATGGGTTTAAGAGTGGGTTTTTTGTACCCTGTTCAACAGACTCGCTGCCACCCTGTTCAACAGACTCGCTGCCACCCTGTTCAACAGACTGTGGTTTAATCGGCATACGTGGATTTTCTACTCGCGGATTCTTTTCGCGTGCCCCTTCAAGCTGCTTACGGTAAGCCGCGTCGTTTTCTGCTTTCCGTTCTTGCATTGCTTGCCAGTTTATCTTATTCCACTCCAACTGTAATTCGTAACATTGCCCGTCTTGTGTGGCCTTCCCAACTCTGGAAATAAGGCCAAACTCGCAGAGCTTATTTATTGCATTACGAACTGCACCTTCCTTCAATCCGCATCCCCACGACAGGCGCTCGCCATTTTCCTTTCTAAACTTCCCTTCGATCAATATGCTCATTGCAATGTAAGCCTTGCGAGTTATAGACTTATCATCATAACCGATTATCTCGCGGATAATGTGGTTAAGTACCTTTTCCTCATTGCCGGTTAGGTAGAAAGATACTTGATCGACGTAAGCGTTATGATGCTGGAAGGTGTTAGGGTAAAGCGTTTTATCTGCCATTGTTTTCTCCTGTTTCTAATATTGCGTGATCGCAAAAGATTGATTCAGACCATTCCGGTATCGGCGATAGGGTTAATTCGTGTTTGGCATACTCTTTATTATGCTCTGCGTTTAGCATAGGATGAAGCGTGTTAATAAAGTGTATTTCCAAGATTCCGGCGGCGGCTGTTGTTAGTGTGAGGATATACCTAAGGTATACATCCTGATTAAAATTACTAAACCTTTCGGCAAAGCTTGTTCTTATTCTTTGCCCAAGAGTTTGAGATTTACCAATATACATCGGGATATCGTTATGCCAAAAGCTGTATACGCCGATATGCTGCTCTAGCCTTTCTGTTTCGTCAATGAACTCTTCGGTGAATTCATAGCTGTATTGCTTATTCTGTTCCAAGATGTGCTTGCGCTTATGGCGTTCTATCCAGCGCAAGGTTTCCTCCGCTCTTATCAGCCCAGCGCCTTGCTCTTTCATATCCCAACAGTATTGATCGGCAAGTCCAGCGTCGTATATTGTTTGCACATAGAAACTGGCGGGGAGGGTATCAGACGATGATATTGGTTCATCACTGTTACTGATAGCTTTGTTGAGATAGTTTATAAAATGATTCGCGTCTTGAATATATGCCATACTTTTATACTCCTAAGTAGAAACAAAAAACGCCCACTTTCTCAGAACGGTTTGACGGCTCGCGGGGTATGTTATGCGCTTTGGCTTACGCAAAACAGCCGCAAACCGCCCTGAGAAAATAGGCGTTTGCTTATCTACCCCGCAACTTGTTAAAGTCTTGGCTTCATCGGGATTGCCAGTCCCTCTGCCTCAACTATCTACATTATAACATACTTTTCACATTTTCAACACCGACTTCCCCTTGCGGCGGGTAAGTCGTTACTATAGTAAAATCTTAGGATTATGCAAAGCACTCGCCCCCGCACGGATGTTCGTAGTCCTTGCCGAACAGCGTGATATTGGCGCGGGCGGCTTCGTCTTTGTCTATCCGTAATGCTTGCGCGTAAAGGTCAGGCCACTTCTTAGCAACCTCTTGCCATTCATCGGGCCGTTGCCCAGGACACATCCAACAGCGTGAGCGCGGCGGTAATTCACCAAATACTTGCAGCGCCGCTATAGCGCAATCATCGCGGGTTATGCCCAGGTCAACCAGGGGGTATATTTTCTGCACCCAAGCGCGTGGCTTGTTTTTCTGCATCCGCTTCCATTCCTCGGCGTGGATACCATAGGCTAGATTGTACCTTGTAATGCGCTTGACGCGACGCAATTCGGGGCGCATTACGTCACGTTTCCAATACGAAGAACAAACCCCATGCAAAAACGCGCCGCCTTTCAGATCGTAGCCACCAGGTAAGAACGAGCCGCCGTTACCAGACCATAAAGCCGGTAGCGGTTGCTTGACGATGTACAACTCAAACGGTAGTTGCGTCCGGTGACGTTCCAAGTATTCCCAAGTTGAAGGACACTCGCGTCCGGTGTCTACGATGACGCCCAGCCACGGCGCGCGTATTATGTCTTGCGCTACTAAAGCAGCATAACCCCACGAACCCACGCCGCCGCCGAAAGCAAGGATGTCAATCATTGCTACCGTGAATCGGGCAATCGTGAGAGGCGACTTGTACAAAGCCGATAGCTGTTTTAGGACAAGTGCAACCGTCGCGTGGGCGGCGCAAGTAAGCGTTTTCAGCGGCGAGCCTCTCATTCTGTTTTACCAGTTGCTTAATGTTTTGCCATTGCCAGTCGGTGTCCTGATTCTCAGTCCACTGGCGCTCATTCCAAGCGTTTTGGGCGCGTTGTTCATCTTCGTAATTTGGCCCACCGGCAAAACACTGATTGCAGCGAATATAACAATTATCGTCGCACTCCGGGCAACCCGCTATTTGTTCGACTACTAAAACAATATCGCTTGCGCCACAAAATGGGCAAGGCTTTAATCCTTCTCGTTTATGTGTTGTTTCTGCCATTGTTCTCCTTATCAATATAAAATCTTAGGCGTCCCATTCCTCAGCTTCCAGCGCCTCAACTACGTTTACCATTTCGCCACAACAAGGGCATTGTACCCATCCGCTATCCTCGTACATCTCGATAATCAGCAGACTGCAATACGGGCAGATAATGTCAACGGCAATCAAGGCGGTGATTTCGTCTTCGTCGTCTGGTATGTATGTCATCTTACCCCGTCGCCTTTCTCTCCCACCCGTGCAACTGCGCCAAGTGAAAGAGCGTGCCGACTGTGACCTGCGAGCCGCCGGAGTACTTGCCGAAGCCGCGCCACTTGCGCTCGACTTCGCCGGGCTTTCCGTCGGCCCACTGTTCGGCTAACGTCAAGCCGCCGTCGCCTAGTTCGTGGTGTAACGCCAGTAGCACGGAAAGCCATTCGTCGTAGTCCACGCTCCACGGGTCGATGTGTGACAAGGCATCGGTGATCGTGCGTTCGTCGGCGCTGCCGGGTGTGAAGGTGGTATGGCTGCGCTTGCGTTGCGCGTTGCCGGTAGTCTTGTACCGTTGTATCAGGTCTTTCACCAGGGCCAGCGGTAGGGTATTTCCAAGCCATTCCATTTCACACGCGCCGGGCTTGCCGCCATAGAAGAAGCGCACCGGGTCTTTGCACTGCCGGTCAGCCGTGCCAAATATCCACAGCAGGCTTGCCGCCGCCAGGGTGTAATTTGCCGGCTGGAAGATCGGCGTATCGAGTAGGAATAGCACGCGGGCGCGGGGCTTGTCGGGCGTATGGCTCGGTGTGGTGTAGACAATGGCGGCATACTTCTGGATGAACGGTTCTTTGAGCAATACGGGGATAGAGCTTTGGCGGTCTTCGGTGTCGAAATCGAGGCCCAGGTGCTGGCCGCACTGGTAGTTCTCGGTCTTGCGCCATTGCGGATTGCACCACGTTGTTATTGGCTTGCCGTCGTACAGTTCGGCGGCGATCAGGTCGCTAGGCAATTCTTGATTTTGAAATGAGCCGTTGAACGTTGTCCAGTAGGGAGAGCCGGGCGGTATCTTGCCGGATTGCGCTGGGCCGATAGCGACTTTATATAACTCTGAGGATTGCATACTACCTCCAATGGTAAAACACAGAACAGCGGTAACTCTATTATATAACACCTTCGCCGGTTTTTAACGGTGACTTTCGGCGTGGCGGGTAAACCGTTACTATCATAAAATCATAGCTCCTGTAGCGCCTGCTCGATACGCTTCAACGCATACGCCGCGCCCCACAGGACAGAGGGTTCTGGCACACGTTGGATTTTGATCATAATTATTTGATATATTCATCCAAGAGATCAATTAGTGTCTGGGCAGCGTCATAGACTTCATTCTCTGCTAACGTTTCTCCCGGTGCAGAACGATTTTCCTGAAGCCATTCCTTTAACTCATCTAAACGTACCCTTTGTTCTGCACTCAATCCTTGAGTCGCCTGCAAATCTAAAAGCAATTGGTATTCTTGCTCCTTTAGGGCTATACTATTGTCGCGGGTCGTTTCTAAATCAAATAGGTAGCTGGTTAGTATTTGATCCACGCGCCAACCTTTTACAAATCCGGCATCTTCGCGCGAAACAATTTTTTCACCTTCTCTTCTTAGAACGATGATCTTGTCTTCTGAGCGCATATCCTGGGCGATGAATGGGCTGTGCGAAGACACAATGAATTGGAGATTCGGAAATATAGTCCTCACATCTTCTACAATTTTCCTTTGCCAGGTAGGATGGAGATGGATATCAATTTCATCTACCAACACAACACCAGAAACATCCAAAGGTTTTTTCAGAGTAGGGAATGCTTCAACTAACCTCCTAACCAAATCCCCTACCCAAGCCGTCACACTTCGATACCCATCACTTAAGTGCCCAATTGGTACTTCAACACCATTTTCTTCAAAAACTACATCGCTATCAGGTGTAATAGTTTTGAATTTCAATCCCTCCAAAACTGTTTCGAGAGTATGAATGGCAAGATTGAACGATTGTTGCGCTGAAGTATTGTCTCTATCTGTTAATCGTCTGAACTCCAAATCCACTAACCAGTCACTTACCTGAGTTAGAGAAGAACTTTCATCAAATAAAGTAATGAAGCGATAACGCTTCGCACTAGACTTATTTAGTATATTTCTAGAACTTGCAGACGATTTGAGTCTTGTTATGGCACGCCAAGCACCATAACCACTAGCAAACCAACCATTAGTTAATGATTCGGAATACAGGGTGTCCTCCAGCTTTTCATAATCCGATATATCGGGGTCCTGCTTCACCCGGGTCTTTATAGTACGCCCCAATTCCACTGCGGAGCGGTATATTTTCTGGCATCCCTGTTCACTTTGAGGTTGTTTTTTATCCCTCGTATCTGTCAAAACTTCAACTTCTACTCGTCCTTTTACGGCAGCCGCACGAACGAAATTTTCCCAATAATCAGGATCATTTATGATCTGGCGTGACATATCTGCACCTAACAGGGATAGGGCTATCATTTGAAGAATAGTGCTCTTTCCTACACCATTTTCTCCTAGTAGCACAACCCATGGACAAGGTTTATTAGTTTCTGGATGGGTGAAATCAAGAGAAATCCTATCAAAACAAGCTATATTCCTGAGGTCGATTTTCTGAATATACATAAACTACCCCTGTATCTTTTAAATTTTATCGGGGAACATCCGTGATAACATAGCTGTGTTCAACACTGTTTCTGTTAAGTGCTCAGTGAATCTGCTATGCGTAGTTCTGCGGCTTAGGATGAGAGTACGTGGGGACACAGGATCTTTTTCTCTTATCTCTTTAATGACTTTGGCCCCTTCTTCTTCAAGTGAGCCGAACCATATACCAAGAAGTGGTAGTTCGTCTGAAGGATTTCTCCTATCTATGGTGTGAGGGCGGTGTCTTGGATGTTCCTGGCCTTGCGTTCCTTCTTGCTCAGTGCCGTGATGTCGATGTCGGCAATGTCGGCGGCGAGTAGGTAAGGCAAGCAGCCAGCCCGGTTGTGCCTGGCGTTCCAAGACTTCGGCATCGGTAACGATAGCGTTCATCAGGCCACGATCTTCAACGCCACTGACGGCGCAGATTGCGTGAACGGCACGGCCTTGATTCCGGCGGCTTCGCAGATTGCCCGGTAGTCGTAGATGACTTTGCGGTGTTCATCGCGGATAGCCAAGAGGTGCAAGGCTTCCATAGTCAAGTCGCCAGCTTTACCGAGTGCTTCGCCAAACGCCTCATCATAGGCATAAGCCTTGCGCCCTGCCGAGTAGGTGGCCCGCACGCAACCAACTGTCTGCGTCTTGCCGATAGCGAGCACGGCTTGCTCGATGTCCATTTTCAACAGGTCGGCTTTCGCTTGCGCTTCCTGCCATTCCAACATTTTCTTGGCGAGTTCTGTAGGTGTCATAGCATTCTCCTTATCATCATAAAATAAAGGGGCGTATCACCCGCGCCCCTGGTTTTGTGTCATCCTCATAACACATTTAATCACAACCAACATCCGCGCCCTGGTGACAATGGACATTTCCGTTATGCCAGTCGCGGGACAGTGCTAATTGCCGCAGGTTTCGTCGGCGAAGTCGTTACACGTCCACACGCTGCGGTTACTGTCGGCGGCGCACTCGTTATAGACGCGCTGCCAGCAGGATTCGTCAACGGTAGTGGAGGTGGTCGTGTCGCCGCAGGTATCGTTGCAAGCCAACATCAAGGCGCACAAGATCAGGATAATCAAGATTGCGATACGTTTGTTTTTCATAGTCACTCCTTTAGGTTATTCTCTGCCACCCTACCGTCTAGCCGTAGCGCGGGTTTTCGGCTTGCGCCTCTCTGCTTCATCCCGTAGGATTTATTAGTTAGCCCGTCACGAACAGGATAGCAGATGTTAAAGACCCCGGTTTTCTAGGTTACGTTGGTCTGGCAGACGAATTCAAAACCGGTAAAAGTGTCCTGCCTCTATATTATTATAACAAAAATCGCGCCGGATTTGTAACAACCCGGCGCTTATTGTCTTAAAGCCGTCTAGCTTCCGGCTTCGTGAATTGCGCCAATGGCCTGATAGTCGGCGGCATAGTCCTCGGCTTCCTCGGCGTCTAACAGCCGCGTACCGCGCTTGGCTTGTGCAGCATACGGCTTCCCATCTGGCCCGGTGACGCTGGCGGGATCGGCTTGGGCGAACGTGGTTTCCCGCGCTTTCGGGTGGGTCTGTTCAATCTCGAATACCCAGTTGAGTAACATCGACGGCGACCAGACAACCCATAACGACGCGCCGATAAAGAGGAAGCGCAACCACGTCAAGAGTGGCGCAAGGCTACCGCTACGATTCGCCGTCATCCACCACACGCGCCCGTCGCCGAACTCCCACGCTAGACGCGGCCACACGCCGACCAGTTGCGCGATACACAAGGCGCATCCGGCAATCAACGCCAGGCGCACGGCTTGACGGTGTGCTTGCAAGCGTTCAGTAGCCCAGCGGAGCGTGTATGTAGGTGGTACTATGCGCGTGACGGTTAGGTCTTGCGAGTACAATGCCAACATACCGAGAATCAGCCACCCGGCAGCCTGCCCGGTGACGACAGCCCACACAACCATATAGGCCAGGAGCATAAGGCGCAAGACGATCTGGCTTGCCCAGTAGATTAACGCACCAATGAAGGTATCGCGTAACGTAATGCGCTCGAAGGTGCTACCGCCACGAATAAAAGTCCGTTCATTGCTCATCGTTCACTCCTTTGCTTGTCTCTGCCTGCCTGACTAAAATAGAATGACACCCTAAAAACTTATCTTTGTAACCAAAAACGACACACAGAATAATGGTCAGTCAGTCAGGTTATCGTTTTCAGCCTCACAGAAGCCGAGTTCGTCCAGTTGTTCCGCGACGTTACGGCCCATTTGCAGGAGCCGCCGCGCCGGTTCTGTTCCGGCAATTCCGCATCCGGCAGTAGAAAGCGCGTCTTGCAAGCGCCCACGGCCCCACGGCCTAGACTGATGTGCGCCGTGAATGGAGAGTGCTACTTGCTCATCGGTGAACTGCGTTTCCGGGCGCCCGGGTGCGCTACCCATAAAGCCGGAAATGTCGTATTGCGGGTATTCACGCAAGAGCGGTTCACCGCCGGTATAGCGCCGTAACTGCGCGGTAGGGATGTGCAGGAGTTGACAGCGCTCATCGATGAACGTGCCGTCCGGTTGCTTCGCCGATACCATTGCATCGCCTTTACCAAGCAGAACTTGACACATATCGTCACCGCGAATCAGGCGGCTCGCCGTCGCCGTCGGGGTGTGCAACCCTATGGTTGCATCGAACATGTCGCGGGTGGCGTTACCGGGACGCCCGAAGGCGACCAGTGAAGGCTTGTGCGTGCCAGCGATGATCTTGACGTGGGCGGCGCGGCCTTTCAAGGCAACGTGATCGAACAGCGCCGTGACTGCCGGACTGCGGGCGTTCTCAGTAAACGTGTGGAATTCATCCGCGACGACGATCACCTCTGGAAACGCATCTGTACCGAACGCCAGGTCTTCCGTTTTCTCGGCAAGCATCACGGCATAGCGGCGGTCAATCTCCTGTACCACCCACCCTAATGCATTAATCCATTCTGGTTCGCTAATCGCTACCGGCCCGACCTGTCCCGGCAAGCCGTTGAGGATGCCCAGACCTTGCCCGCCTTTACCGTCGAGATAGACGCTCTGCGTGCGCCGTCCGTGCGGGCGCAAGTTACCGAAGGCGAACAGACACGCCAACAAGCGCATCGTCCAGCTTTTGCCGCTATCGGTTGTACCGGCGGTCAGTAGATGTACGATGCTCTCCGAGTGCAAGGTGATTGTGGTATTGCCGTTGGACTTGCCGACTGGCAGCAAGTGGCCGTCGAGTGGCGGGCCGCCGGGCGCAATCGAGATCGCGGACGTGAGCGGGATTTCGACTTCTTGCTGTTCGGCGGGCCACGCGGCTTCTGCTACGACGGTCTTACGGTTGATGTAGGCGTGTGGCATACCGGGCATATCATCGGCCCACGGCACAAAATGCACCAACACTTCCGGCGACAAGGCGCTCAACAATTCGGGATTCCGCAAGCCGACGTTGAGACTTACCATAGACGAGCGATACCCGGCAATGGCAGTGTAGTCCATTCCATTCGTGGCCTTCGACAGCTTGAATGGCGTTTTACCGGCGATGAGCGGATTGCGCAAATTGCCGACCAACGTGGCTGCGAAGTCGCGTGTCATATCGACGCGAGCACTCATATTCACTCCTTCTTTTTATACTGCTAATAATTATCGCTGCCGGTATAGACAGAACACAGCATTAGTACCGTCATAAACGCCGCGATGCCCGCGCAGATGATTCCGGCAGTCTCTCCCCACGCATACGCAGAGAGGGCATACACTAACGCCGCAATAGCCAGCGCAACGGCGGCATACAATAGCAGCGTCAAGCAGCCTTCGATGTTCATTGCACTACCGCCATTTTTGCCCAACGGCGGGCAGTGGTCGCCGGTTTCGGTTCATAGCCGTGATCCTCAAGCCACTGGTTCACACCGTCGCCGTCCACTGGTCTGTCGACGTTCATTCCGTGCGCCAGTTCGCGCCATTCGGCGGCATTGATTGGTGCAAGTGGCGTGAATGGCTTGACCACTGGCGCGGGAATGGTTTCCGCTTGCGCCACTTTCACCGCCACTGGCACGGAAGTGGATTTCGTCTCTACCACTTCAAGCCGCTCTTGCGCCACTTTACGGCGCAGACTGGCGCGCTGGTTTGCCACCACTACGCCAATGGCAGAGGCAAACGGGAACAGGCACGCCAACAGCCGGATGAGCGGTGCGCCTTCGATGACGACATTGTAGACTGCCGTCGCCACCACAATGCCGGTGGTCGTCGCGTAGAAACCTAAGAGCAGGCTCAACGGGCGGTGCTCGGATTCCAACGGATTGCGCGGGTTCTGTAGGCGCTTGCCGCTCGCGCCAGTCATTTGCGCGGCGTTGTACTCTTTAGCGTCATTGTACGCGGCATTAGCGTTGACGCCGATCAATTCGAGCGATGCCGCCACACAAGCCGCCACTATCACCGGCAAGCCAAAAATTTGCTGGACAGCCTGCGCCGTCATCACGGCTTCCGGTAACGGGGCGAACCACGTCGCCCCGGCAGACAAAGCCGACAATAGCACGGCGTTAACTTCCTGCGCGGCTTCTTCGACGCGCAACGAGAGGGCGCGTTTACTCGTCGTCATCACCAGTCCCCGTTACCGACAACGTTCCGTCATCATTCACCGGGTAGGAGAGCGTCGGCGCGATGATGTGGCACTCCACGCGCCCGCGCAGCCGGTTGACTACCTCGACAACGTTCCCGGCCCGCGCCAGTTCGATATACTTCGCCAGATTGTGATGCAATTCGGTCATACTAATTTGAATGGTTTCCATAGGTTAACTCCTTTGTTCTTATAGTTGTAAGATATAAACAGTATACACTATTATAACTCCGCTGTCAAGAGGAATCGACCGAAATCGCCAGTTCTGGCGCTATGCCGTTATGATGATAAAAAGAATGGCGACAAAACAGACGGATTATTGACACCGTAAGAATTTACGACTATAATAAGAACGGATCACCGCAACGTGTAGGCACTTGCAGAGAAATGCGCAGGGCATACGTACCGGGGACAGCCAATCGGAAAGGCCCGGTCAACGTCGTAAAGGCCCGTTGTGATAGTCATTAACTTGTTAGCAGTCTCAGGAGGTATAGTATGAATCCGCTTGAAATCGTGCAATTGGCATTGTCTCTCACCGCTCTCGTTGTCTCTATTACCGTCGGCTTGACCGGCGCTTTCAAAAAGATTTTCCCCAAAGTCGAACCGCTGTTCTTCTCGCTTCCGGCAGGCGCAATCTTTACCGCCGTCTCGTATTTCGCTACGCAGCCAGTGCCGCAAGGCTTGTCGGGATGGATGATCTTCGCCCTGGTTATCGTCATCGGCGCATTACTTCCATCTGGACTGTTTGACGCAGGCGTTAATCT
>Ga0265297_10006604_pt1 | contig 16692 bp, 17 predicted proteins | sample Munlanlwell13791_FD_192502 | JGI IMG/M metagenome (GOLD analysis project Ga0265297, IMG submission 192502) | Leachate microbial communities from a municipal landfill in Southern Ontario, Canada - Leachate well 137-91 | ecosystem: Engineered > Solid waste > Landfill > Unclassified | place... | reverse complement strand
ATTTGGCTTCGCCCTCCATATATACAGATTGATTGACAACGAAGTCAAGACTGGGTGTCTGGTACATCTTGACCCAGCGGTTGGTATTGGTCATGGTGCCGATATAGGAACCTCCGTATCTCCAGAATATTTTCAGGGGAGAATAGCCATCTTCGGGATACTTATATTTCTTGAACTGCATTTCAGTTGAATTGCCGCATCCACCTTTGCCTCTCCACTCTTGCTCTATAGTCGGCTTCATAATGGCTTCAGGTATAAGTAGCCTGTGTATATGTTGCCCCAGAGGATTAGCCACCATAGAAGTTACGCTGTGCATTGTTATTCCTCTGGGGAGTAATTGATAGGCAGTAGCGGAATTAACGGTTTCTCCAGATATACCGCCTTCGGCATAGCCGGGGAAGAAGAAATCTGCGTTATAGGGAACTCCCTGGTTGGTAGTCCATATACCACTGCCTGGTTTGCCCATGCCTTGCATTGCTCCCAGGTATACCATCATTCTAGCCCATTCCGTAGCATAGGCAGCTCTGCAAGCGGAACCACCAAGTCCTCCACAAGTCAACATAGTCTTTTTCTTAGCCCATTCTCTAGCCAATGCCTTTATCTCGCGGGCAGGTATGCCGCTTTCCGTCTCGGCCCATTCCGGGGTCTTCGGATTACCATCTTCTTTGCCCAGGACATAGTCCTGCCATTTTTCGAAGCCGTATGTCCTGTTTCTGACATATTCTTTGTCGTAAGTATTTTCTGTAATCCAGACATAGGCGATTGCGGCGGCAAGGGCAGCGTCCGTTCCCGGTCTTGGTGCCAACCATTTGTCGGCATGGTTGACTGCGGTGAAGTTATAGTGAGGATCGATAAAGACCATCTTTACTCCCAGCTCTTTTAGCCAGAAACGCCAGGGAGTAGATTCCTGGCCGTTATAAATCATAGGTACTCCATCAGGGTCACTGGACCAGAAGACTATCATTTCGGTGTTTTTCAGAGCATCTTCCAGCAAGTCGTATTGTTCTTGTACTCCTAATCTCCAGGCAAATCCCCAGGAATGCATGGCACCCCAGTGCCAGCCTTCCCAGCTGTCTGGATTGTGTCCATCAATAGTAAAATTAAGAATTCCTGTAAATCTGAATAAACTACTGAATATATATCCTATGTTACCCCAGTTGTGGTGTGATGAAGGAGTAGCCAGGATTGCACCGGGGCCGTAGTTAGTCTGGATACGGATTGTCTCTTCGCAGATGATATCCAGAGCTTTGTCCCAGCTGATACGCTCATAGCCTGATTTTCCTCTGTTTTGAGGATTTCTGTTTTTAGTATCGAAGTCAACTCTTTTAAGTGGGTATAGCAGTCTCTCTTTGCAATATGTCCTGGCTCTTTCACTAAGGATATAGGGTGCAAGAAGGGCTGTATTGCCGGGAGAGAACTTTTTACCACGGGCTTCGATAGTCCAGCGGCCGGCGTCGTCCGGGCTGTATTGAAGTGGTTCGATGCGGGTTATCTTGTCGTCTTTGACATAGACAAAGACAGGGCCGCCTGTAGTGCAGTTAGTGAAAACCTGTTCACCTTTCGCCAAGGTGTTTGCTCCTTTAGATCACTATTATGCTTGATGTTTTGATTAGGAGTTCAACTCTGTTTGTACCTTGTGGTTAGGGCAAAACAAGAGTGAACTCCTAATCAAGAGGGTTAAATTCTAAGTGCCTTTATTTCTTCTTTACTCAGTCCGGCTTTAAAAGTTTCCGCTTTTTTCTTACCTTTGTCGGTTACGGTTACTTTTCCATCCTTAATCTCCAAATATCCCACAAGCTCGAGCTCTTCCACCAGACATTGTATCATCACCGGGCTTAAAACGGGATGAATTGTTTCTATTTCTTCCTTTGTGAATTCATCGAGTATTTTGTCTATAGGAGTACCCGGTTTGTTCTTGAGTCTGTTCAACATCACCATCATTCTTCTGAAATAAGTAACGCTATCACCATCATCGGCAATGTCAAAAGCTTCAATTTTAAATACCAGAGCGGTCCTGTAGTCAGGGCAAACAAGTGTGATATCTTTACCGATATTTCTTTCAGAAGCAGGGGGGTAGTTGAACGAGCCTGGTGGTCGAATATTTGCCATGCTCATTTTGGGCTCTTCAACAGTCTTCAAAAGTGGTTTGAAACCAATACCGTCGTACTTTTTTTGATTTGGGTCGATGGGGCTGGCAGTAGAGTACCAGAAAGGAAGATAATAGCTGGATTCTCTCCACCTGGGACCTGCGTTATAGAGAGGCTCAATTTTCTGGGCCAGCATGGTTAACATGCCTGGACATATTCTTCCCTTGTATTCTGCGCCGGTCCAAATGATCTCGTCCCCCATTTTATAACCGAAATGGCAGGGATAAGTCTCGGTGTCTCCCAAGGCACCAACTAAAGTCGCCTTAACTTTGAACATTTAACACTCCTTTCAAATTTTGTTTTATTTCATGCAGAGACAATTTTTTAAAGTAGTTCTAACTTTTTATTTAATTAGACAAGATTATTGTGAACACTAATATTGTGATAGGTCTGTAAATGATGTAATTAAAGCAAATTTATAATTTCCAAATGCTGATTAGTTGTTTGAAATCAATCATGCCGCTTTCGGCGATATTATCAACGTCAAAACCTGCTTCTACCAGAGCAGCTATGGGATTGAGTCCACCGAGTAGTATGATGCCAACCTTGTTTATCCCTACTGCAATTTGACAGACTGGATCGCTTATTCTGCCTAAATAATATATACCATTTATACTAGCTTCTTTCAGCGATGCAGTAACTTCTTCAACGATTGATTTCGATAATGCCGGTATTTCTCGAAAATTAGCCAGTATTTTACCATTACCGGTTCTAATTGCTTCGCCAACGCTTGTCATTCGGGCACGTATATATTGCTCAGATGGGTCCAAGGACGTTCCACCATAATTAATAATCGCAGTAAAACGTAATGGTTTGGAACTTTTAAGCTCAAGTATACCACCGAATTTAGATTCCATAGGGACTCCGTTTTTCAATAATACTCCATTTACCGTTACACCACATACTGTAGCGATGCCAATCTTTCCATCTGGAATAACTACATCGCCGAGCTTCTCACCACTCTCTGCTGTTGCTACCAGTTCACTGACGCAAATACCAGCTTTAAATACACTCTTCATAATCTTTAAAGCTTTAGAAAAATCATTTTTGTTGAGGATGGAAGTATTTATGGGAAGCAGGCCTTCTCTTGTTTTTGGATTAAATGTAGTACGAAAGGCGAGTAATTCAAGTTTATCTTGTATAAAGCTCAAACGATCGGGGGCCAAGGCTGTTTGTAATTCCTCGAGCCCTTGTTCTGAAATCAATCTACCGTCACGACCTAAAGGCTTAGTATAGCCTCTTTCATCGGTGATTTTAAGGTGGTATCTTACTGCACGTTCACTTAGGTAAATACCTTGCTCGTCAAGCTTCCTGGCAATAGTGATGGAACCCATGGGCTCGGAAGACTCGCTTAGAACCTTAAGAATAGCTATGATTTTTCTTTCTGTGTCAGAGCCGGCGCTTAGTATCATAATTTATCTACTGGTATAAATTGTGTTTAATTATACTATCTCTGAAACAAAAACAGAATAGCCTAACCACGGCATTAAAGCATTTTGGCTAGTTGCCGGCATTTTTATTTAGTGAAAAGTACTGAAGTAAATGTTTGCTGAATGTTTATGGGAGATAATGTTGTTAACCTTTGAATCTATTTGTAATAGGCAGGCGTCTATCACGACCAAAAGCTCGAGGTGTTATTTTTATCCCAGGTGGTGCTTGGCGACGTTTATATTCACTATTATCTACTAGTCTTGCGGTACGTTTAACTATTTCTTCCTCAAAGCCTAACCCAATGAGCTGCTCAATACTCTTGTCTTCCTCAACGTAAGCTTCAAGGATAGGGTCTAGTATATTGTATGGAGGCAAGTTATCAATGTCGTGTTGACCTGCTCTTAGTTCGGCAGAGGGTTCCTTGTTTATTATGGTGTCTGGTATTAGTTTAATGCCAGATAGAGAGTTCCGGTAACTTGCAAGTTCGTAAACCAGGGTCTTGGGCACGTCTTTGATGACAGCAAACCCACCGGCCATATCTCCGTATAATGTGGTATAGCCTGTAGCCATTTCACTCTTGTTCCCAGTTGTCAATACCAGCCAGCCAAATTTATTGGATAAGGCCATGAGTATATTACCCCTGATTCGTGCTTGGATATTTTCTTCTGTTGTATCGACCTGTGTATTATCAAAGGGTTCTTTCAAGATATCGAGGTAAGCTTGAAAGATTTTGTCGAAAGGTACAATAAGAAGTTTAATGCCTAAATTTCGAGATATGAGTTTGGCGTCAGACAAGCTTTCTGGTGAAGAATATCTCGAAGGCATAGCTACTCCAATGACATTAGATGCCCCTAGAGCATCTACGGCAATAGTAGCTACCAGAGCGGAGTCGATTCCTCCAGAAAGTCCGATTAATACTTTTTGGAAACCATTTTTGGTAATGTAGTCATGAGTTCCGAGCACCAGGGCATCATATATTTCTCCCGGCAAGTCACAAGTCTCTATTTGTCTTGGTGGTAATGCAGTTTTTTTTGTAGATGACTGTGATTCGGAAACTATGGTTTTAGTCACAGGCCATTTTTGTAATTCAAATGGAGCCTCTTTTCTCCATCTGGAATCATGGAGACGAGTACGGAATACAGATTCACCATCGAGATCGGCAATTATCAGGTCTTCTTCAAATTGTTTGCCCCGGGCAATCAGGCGGCCCTTTTCATCTAGAATCATGCTGTTACCGTCGAATACCAGTTCATCTTGCCCACCACCAAATTGTTATAACTAACGATGGCCACATTGTCTGCAGCTCGTGTACTTAACATTCTTTCTCTGAAATTGCTTTTGCCTGCATGGTATGGTGAGGAGCTTATATTTACTATTATCTCTGCGCCTGCATAAGTCTGTACGGTAGTTGGTCCTGCTTCATACCAGATATCTTCACAAATTCCTACTCCTATACTAATTCCACATATGGTGTATATGGGGCATTCATTGCCGGCTTTGAAGTATCGGTTTTCATCAAAAACCCCATAGTTGGGCAAATATATTTTGTGGTAAACTCCTATGAGTCTCCCATCATAAATAATTGCGGCGGCATTGTAAATATCCTCTTTCGAATCGACAAAGCCGACAATGATAGTAAGACCTGATGATTTCTCGATGACTTGATTTAAAGATTTCAGATTTTCATCTATGAATCTTGGTTTGAATAAAAGATCTTCCGGCGGATAACCGCAGATGGCAAGCTCAGGAAAAGTGATCAGGTCGATTCCCAGAGCTTTAGCATCCGCGATATATTTTAGTATTTTTTGAGTATTGTCTACGAAGTCTCCAACTGTGGTATTTATTTGAGCTATACCAATACGTAGTCTGCGCATGCTAATTCATTATGCTTTATAAACAAAATTCGTCTATTGCCTATAGAACAATTATTTAATTATTCTTATTCACCTTGTTCCAGTTACGTCCGATGGAACAATATAATGCGGCCCCCAATTGTATGACATAATCCAATTCCATCTCTGGTTGTTTTTTTAGTAAGCAATCTTCTTGGCAGTTTGTCATAAGATTGGTAAATATTTTCTTAATTCATATTCCGTTACCTGAGTTCGGTACTGGTCCCATTCAATTTTTTTGTTCTTTAGGAAAGCATTGAAAACATGTTCGCCCAGAGCTTTCTTGATTAAGGCACTTTTCTCTGTTACCTGAACTGCTTCCAACAGATTTGATGGAAGGGTTTTAATCCTCCTTTTCGTTCTTTCCTCATCGGACATTTCGTACACGTTTTCTTCAACAGGCTCTGGCAACTCATAAGAATTCTCAATTCCATCTAAACCAGCAGCCAGCATTACACTGAAACAAAGGTATGGATTGCAAGCAGGGTCAGGGGAACGATATTCAATTCTGGTTGCTTTTTCTCGTCCTGGCTTGTACTGGGGAACTCGAATAAGGTCAGAGCGATTGCGTCGTGCCCATGTTATGTAGACCGGAGCTTCATAACCTGGAACTAGACGTTTATAAGAGTTTACCCACTGACTGGTAATGCATGTAATTTCCGGTGCATGTTTAAGCAAACCAGCTATAAAGCACTTAGCTTCCTTGGAAAGATTGTTTTTATCCTTACTATCAAAGAAGGCATTGTTGCTGCCTTTAAACAGTGATTGGTGTACATGCATACCACTCCCATTCATACCAAAGACTGGTTTAGGCATAAAGGTAGCATAGACTCCATTGGCTAGAGCTACTTGTTTTACTACTAGTCTATATGTCATAACTTGATCGGCCATAGTTAGGGCATCTGTGTATCTCATATCTATCTCATGCTGGCTTTTGGCAACCTCGTGATGGGAGTATTCAACACTGATACCCATTTCATCTAGCATAAGCACAGTTTCTCTTCTCAGGTCTGTGGCCACATCAAGAGGGGTCATATCGAAATAGCCTCCCTCATCTAAAATCTGAGTGCCTAGCGAATCCTTAAAGTAGAAATACTCTAATTCTGGTCCGACATAGTAGATATATCCCATATCGGCAGCTCGTTTTAAGTTTTGTTTTAAAACATATCTGGGATCACCTTCAAATGCTTCGCCACCTGGTTTTGTAATGTCGCAGAACATTCTGGCTACACTCTGTGACTTTGGTCTCCACGGAAGCAGTACGAAGGTATTGGGGTCAGGCAAAGCTACCATATCGCTTTCATCAATGCGGGCGAATCCTTCGATTGATGAGCCGTCGAAGCCCATTCCCTCACTCAATGCTCCCTCCAATTCCTCTACGGTTATAGAAAAACTCTTCAAAAAGCCGAGTATATCTGTAAACCACATCCTGATGAATTTAACATTTTGTTCCTTGGCCTTTTTGAGGACGTATTCACATGCTTCGGAGCGGTTTTTTATTGTCATATTCTTTTCCTCCATATTGATTAATTAAGCTGCTTGATGATATTAAACACCAAATTAGACGTTAAATCAACGCATTTACCTTCAATTCTATAAAGCACCTCCTTCATAAATAAGTTACAGCATGGTTTTATGCTATGCCTATAATTTTTAACTAGACAACTCTTTCGCCCTCTTCACCTGTTCTCACTCTTACTGCATTTTCTATTGGGATAACAAAAATTTTCCCATCGCCCACTTTGCCGGTTCTAGCTACTTGACAGATAGTAGCTACTACCATATCGCTTGTCTTATCATCAACTACAACTTCAATCTTAACTTTGGGTAAAAAGTCTACTCTATATACTCCTGCTCTCCACTGTAAAGCGATGCCCTTTTGTGATCCACGCCCGCTTACCTGGGTTATGGTCATGCTTACAATACCTTTTTCTTCTAAAGCAGTTTTCACAAATTCCAGCTTTTCTTCTCTGATTATTGCTTCTATCTTCTTCATGATAATGTACCCCCATAAGCTCTTTCGCCATGCTGGGAGACGTCAAGCCCCACTACTTCTTCATCCTCTTTGACTCGAAGCCCTATGGTGGCCTTCAAAATCCTCGCCAGTACCCAGGTAATCGCAAAAGCATAGGCCCAGGTTGCTGCTACCCCAACTAATTGTTTAAGAATCTGCATACCATTGCCAAAAATTAAGCCATCGGCTCCAGATGAGTTGACTGCTATAGTGGCAAAGATTCCTGTGGCTATTGCGCCCCATGTTCCACCGATTCCGTGACAAGCCCAAACATCCAGAGACTCGTCTATCTTGCTGTTCTTATTCCTCCATATCATAAGATAATAGGATAGTATTGAGGCTATTGCTCCTATTGGTATACCTGCCAGTGGGTGCACGTAACCGGCTGCGGGTGTGATTGCTACTAGTCCAACTACGGCTCCTGTAGCCGCCCCGAGTACTGATGGTCTGCGGTTAATCCACCCCAGTATCATCCAGGTAAAAGCCGCAGATGCAGCCGCAGTGTTAGTAGCTACGAAAGCATTTGAAGCTAAACCACCGGAGGTTAAAGCGCTCCCGGCATTAAAACCGAACCATCCAAACCAGAGCAGAGCGGTGCCTAGTACCACCATTGGTATATTGTTAGGTTCCATCGGCTCTCTTTCGTGGTATCCTTTACGTGGGCCCAGTACTATCGCTAATGCTAGTGCTGATACTCCAGCATTAATATGTACTACAGTGCCGCCAGCAAAATCCAGAGCCCCTATTTTTGCTAGCCATCCACCACTGCCCCATACCCAGTGAGCAACTGGACAATATACTAAAGTGAACCATAAAACCGAGAAAATAAGCAGGGAGCTGAACTTAATGCGTTCTACTACGGCACCGGTAATAAGAGCTACAGTAATAATAGCGAATGTAGCTTGGAACAGCATGAAAGCTAGATGAGGAACAGTGGTGGCATATGTAGTTGAAGGCTCTTGGCCTACTCCTAAAAGACCAATCCATTCCAGTGACCCGATCATACCTCCTTTGTCAGTACCAAAGCTTATACTATATCCATAAAGTACCCATATAATTGATATCATAGCGAGGATAGCAAAACTCATCATTAGGGTAGAGAGCAGGTTTTTTCTTCTAACCATACCACCATAGAAGAAAGCTAAAGCAGGTGTCATTAGCATAACCAATGCGGATGAAATGAGAATCCAGGCGGTATCGGCATGATTAACTGACATTTGTATTTCTCCTATCTTCAGCTTCTGCTTTCCTAACTTCATGCTTCTTTTGTTTATCGTAAGGTTTGTTTTTTCCCTTAACTAGATGCGGAGAAAGGACGGCCCACAAATCAAAAGTTAAGTATATATCCTTTTCAGTATTTATTTGGAATAAGTCTTTAAACATATTTACCTTCTGTAAATAAGTATATAGGCGCAATGTTTCAAACATGTTACAGGCAGGTTAAATATATATTACAAATCGAAAAATTCTTTCCCTGGGATGATAGAATGGTGGTTGAGTTTAGGAGCTTGATAAATTAGACGTGGTAATTTTGTAATTAGAGATATTAGTAGTCTCTAATGATTGTGACCAATTACAGTCTCTAAATATATAGCCTACGTTTCTAACTGTGTCAATAAAGCTATGGTTGACATCCTCTATTTTACTTCTAAGCCTTCTTATATGGACATCAACTGTTCTATCTCCCCCGTAATAATCGTATCCCCATACTTCATTCAGTAAAACATCCCGGCTAAAGACTCTACCTTTGTTGCTTGCCAAAAATCTGAGTAGTTCGTATTCTTTAAATGTCAGCGAAAGGATTTTACCCTCAAGATATACCTCGCATTTGGCGGTATCTATAAGTAGATCTCCGCATCGAATTATCTCATCTCCGTTTATTGATTTGTCTGTGCTTTTAAGTGTTTTATTAATTCTTATTACCAATTCCGAAAGGTCATAAGGTTCAACAACAAAGTCATCTATATTGTTAGCAATTTCGATTTTGTGAAGCATGTTTCTAGGTATAAGTACAATAACAGGTAATTGGTTTCCGGGCTTTGTTTCTTGGGACTGTATCCAACTGGATTCGGTCATAGAAAAGTCCGGCAGGCTATCTAAATCGATTAATGCCAGGTCTATGTTTTGTTTTATAGTCCTACTAACTAGGTTATTAGCATCTTCGGCAATAATACAAGTAAATCCCTCAAAGTTAAGTTTCATATTTAATTCTTTAATCTTTGTAGATTCTCTGGCTAGTATCAATATTCTTCGCAACATTTTTCCTCTTAATGTGGTCTTCCTGATTTCATATCACTTGCATAGATTTATTTTTCTCTTTAAATCGACGATGTATTACCCTACCACCAAGAGGTTTTTTGGTCACTGATTATCTCCAAAATGGCTGATATTTTTCTCTCTACTTCGTGTTTCTTGGTGTAGCATTTGTTATGTCCTCTTGTTAATATGCATAAAGTCTGCCGTAAGGTCTGAGATGTAGCGGAAATAGCTTGATAAATTTATTTCTCAGTATTTCTCTGGGATTATGGTTAAAGTATGAACAAAACTCGTTGACTAAATTCTCCAGCTTTGAGTAGTCTTCTTCATTGATTTCAGCAATGCCAACTTCTTTTCCTAGTTGATATTCGTTGATATTTCCTCTTAGATATATAACTCCGCCGTGCATACCAGTTCCAATGTAATTTGCCTCATGTTTTTCGTTTTCTTTCAGATTTAAACCAAGAAGTACTATAATTCCACCAGCCATATACTCCCCGAGAAAATCCTGAGCAGTGTTTCCTATAACCAGTTCTGGTTTCTTATCTCTGTACTCCTTCATATGTATGCCGGCGCGGTAGCCAACATCTTCTCTAATAAATATTTTGCCCCCACGAGCTGATAGGCCAGTAATGTCTCCAGCATGACCGTGGACTATTATCTCGCCATCATTCATAGTATTACCGCAACCATCTTGGGCATTGCCATGGACGATAATTCTGGGGCCATTCATAAATGCTCCCAGGTCATTACCCGGAGTACCAAATATGTCAATATTTACCTTTTTATCCAGATCTGTGCCGATGTATCTCTGCCCACAGACATTTTTAATTTCAATATTCTGTGTTTTCATTGAGACAAAATCCCTCAATCTTATATTGAGTTCGCGTGTTGAGATACCAGTAGCATCGATTTTTACTATTGAATTATACTTTTCTCTGATAATACTCTGGATCATTTTATCCTCCTGCCATTCTTACACCTAATATTTCCAATTCGATATTGGATAAACCGATACCTCTAAGTTGAAGTCTGTTACCGCGTAAGCTCTCTAAAGCGTTTATGCCCATTCCTCCTAATATATCTTTTAGCTCTATACTCCAGCCGCGTAGGAGATTGGCTAAACGTCTGGCTCCGATGTCAGGGTTAATCCTTTTGGTCAGTGCAAGGTCACTGGTACAAATTCCCCAAGCACATTTCCCTGTATGGCATTGTTGACAACATGTGCAACCTAAAGCCATCAGAGCTGCTGTGGCAATATATACAGCATCAGCGCCAAGGGTAATTGCCTTAGCTATGTCACCACTGTTCCGAATTCCGCCAGCAATTACGAGTGATGCTTGATTTCGGATTCCTTCTTGCCTTAGTCGTGTATCTACTGCAGCAAGAGCTAGCTCAATAGGGATTCCGACGTTGTCTCGTATTATTTTGGGGGCAGCACCTGTTGATCCTCGAAATCCATCAAGCACTATAATGTCGGCTCCGGCTCGAACCATACCGCTGGCTATAGCTGCCGAATTGTGGACAGCAGCTATTTTTACTGATATTGGTTTAGCATAGTTTGTTGCTTCTTTTAGGGCATAAATTAGTTGTGCTAGATCTTCGATGGAATAGATATCATGTTGAGGCGCTGGGGACAAAGCATCAGTGCCTTTTGGAATCATGCGCGTCATAGATACTTCTGCGCTGACTTTTTCTCCTGGTAAATGCCCTCCTATGCCTGGCTTAGCTCCCTGCCCGATCTTGATTTCGATTATTCTTCCTGTATCAAGATACTCTGTATCTACCCCGAATCTTCCAGATGCTACCTGTACTATTGTGTTGTTGCTATATTGGTAGAGTTTCGAATGAAGTCCGCCTTCTCCCGTATTCCATAACGTTCCCGATTCAGTTGCTGCTCTGGCTAACGACTCCTGTACGTTTAGGCTTACTGCCCCGTAAGACATTGCCGAGAACATCACCGGTATATCCAGTTTCACCTGTGGGTCTAGTTTTGTTTCCAATTTCATAGAACCTTGATCTACATCGATCCTATCTGGTTTGCGTCCAAGGTGGGTGGTAAGTTCCATGGGTTCACGCAAAGGGTCTATTGAAGGATTTGTCACTTGGCTGGCATTTAGTAAAAGGTGGTCCCAATAAATGCGTTGTCCTTTGTCATTGCCCATTCCTGTAAGTAGTACACCACCAGTCTCGGCTTGTTTGATAATGTCCTCGATTATTTCAGGTCGCCAGTTATAATTTTCTCTGTATTCGAGGGTGTTTTTTCTGATATTGACGGCATTAGTAGGGCAGAAGACCACGCATCGGTGACAACCAACACAATTTGTCTCATGACTCTTTACTTCGTCATCTGCGGCGTCATAGTAGTGCACGTCAAAGCTACACTGATTAACGCATACCTGACACTGAATGCATCGAGCTTGGTCTCTTTCCACTAGGAATCTTGATGGTAAATAGGTCTTCATCTGTATCCTCCGTCTACTGTTCCATTCTTATAGGGATTCCTCTTTTGTTTAGGTAATCTTTTACTTCTTTTATGGAATATGTTCTATAGTGAAAAATGCTGGCAGCAAGTACAGCATCAGCCTTGCCATCTACCAGAGCCTGATATAAATGATCAAGACTGCCAGCTCCTCCGCTGGCAATAACTGGCACATGTACCTCTTTGCTAATGTTGCGTGTTAACTCCAGGTCATAGCCGGCTCGGTGTCCATCGGCATCCCAACTGGTAAGCAGTATTTCACCTGCACCAAGACCAACGGCTTTTTTTGCCCAATTGATAGCATCTATTCCCGTAGGGCTTTGACCTCCGTGCGTTAAAATCTCCCATTTGAATACAGCCGAATTGCTTGTTCTTCTAGCATCAATAGCTAAAACTATGCATTGAGATCCAAATTTATGTGCCCCTTTTGAAATAAGTTCAGGACTATTAACTGCAGCGGTGTTTATACTTACTTTGTCTGCTCCAGCTTCCAGCATACGTCTAATGTCGTTTATATTACGTAAGCCTCCTCCTACAGTAAGCGGAATAAAAACCTGCTTTGAGACGTTTTCAACGACCTCGATCATAGTATTTCGTTCTTCCGGTGTTGCTCCGATATCCAGAAAAACTATTTCATCAGCGCCTTCTTCGTAGTAATATTTGGCCAGTTCTACCGGATCGCCGGCATCACGAAGGTTAGTGAAGCTGGTGCCTTTGACCACACGTCCTCGAGTTACATCAAGACAAGGTATAATTCTCTTAGTTAGCATTTATCTGAATCTCCCCATAGCGAAGTCTAGCCTGTTTTCAAAATAGCCTCTGTGGGTTTATCTTTTGAATGACTAAGCGGTTTATATAAGCTGCCTATTATAGGTTCGCCGCCCATTGGAATCCATGCTTTGTCCAGATCCGGGCAAATCAAGCGAATTGCCGATTCTTCCGACGAAAGATATAACATTTGATTTTTTATCCCGGCGGTTAAAGGACGCAACCTTATCCTGTCAGTAAGTCCAACCATCTCTCCCTGATGAGCGATGATTATAGTGAAGGGCCCATTTAATAACAGGCTACTGTATACCTGGCGCAAAGCTCGGAGTAACTCCTGCTCATCCTTGGGTAGGTGTTCTATACGGTTCCAAAAAGGAGGAGCAAATATTTTGGCTACTATCTCCATGGGGAGTCCATGTTTCCTGATTAATAGATCAACAGCATAAGCTATAATCTCGGTATCAGTTTGCATTGTGCATTTATAACCGAATTGCTCGAGGTAACGTCGATTTATTCCATAAGATGAAATCTCGCCGTTGTGGACTACGGTCCAGTCCAGAATACTAAAGGGATGTGCGCCTCCCCACCATCCCCGAGTGTTAGTAGGGAATCTACCGTGAGCCGTCCATAGGTATCCTTCATAATTTTCTAGACAGAAATATTCGGCAATTTCCTCAGGATATCCTACTCCCTTAAATACTCCCATATTTTTGCCGCTGGAAAAGACAAAAGTATCCTTAATTGAAGTATTGATGTCCATAACACAGCTTACTATGTAATCACCATCAGGCTGACATTTGTCTTCTTGGTGTTTAATCTCTAGAAAATAACGCCACAATAAAGGTGGGTTCGTTATACAATACGTCGATTTTACTGGTATTATCTCGTCATGCGCTATCGTGAATCTATCTTTAAGAAACCTATCTGTTTCAGCTTTACCTTCTTTAGATAAATACATGGTATGAAAAGCGTACAAATCTGCATATTCTGGATATAATCCATATACAGCAAATCCTCCACCGAGTCCATTGCCTCGGACGTGCATATTTCCAATAGCTCTTGCTATGTCTTTGCCTGAGAACCTTTGACCTCCTGTGTGCATCATTCCGAAAGTAGAACAAGCATCTATCACTTTTTCATCAGAGTAAGGGTTGTTAATGTTTTTAATATTTTCCATTTAAACGCTCCAGGTTAGCAATTGCTCTTCATTTAGATATGCTTTTTGTTGGAGTTCCCAGACGTTCTTGCCAAATTTGCCTGGGTAAACAAACCAGTCCAAAATTGTTAGTCAGAAGCTCATGTTTGAGACTTCTCACATTGATATGGTCTCTCATTAAGCTGAAAATCATGCCTGCTTTTTCTATATCCCTGATAAAAGCCATTCCGGTTATGTAATCATTTTTAAGTAGCAATTTCTTGTAGTTGCCGTTGTTGTGGTTGCTGATTATTTCGTAATCAGGATTGTTTGCGTTCGTTATCATGCCCGCTGTTGCTATGTCTAAACCAAAGTAATTGAGTGAATTCATAGCTGTATAGCCAGTGTTTTCGGTTTTAATCCCTGCCATGTTGTAACCAGCGACTCTTCCGCCTATGTATGCATTGGGCCAGATAGAGATAACGCGATTTGTCTCATAGATGAAATCGTATGCTTCAGCCACGTCTCCGCAGGCATAAACACTAGGATAAGCAGTAGCCATATAGCGATCTACTATTATGCCGCGATTCACTTTTATCTTCGTATTAAATGCTAATTCTGTGCGAGGCAGAACACCTATAGCTATAACCACTAGATCACAAGGAATCTTTTCACCGTTATCTAAAATTATGCTCTCTACAGTTGAATCACCAACAATTGATGATACAGTATGATTAGTTACTAGTTTTATTCTTGATTGTCTCAGTGTTTCTTCTACGATTAGAGATGCTTCATTGTCAAGAATGGTATTCAATACTCTATCTTTCATTTCTACGATTGTTACGCCTACTCCTCTTTTTGTTAAAGCCTCGGTGGCGCTAATTCCGATAAGCCCTCCGCCCATAACTACTGCCTGCTGTCCGCTCTTTATAAAATTGCTGATTTCTCGGGCATCTTTTAAGGTAAGAAAGGTGAAAACGCCTGTTTTTTTGCTATTTTTTATTTCGGGAATTATTGGTTTTCCTCCTGTAGCGAGTAGAAGTTTTTCCCAACCTATTTGTTCTCCGTTTTCTGAATGTGCAATATTTTGCTTTAAATCCAGTCTGGTTACTTTTCTGTTCAATAGTAGGTTTATATTATTCTGAACATAGAAATCAGGTTGACGGAATAATATCCTGTCTGTGGTGCGTTCATTTGCCAGAAGCTCTGAGATGAGAGGACGTGAATAAGCCGGGTATGCTTCATCCGAAACAATTGTTAATGCTCCATCTTTATCTACATCACGAATAGCTTCAGCAGCTCCAATCCCACTGGCTGAATTACCTATGATTAAATATTTAGTTTTGATTATTTCAGTTCTTCCTATCATTTTCGATTTCAATAAAGTGCCATTTTCAGAAAATTAGAATACATTCTCAATCCATAATTCCCACTCTTTTCTGGATGAAATTGAGTTGCTATCAAGTTATTCTTTATAACCACACTGCAAATTGATGTACTGTAGTCTGTTGTGCCTGCTATTACTGAGTTGTCATCAGGTGTAGCGTAATAACTGTGGACAAAGTAAAAGTTGGTATTGTCAGGTATACCATCAAATATGGGATGATTAAATTGTTGTTTTACTTGATTCCAACCCATATGTGGCACCTTTAATTCTGCAGGTAAGCGGCTAACGATCCCAGGTATTATATTCAAACATCTACGTCCTCCATCTTCTTCAGTACTGGATAACAGGATTTGTAATCCAACGCATATAGCAAATAGAGGCTTATTCTCGCTAACCATCTGGCGGATGGCCATTGTCATGCCCATTGATTCCAATTTGTCAACCGTATCTCCGGCAGCACCAACTCCTGGGAGTATAACTGCTTTGGCTTTCATTACATCAGCAGGTTTATCTGTGACTTCGAAATTGCACCCTAACTTGTTGACGGCGTTCGTAACGCTACCTATGTTACCAGCTCCGTAATCTATTATTGCTATCATTTTTTGTTTTCCATTATCTTTTATACTTTGACAGCCTGTGAAGCTTTGGTTTCGTTGTATTCTGCAACAAAAAGTGCCTCATTTGGACAATTAGCCACGCAAATGGGGACATCATATTCAGGGCACAAATCACATTTGGTAATGACTTTGTTATAGGTGTCTCTAGTTAATGCCCCATTAGGGCAGGCTACTATACATGTCCAACACCCCACGCATTTTGTAGTGTCGACAGTCACTCTACCAGTTATTGGATCTTTGCTCAAAGCGCCTGTTAGGCATGAATATACGCAAAGAGGTTCATCACAATGCCGACACTGAAGAGAAAAGCAAACCTCTCCGTTTTTCTCAAGGCGAATACGGGGTAAGGGGCGAGGGCTCTCTTTCTTATATGCCTTTATCAGGTCTTTAGATTTAGAATGTGCAGTTTGGCAGTAGACACGGCAGAGTCCACAACCTATACAGGCTTCTTCTTTTATATATATTTTTTTCAATTTAACTAACTCCTATTATTAAATACGGTATACGGCAACCGCTTTCCGTATACCATAATAACATACGGTACTGTCTATGTCACGGAGCAA
>Ga0265297_10006603_pt1 | contig 16696 bp, 12 predicted proteins | sample Munlanlwell13791_FD_192502 | JGI IMG/M metagenome (GOLD analysis project Ga0265297, IMG submission 192502) | Leachate microbial communities from a municipal landfill in Southern Ontario, Canada - Leachate well 137-91 | ecosystem: Engineered > Solid waste > Landfill > Unclassified | place... | reverse complement strand
TAATATCCATGAAACCGCCCCCTTTGAAAAAACCTTCTTTAATGGGACCAAAATTACTAACCCTTATCTGTTTCATACTTCTAAAATGATTTTTATTAATAAGCAAAAATACAGTAAATAATCATTTTACATTGCTTCCAATGTCCTGATCCCACATATCCTTAAGCTTCAACTTCTTAATTTGTCTATAAGTTCTCAAAACTATATTCCTTTAAATTTTCCCATTAAATACCCCCCTATCACCTCCCCAAAAAACTTCCGGTGATCTTCTGCCAATATAAAATCACTTTTGTGGTTGTTGCAGATATAGGTTAGTTGTTTCAAGTTTAATTTGGAATGGGGTCAGTATGCTCCGGAATATCTGTATTTGATTAAACTGCCTGCAACTCCAATACATTCTGGAAATAAGCAGAAATACCTTTTATATATTCGTCAACAAGTTTTCTCTTATATACAAGTATATATGAAGGATGATGATTAGGCACGTAAGTTATTCCGTTTTTAAAGTACGATTCATACTTAAAATTTTCATTCAACGAAAAGGAGTAAACAGACAATTTTCCCAAAATAAATTTTGCCACCTGAGCACCAAGTAAGAAAATAATTTCCGGTTTTAATTCTTCTATTTCGTCTGTTAGATTTGGAAAGCATTTTTCCATTTCATTTTTCGAAGGATATCTTATTTTATTATTGGTCAGTGGCAAGCATTTAACAACATTGGTTTTATAGAAAGAGATATTATTCAAATATGGTTCTTCAATTTTACCGATTAATGCGCCTGACTTTGTATATGGTGATAATGGCATCTTAAGTTCATCATCCGAAAAAGGAACTGAAGAAAGCCCTACCCAGAAAATGCTGGAAGCTTTTCTTTCATCAAAAATTGGCAATTGGTTTAAAAATAATCCGCAAGACTTACATTTTCTTTGACAACTTAAGCGAATTTTTGAATTTTCATCAAACATTCATATCAGATTTGTCTTGCAAATATAATCATTCAAAGAGTTTAAAGACGGGTATAAAATACACCAATACCTTTTACTTAAAACAGGCTAATACGGAGTAAACAACATATTAATTTAACCTTAATTATTAAACTATTTTAAGTTGATTTGTGGATATATTTATTTTTTATGATTAAGACAAATAGAATAAATTTGCTTAACATCCATTGCATGGAATCAAAAATGGAATCAAAACAAGTAATAAAAGGACCAGAAGTTTTTATCGGGATTGTTGCACCAGTCGGAATCGAACTTTCAGAAATAATTCTTTTTATTGAGGATACGTTTAAAGAGTTAAACTATAAATCTGAGGTAATCCGTTTAAGTAAGCTGATAAGTGAAATTCCAAGATATAATAAACTTAATAGCTTTATCGAAGGTCCTGAAGACATTAGGATTGAAAAACACATGGATGCTGGTGATCATTTAAGAAAAACAACCAATTTAGGAAATGCCTTAATCCATTTGGCATTACTTAAAATCAAAGAGTATCGCAAAATAATAAGTGGTAATAGAAACAAGGCTGTTGAAAGACAAGCCTATATTTTTAATTCATTAAAACATCCAAAGGAAGTTGAGGCACTACGAAAAGTTTATGGTAAATCTTTTTTGTTATTTTCAATTTATTCACCGAGAAGCAATCGTGTTGATCTACTTGCTGAAAAAATTAGTAAATCCAGAGGAGAAATTAATGCATCAAAATATAGAGATATAGCGGAGAAACTGGTCCAGAGAGATACAGATTCCGGGGAAAAACATTATGGCCAAAATGTTGGAGAAACATTTCCATTGGGTGATGTCTTTATTAATTCAGCTAATTTAATTGAGGCAAAAACACAGGTAAAAAGAGCGATTGAAACATGGTTCGGTTATCCTTTTCATACCCCTAATAAAGATGAATACGGAATGTTTCACGCAAAAGCAGCTTCTTTACGTTCTGCTGATTTATCTCGCCAAGTTGGAGCAGTAATAACAAATGATGAAGGCGATATTCTTTCAACCGGATGCAATGAAGTTCCTAAATATTTAGGTGGAGCAATTTGGGAAGGAGACAAAAATGATTTTCGTGATTTTGTGAAAGGTTTAGATTTTAGTGCAAAATACAAAGAAGAAATTATTACAGAAATATTATGTCGTTTTAAAGATGAGCATTGGTTAAGCTCTAATTATAAGGATAAATCTTTAAAACAATTACTTAAAGAGGCATTATACGATGAAGATGGAGTCTTGAAAGGGACAAGAGTAACAAATATTATTGAATATGGCAGAATTGTTCATGCAGAAATGTTCGCCATCACAGAGGCAGCAAGAAAAGGTGTTTCGATAAAAAACTCAACTTTATATTGTACAACATTCCCATGTCACATGTGTGCAAGACATATAATATCAGCTGGAATAAAAAGGGTTGTTTTTATTGAGCCTTATCCGAAGAGCCTCGCTAAAGTACTTTATGAGGATATTGTTGAGATCGAACTTACAAGTAAATCATGCCAAAAAGTCAAATTTGAACCTTTCGTTGGAATTGCACCATCAAAGTATTTTGAATTGTTTTCAATGAAGAAAAGAAAAGATGATAGAGGAAAAGTTGTTAAGTGGAATAAACAAAGTGCATTTCCTGAATCTGAGCAATATTATAATTATTTTATTGAATCTGAACATGCTTTTATAAATACAGTGCAGGAATTTAATAGTATTTTTGGATACTCAAAAAATGATGAAAAACCCTGGAAAAATTAATAATATGGAACAAGACAAGAATTGGTTACAAAAAGGACTTGAAGAATCACATCGTGAAGTTCAAAGCTGGCCTGATTGGAAAAAGGACTCGATAACGGTAGAGAAACCCCAAGTATCTGCCAAAACCAAATAATGAAATAAGAGTTTATTAATCTAATTTATAGATTACTAGCTTACCTTTTAATGCATTAAAACTTATTCAAATGAAAACCTTTTCACTATCGAAATAACATTCCGAAAATATTTTGTTTGTAAAGAAAGAAGTTTTGTTGACTTTTTCTCAATTATTACTGGCAATAAGTGAACTTCCTTTAAGAATTGTTCAAAATCCTGATACTTTGAATCCTCATTGAAAAACTCTCCAGACTTCTTTTTATACGGTCCCATAAAAAGAGCCAATGTAAAAGCGATGGCAAGGAAACTACTTTCTTTCTCATTCTCGGCATACTGCAAGCTCTCATGAGACCTGATTATTCGATAAATATTTAAGAATCTTTTAATGGTACGGGGAGAATTGCCAACGAGCCATGTAATCATTTGTAAATTTTGTATCTCCTCTGCAGAAAGCTTTAAATTTATTGGTTTAAAGCGCACTTGCGGTCTTTCCTTATTATTTTCTTCTATTATACTTTCTTCTGTTTGGAAAGGTATATCACCATAAGGAAGTGGAGGGAACGATTCCAGTTCTTTTTTTTGTAATTCACTAATTTTATAATCTTCCAATTGCCCCATTCCTTCTGTATCTTCTTCTTTCGGAATATAACTTAGCCTGGCGACCAGATTTTTTATGTTTTCATCACTTGCATCAGGTATATGAAATGGAATCTGAAATATTTTTTCCAAATATTCAGAAGGCTGAATGACTTCTATTCCAAAGCTTTTTAAATCTTCAGGTTTCTTACTTTCTGTCAAGTGACTGTACTGCAAAAGGTTCCGGTATGTCAGGGCATTATGGACACACCTTTTATCTACACCAACAACGACAACAAAAAGGGGAAATGCCAACAGCAAATGTACTGCCTGCAAAACCTCAAGCACTTTGTCATCAGAGCACCTGTCAAGATCATCAACATATAAAACAATTCGTTCCAATGGCTTTTCAAAATTATCCCTGAATCTTTTATGTTCATCATTAGCCTTGTCGAAAAGCTGACTTAATGTCTCAAAATCTTTACGTATCGTTGATATTACTCCCAAATGACGGCTGTAATCATCGCTGTGACTGCGTGCTGATATAAACGAATACAACGCACGCTGACTGATTGTATTCTTCAGGTTATATTCCAATTCTCTGATTGACTTTTCCAAATCAATCAATTTTGTGTTAAAAGAGAAAATTTCGTTTTCAATTTGCTGCACCTCAATTTGTGCAGTTTTTTCATACTGTTCATATTCCGAAATTGCATTGTTCAGTTTTGTTTCGTATTCCTCCTTAACCTTTGTAATGGAAGAAATTACAGGGCTAAGTAATGTTAAAACCCTTTTTACTTTTAATAAAATAAAAGGAAGAAATGATAACACTGACAATACTATTTGCGGAATTTTAAATGCTTTTCCAATAAAAAAGTCAGGAGTAATAACAGGAAACAGCAGAATTGCCAGGAAAATGATTATTGTAACAAGAAACCAAAAAAATTCCTTCCCTGAATTCCTCAGCACATTCTGAAAGAAAAAATGAAAAGATTTCACATGTTTGAGGATATTATCAGGATTCAAATCCTCTGCATCTTTAATAAGTGTATATTTTTCAGTTCCAAGTAATTCTTTCAACTTATCTTGAAAATTATTTTCACTCAACAATTTAGAAATGATTTCCGATCTTGTTTTTTTACTTATCTCAAGTCGTATATCTTCAATACGTTTTCTTTTGTTTTCGATATTATCTTTAATCTCTTTTTTGGATTGAGCAATTTTATTAATCTTTTCCTCAATCAGAAATTTCTGTTCTTTTGCCAAACCCAATTTTTCAGTCAATTCCTCTTTTATAGCCTCTATTTCTTTTTCTCCTTTGCTTTTATCCGAAATATATTCATCCAATTTTTCAAATATCTCGGCAACCATGCTGGCCATTAAGTTGGAATCCATATAAGACCAGGCATTGAAATTAATTTGAGCAATGCCTTCGCAAAAAACATTTTTTTCATTTACCTCACTTTTTGAAGCATTCAAATCAATTTTATTGAAGCCACGATTCTCTGTAATATAATCAATTGTCTCCTTCAATTTGTTCATGAAAAAACTCTTACCACTGCCCCAGTTTCCAAATAAGGCAATGGACACAGGTGGTTTAAGTTCCTTCAATGCTAATAAGGATGCAAATGACCGAATATCCTTGTTAAAGCCAAGCAAATCCTCGGGATAATTCGGATTATCGTTATTTATTTGCGGTAAGCTTAGCATATTATAAGCATCATCCGGATAGATAATTAACCATTTTTCAGCTAAATCAGGATTTTGTGCCAACACATCAACAATCCATGGCCCGTCATAGAGTTCAATGTTAAACATTCGTCTGCTAAAAACGGACATACTGTTTTCAAGGACTTTTTTAGCATCCGGATCAATAAACTCAAATACTAAAATTATTATTCTTTGGGGTGTCAGTTCTTTATAAAGCTGAAACATTTTTTCTTCAATATCTCTGACATTTTTTTGAGTTAGTTTACTTCTCGTAATCTCTACGATTACTTCAACTGTCTTTGTCTTCTCATTAATTTGAATTAAATCGGCTTTTTGCTGACTGCTAAAAACATCAGCAGTTAATTTAAGCTGAAACACCCTTTCAAGAAGTTCTTTTCCAAGCCCTTGAATGTTGTATTTTTTAAAATCACTTATACCGCGTATGCCCTGTTCCTGTTGTTTCATAATTTTGTTATTTTATCTCAAAACACTCCACATCATATCTTTTACAAAGACTTTTAAGGTCTTTCGATATTTTTTTTGCTACCAAAAAAGCCCTTGTATTTTCATAGCCGATTTTAAACATAAAAGCAAGCATATATCGGTATTTAATAGCTTGCAAAACTCCGATAAAATTATTTTCATCCTGTGTAATCTCAATCTCTACGCCTATAAATCTTCCGAATTGATCCTGCAAAACAATATCGGCCCTATCGCCAGAAGGGAACGGAAACTCCACTTTAAAGGTTTTTAATCCCTCCTCTTTTAAATACTTGGAAGGATCGGAAGCTACCATGTTTTTCAAATTCTTATGTTCATCTGATTCTCCTCCCAAACCTTGTATTCCGTTTAAATTGGTTTTTGATTTTATGGCTAACTTGGATGAATTGCCGTTAAAAACCTTTAAAAGTTCGTCAAATTGCTTTTTGGTCAGTTTCTTTAAACCAGATTTCCGGTCACCAAATGCCCTGAGGTTATAATTTGGGCTATATCCTAAGATTCTTGTCACATCTTTCAACGGTATAAAGCCATTTGAAGAAACATGTTCTGTTTCAGCATACCAATTCCACCTGATTTTTGTACCGTCAGCATACTGCGTTTCTTTAATTGTATTATCCTGAATAATGGGTGTTGTAGCCCTAACAAGAGATACAACCTGCATGGCACCATTCAAAGACTTTATTTTAATTTTATTTCCCTTAATGTCTTTTACAATAATATCACGCCCGCTTTGTGACTGATAAACAAAAATCAAATCATTTACCTCAAGGTCTTCGCCTGCTTTCTTTCTATCATCAGGTAAATATACCCGCACAGGATCATTTACAACTCCTTCAAGTGGAGGCCAATGTGTGGTTAACCAATAGTTCATAATTTCTTATTTTATATAGATTTTCAAAAAAATTGATTTTCATAACTCTCTGCTTTATATTTTGGCTTAAATAGCTGTATTCAATCAAACAATTTGCTTAAAAGATAACCTAATAGAATGATACCCCCAATTACTAAACCTGCTTTAAGAATATCCTCTACATTTCTGCCATGAGTATAATCATCAAACTGCTTTTCCGTAATAGATCCATTTTGATATATTAATCGCATATACTCATCTGTTTCAGTTTTATTAGCTTTACCAGATTTTATCTTCTCATTAAGTTCCAGAATTCTGGTATAATTGAGACTATTTACTTTTTCCATTTGTTTTTGATTTTAGAATTGCATAAATTTCAGGTAACCGATCAATCACTTGTTTCTGGAACTGATCTATTATCTGTTGTTGAAGTTCATCTTTTGAATGTAACTTCTCAAGTTCCACCTCAGTTTGATGAATTCTATCCCTTAGAATTTCAGTTTTATCCCGAATATATTCCTTTAATTTATATCGAGTACTTACAAAGGTAATACCTGCAGTAAGTACAATACCGCCAATGTATATTGCATCACTCCATCCAAATTCATCCATGATATTATTATTAAAAGTTTCTTAAGTAATTATTCTCTAAAAAGCTGGTAACCTTCGTAAATCTTGAATGATGATTCTTTACTTCTGTAATAGCCCACAAATAAGGGCTGCTAAAATCATATCTATCTAAATACTCAAACAAATAAGGGTAGGTTTTTAAATTTTTAATTTTAATACAATGACTGAAATCACCAATTTCTTCATGATACTCGTAAAAATATTCGCCATCTGCCTGACAAACTGTAAAATGATTATAATCATCAATAATATCAATTGAAGTTTTAGGGAGAATTAAAATATCCCCAGACTTAATATTTAGCATTCTCCTTAAAATATTCCATCTGCCTTTAGCTTGTTGACAAGAAATTTCAGCATCCCACCAAATTTTCCCTTCTAAGATGTAGTTTTTTATCCAATTAACAGAACCCATTCGAAGATCAGTTCCATGAATTCCCCATCCTTGTCTTAAAACTAAACTTGACCAAAGTTCATCCTGAATATACTGCAAATGACCGTTATTATCATAATCAATTATTTTCAAATCTGCATCTGTAATTCTATCCCTTTGTTCAATTACATCCCTAATATCAATATCACATCTTCCTAAGGGATTTCCAGATTCGTGACCTTTTGAAACCCTAAAAACAAAAATTTTCTCATTCATATATTTTACTTCATTTCTTTAAAAAAATCTCATTCATTTCGTCTTCTGTCATTCTTTCTTGATGCTCCCATTGAAATCTCGAATTATAAGGGCCAAAATCTGTTACAATGGCAGTATTATCCATAATTGTATGTTTATTTCGTGTATTAATTCCAAACATAGCAACTACTTCTAACTCAAGAAATCTTTCAACGGCTGATGGCAGTAATGCTATATTATTACCTTGAAAATCAGTCTGAACACTCGGATAAACAACTCCCCATATATCTTCTACATCACTTCCATCAAATTTGCTAAGTAATCCCGATTTTGAAATTAAAGCATCAAAAGTATAATGTGCTGAGATTTTATAATCATCAGGCCTTTTACGATCAACTTTTTTTGCAAACTGATCTGAGTAAAACTCAAGAATTAGTTTTATTTCCTCTTCTTTTTCCGGAAAATATTTCCTGATGTTGTTTAATTGATTTTCAAAAGACCTTTTTACATCAGGATTTTTCTCAATACTTTCCTGATTAAAAACTATTTCCAAAACAACAAAATCTTCCTTTATCCTCCATTTTCCTATTGTCAAATAGAGTTCCTCAGAAGTATTCTCCAGACTTCGCAATTCATCAATTTCAAAAAAGTTGGTAATTCTGGTTGTTTCAATTGTATCGGAATCAAATGAACCATAAAACATAGACTGTCCAAGGATATTTGCCCTGCCATAATCTTTAATATTATATAAATCTGATCTATAAGAAATCTCATTTTCTGAATTGAAAGAAATTGGTCTTCCATCTTCGCAATTTCTATTCAAACGAGCCCTATAAATTGGATGTCCCTTTTTCATGTGGGCAAGTGTATATGGAATGAATCCAATTTTACTTCTGATTATATTATCCAGTTTTAACAATGAAATACCTTTTAAATCAGCATTTTTCAATCTTTCGATTGTTTCGTTAAGTTTTTCTTTTGATGGCATGTTCATGTTATTCATTTGACAGTAGTTCAATTTTTTTCTATGGCACTAATTAATCTTTGAACCTCTTGTTCTATTTCATGCTTTTGTATTTCCTTTGCTAGTTTCTTTACACTAAATGAAAGATTAAATTCTCTCATTAAATATTGATTCAAACGACTAATAACTTCTTTTCCTGAAACCATATCACTTTTATTGTTCCAATTGGATTCAACAAATTTTGATGCTTCATCATAGATTACACTTACAGATTTACCTTTTTTTTCTCTAATATATTTTATTTGTATTCCATCAGCAAATTTTGATATTACATCTTGCTTAAGTTCTTCGTATATAGCATCAATAATATCTTTTACATTACTGTCGGAAATACAAGTATTACTTTCCTTATTAATTATCCTTGCTACTGCTTCAGGGACAATGAGATAATTTTCGATCTCTTTTTTCAACCAAATATGAAGAATTATGTTACTTTTTTCTGCTTCTCTATATCTTTCTTGAATTTCCTCTGAATTATGATAATCCCGATCGAAAATACAATAAACTTTAATTGATTTACCTCCAGTATTTTTGAGCAGCATATTAGATCCAATAGCATAATTCCATCCACCCCATCCTCCAATTGATATACTTGGTATTAAATCAAAGGGTTCATTTGAATTTGGGAATAGCGTATCCTGTAGTCTTTTTAAAATATCAATATCTTTTCCTTCAACAATAATTATTTTCTTTGCTGTAAAAAGTCTTGTAACTTCAATATTCTGTATACTACCAATATTTGAAATAACCTCTTGCACCACAGGAAATTTTGAAGCATAAACTGATTTTGGTGCTTTTCGATCAATTATAAGAATATCCTCTGGTTCAACTTCTGTAATAATCTCTACGGAATGGGTTGCAATAATTACTTGTTTATATTTGTGCTTAATATATCTTATAAGCTTTCTTTGTAAATCTGCATGCAAATACACATCAGGCTCATCTAAGATAATTGTAGAATTGTATGATGAACGCGCTAAAAACCAAATTGTTTGCAACCACATTTGTAACCCATGACCCATCCAACCTATCTCGGCAACAAACTCATTATCGCGTACATTTAATTTTAACGGAGTTCCCGAAAACTGCCCTTTACCCAAAAACTCTTTAATTTGAAGACCTGTCCATGTAGATTCTGCAATATCTTTAAAATCATTAAAAAATCTTTCGTAGAAAATATTAATTTGATTTCTAAAATGTTGTGAATTTTTATATGAGAACAAATTTGCTTTCACATATTCATGATTTAAAATCAATTCATCAACAGAAAGTGGTGTAATTTGAGGTAAAATATTAATTTCAGGGAAATTGATTTTTCTTGCATCAGCTTTAGTTTTAATTAGCTCCCCAGTGGTATCGAGAAGTAATCCAAAAACTTTTTTCTCACCTCCAATATAAACCTCAACTTTAAATCCACCTTCAAAAATTGCAGAAATAATTGCTGGAGGATTACCATAAAAATGGAATATGTTCTCATAAGAAATATCAACCTGTTTTAAAGAAGGCATCACTCCTTTGTAATAATTAGGAAGATCAAGCCACTCTGGTGGACTTTGAAAAACAAGATTTTGATATTTGGAAGTAATTAAGTGCAGTAATCTTAAAGCTTCAATTAACGTTGATTTACCAGCATTGTTTTTACCAACAACTATCGTAAGATTCTTAAATTCAACAGTATGATCAAAGTAACATCGATAATTCTTTAGATTAATTTCTTTAAGCATCTCAATTACTATTTAATTACCCAATCCCCCCCCCACTCAAACCTCACACAATCCTCACTTACAAATTCTTCTTTATGTTCAACCCATTCCGGTAAGCCGGGGGCTTGTACTTTTTCTCCATTTTCTTCTTTGGCGGCAAGGGAGAGGTTGAGTTCGAGCAGTTGTTCCAATATGTCCTTTTCCTTGCTGAAACCGTAGGCTTCCATTACTGCATGGTCCAATGTCTCATGCAGGTCACGTACCGGATTTTTGCCTGGTTTTTCTACCAACCTGTACAAGTCACGCAAACTCATTTTATATTCCCTCATAATCTTGTTACGCTCGTCCCTGAGTGCGTTGGCTGCCTTTGCTACTTTACGGATTTGCTCTATGCTCGGGTTTTGGGGCCAGGGGAAGGTGTCCCAGACTGATTCGTTAGTATAACGATATGTACCACCTAAAGTTGAACATTTATTTGTCCACCAAAGCCAATGATGTTTTGATTGTATAACGCCAAAGGAGTAATCATCATCGAAAGTGAAAACATTTAAAGTAGCATTAGGTCTTATTTCTGTTGAAATAAATTCGAAAATTGGGCGTAATGAGACTTCTGAACAAGCAATATAGCGATTTAACTTTGTAAGATTTAAAAGCAAATCTTCTCTCTTGCCAATTAGTTGCCACCATGATTTATAATACTGTTGGTAGCTTTTACTTAGCCTCGCTTTTTGATTGTTTTTTAAAAGTTGATTGTTTCTTTCTATTTCTTTTTCTGCATCATCTTTTCTTTTAGGTAAAACTGTTTTTTCAATGATACTAAAAAGTACTTTGTAGGTACTTGCTTGATTAATATCCATTTGAGAAAAATCAATTACAAATCGAGAAGGCTGACAGTTTAATATTGAAACAAGTTCATCTCCAATTAGATATGGCTTTAAAACATCATTGCATTTGTGATCGGTTTTTAGAATTTTTTCTGCAATTAGGTTCTTTAATAGAAAACCGGGATGACCATGTTTTTGACCTTTAAAACATTTTTTAGGCATTAAACTCCCTTTTAATCTTTTTGCCCCTGTAACATCAAATTGAAGACTTAAACTACTATTAATGTACTCTATTTCATTAGCTTTTAGAGAATTATCTATATCAATGCTGAAAAGAACTTTTTTCCCATTAAACACTCCTTTTTTCCAATTTACAATAGAAACTTTAACTGCAGCTTCACCACTCCATGTTTCTGAGGACACAGCATTAAATATTACGCCTTCATTTTTAATAATATAATCTAAACTGTTTTCACGGCTATTGTTTTCCCTTATTGAATCTGTTCCGACCAAGCCTGCAAAATGGTTTTCTTTTAAATGATGGTGTGATTTATTAAACCAATATGTACAAAAATCTGCATATTTATTCATTTCAGGATAAGCATTCCAAAGCCTATTTAAATACTCACCTCCAAATTCACTAAGCATTTTACTTCTTGCTTGAAAAGGCGGATTCCCGATTATAGCTTCCACCTCGGGCCATACACGAGGCTGGTCGTTTTCGTCCAACAGGGCATCGGCACAAATAATGTTTTCGCTCAGGTTGTCTAAAGGCAGGGGCTTGTATTTGTTGTCGTAATGCTCCTTGTTTTCAAAAAAAGCAATTTCCTTTGCCACCATCAGGGTTACACGGGCAAGTTCCACCGCAAAAGGCTTGATGTCTATCCCGTAAAACTGCCCGGTGTTCACAAAGTCATAAGACGACAGAAAGTGTTTCAGTTGCTGCATATCATCCTTGTTTTTTACGCTTTCACGCAACAGCGACAACAAACGTCTTTCGAGCATCTTCATTTCCTTAAAGGCAATAAAGAGGAAATTTCCGCTACCGCAGGCAGGGTCGAGCACGCGGAAACGGCTCAGTTCTTCCAGCAAAGCCATATATTCCTCCATGCTGTCCGCGGCCTCAATCTTTTCCATCCAGGGTTGCACAATCACCGGATCCACAATTTTTTTGATGTCTATTTCGTGGGTGTAATGGGCGCCTAATTTGTGCCTTTCCTCCGTTTCGAGGGCTTTTTCAAAGATGCTTCCGAAAATAGCCGGATTTACATGTCTCCAGTTTCGCATGGCCGCAAAGCGCAGCATCTCAATTTCGTAATCCCTGAGTTCCAGCGGGTGCACCTTCTCAAACAAACCTCCGTTAAAGTAATCCACCCCCTGATACCTGCCCGATGGGGTGATGCCTTCCTCGTTCATTTCACGGAAAAGTCCGCCAATCAGATCGTAGCTGTTAGCCTTTTCTTCGGTACATTCCTCTATCAGGCGGGTAAAGATGCTGTCGGGCAACAAGCCGGTATCTTCGGCAAACATGGTGATCACGCATTGGAGGCAGTAACGCAAAGCGACCTCTCTTTCCACCTTTCGCTTCACCAAAGATTTGAAAACGGCAGCCACCATTTCAGCTGCTTTTTCGGTAACGTCTTCCCTGTCAATACCAAATACAGGGGCTTTGGGTTTGGGAAAAAGGAAGGAAAAGGCTTCGATTCTGTCTGCCAGTTCTTCCAGGCGAACCACATCTGCCGGATGGTAAATGTCTTTATCAAAATCGTAAATCCAAAACTCATAAAAGTTACAGAGAATAATATAGCGGGGCCGGTTTCCGGCTAACTTCATCCAATAGGAAGCGGCTTGCTGCAAATGATTTTCGAGTTTTTCATTCTTCTTTTTCATTTCAATCAGCACCCGCTTAGGCCACACCAAATCGGCAAAGCTGGTGGTCTTTGCATCGGGGTTGTGCATCCTGAACTCACAATCGGCACCAGCACCTTTCAAACCATCCTCATAACCCAAAGCCACGAAAAAATGATCAAGGAAAATATGGGCTTCGCCCTTTTCATCCCCTTTGATGTGGGTCTGGCAGTAGGAAATGAAGTTACGGAGGGTTGAATTGTTCATTATTGCAATAGATTAATTTTCTATTACAAAGATATGATATATTTCAGGTATTAAAATTAAATGCAATTAATTAAAGAATATTGCATCAATATAATCAAACCAAAATTTCAATTATCAATCTTCAGCACGGCCATGAAAGCAGATTGCGGTACTTCCACATTGCCGACCTGTTTCATGCGTTTTTTCCCTTTTTTCTGTTTTTCGAGTAGTTTTCTTTTTCGGGTGATATCGCCTCCGTAACATTTGGCAGTAACGTCTTTTCGAACAGGTTTGATGGTTTCGCGTGCAATGATCTTGGCTCCGAGAGCAGCTTGTATGGCTATTTCGAACTGTTGCCTGGGAATTAATTTTCGCAGTTTTTCACAAATCCGCTTACCATATTCATAGGCACGATCCCGGTGTAAAATAGCTGACAAGGCATCCACCGTTTCTCCGTTCAGCATAATATCCAGTTTCATTAATGAGGAAACCTGTGTCCCTATGGGATGATAGTCCAATGAGGCATATCCCCTGGATATGGTTTTCAGCTTGTCGTAAAAATCGAAGATAATCTCTGCCAGAGGCATTTCAAAAGAAAGTTCCACACGCTGCTGGGTAAGGTAAATCTGGTTTTTCAGCACTCCCCTTTTCCCAAGGCAAAGTTTAATTATTCCTCCCACATATTCCGCTTTGGAAATGATTTGCGCAAGAATAAAAGGTTCTTCAATAGTGTCTATTTTGCTAAGGTCAGGCAATTGTGAGGGATTGTTTATGGTCAACTGTTTTCCGTTGGTCTGGTTTACAATCACCGAAACATTGGGTACGGTAGTGATTACGTTCATATCAAATTCACGCTCCAATCGTTCCTGAATAATTTCCATGTGCAACATCCCCAAAAAGCCACAACGGAATCCATAACCGAGTGCTACTGAACTTTCCGGTTCATAGACCAGGGAAGCATCATTCAACTGCAGTTTTTCCATACAATCCCGAAGTTCTTCGAACTCTTCATTCACCACGGGATATATTCCTGCAAACACCATGGGTTTCACATCTTCGAAACCTTTGACAATATCCATGGTTGGATCTTTGACATGGGTAATGGTATCCCCCACTTTCACCTCCGAAGCCGATTTGATCCCCGATATCAGGTATCCCACATCACCGGCTTCAACAACCTCTTTTGGCAGTTGTTTGAGTTTAAGAACGCCTATTTCCTCGGCAAAATATTCTTTTTTGGTATTGACAAACTTCACATGATCATTTTTTTGTATCATGCCGTTGAACACCCTGTAATAGACGATAACTCCCCTGTAAGAATTAAAAATCGAATCAAAAATCAGGGCTTGCAAAGGCCGGTCTTTGTCACCTTCGGGAGGAGGTATGCGTTCCACAATCTGTTCCAGAATATAATCCACACCTTCCCCCGTTTTCCCGCTGGCAAGAAGGATATCGTCTTCGGAACAGCCGATCAGTTCGATGATCTGGTCGGTTACTTCTTCAATCATGGCGCCCGGCAGGTCAATTTTATTGAGCACCGGAATGATGGTCAGATCATGTTCAAGAGCCAGAAAAAGATTGGAAATGGTTTGTGCTTCAATGCCCTGGGCCGAATCAATAACCAGCAATGCCCCTTCGCAGGAGGCAATAGCACGGGATACTTCGTATGAGAAATCCACATGTCCCGGAGTATCAATCAGGTTGAGTTTATACTCCTCCCCTTTATACTGATAATCCATTTGTATGGCGTGCGATTTAATGGTAATTCCCCTTTCTCTTTCCAGATCCATATCGTCAAGAACCTGTTCCACCAGGTCACGTTCCGACACGGTATTGGTCAATTGAAGCAAACGATCAGCAAGGGTACTTTTACCGTGATCAATGTGGGCGATAATGCAGAAATTTCTGATATTTTTCATAGGCGCTGCAAAATTAAGGCATTTGGACAGATTAGAATTCGCAGAATTATTCACAAAATAAATCTGAATTGAACTCACCTATCTTCATTCTGTAAACACTATTTTTGCATCTAATTTAATGAACTGAATGAGTGATCAGATCAAACATGAATGCGGTATTGCATTAATCCGACTTCTGAAACCACTTGCCTATTATGCCGAAAAGTATAAAAGTCCCCTTTATGGTTTAAATAAACTTTACGTGCTGATGGAAAAGCAGCACAATCGTGGACAGGATGGTGCCGGAGTGGGTATTGTCAACATGGGTCTTGGACAAGGCAAGCAGTATATTTACCGGAACAGAAGCATCCAAACCAATCCTATTGCCGACATTTTCACGCAAATGCAAAAGGCTTACAGGGAATTTCAAATTTCTTATCCCATGCTCGACCTGCAGGTTTACAAAGAAAACCTTCCCTTTCTCGGGGAGTTAATGATGGGGCATCTGCGCTACGCAACCCATGGAGGTAACGATATGCGCTATGTTCATCCGGTTTACAGGCAGAGTAACTATAAAACAAAAAACCTTTTGCTGGCCGGTAATTTCAACATGACCAATAATCAATCCTTATTCAACTTATTGATTGATCTTGGGCAATATCCGGTCAGCATTACCGATACCATAACTGTTTTGGAAAAAATCGGCCATTTTCTGGACAGTGAAAATGAGTTTCTTTACAATAAATATAAAGAAGAGGGATTTACAAAAAAGGAAATAACCGACCTGATCTCGGAAAATCTTTCTTTGGAATATGTCCTCAGCCGTGCTGCCAATGATTTTGATGGTGGATATACGATTTGCGGACTGATAGGTCATGGAGATGCATTTGTACTTCGTGATCCGAACGGCATCAGGCCTGCTTTTTTCTACCAGGATGATGAGCATGTTGTTGTTGCATCTGAAAAACCGGCTATTCGTACTACTTTTAATCTTCCTTATCAGGAAATTCATGAAGTAAAACCAGGCCATGCACTAATCATCAGAAAAAACGGCAAAGTGGAGCAAGTCCAGATTGTTGAGCCAAAAGAAAAAAAAGCATGTTCTTTTGAACGTATCTATTTCAGCAGGGGAACGGATGAGGATATTTATCAGGAACGAAAATTACTGGGTAAGCATTTGGCACCGAGAATTCTTAAAGTCATTGACTATGATTTGGCAAGTACCGTATTTTCCTATATTCCCAATACAGCCGAGGTGGCTTTTTTCGGATTATCGGAAGGATTGAATGATTATCTGAACGAACAGAAAAGAGAAAAAATCCTGAATATCGGTAAATGCGATCCTTTGGCTTTATCAAAAATCCTTGAACAAAAAGTCAGGGTGGAGCGCATCGCTGTAAAAGACA
>Ga0265297_10006602_pt1 | contig 16697 bp, 17 predicted proteins | sample Munlanlwell13791_FD_192502 | JGI IMG/M metagenome (GOLD analysis project Ga0265297, IMG submission 192502) | Leachate microbial communities from a municipal landfill in Southern Ontario, Canada - Leachate well 137-91 | ecosystem: Engineered > Solid waste > Landfill > Unclassified | place... | reverse complement strand
AATTGTGTTATCTTCTAGAGTTTGGAAATCTATCATCACACAAAATGGAGTTCCTATTTCATCATTACTATTATAAAATTTTCCTGGGTTTCCCCTGTTGTCAAAATCACAAGAAAAATCTTTTTTCAAATCCTGATAAATTTCTTTTGCTTTTGCCACAAGTTTTTCATCATTTTTTTTCAAACAAGAAACCGCCACTTTATAAGGAGCCAAACTTGGTTTTAATTTCAAAATTATTCTATTATCTTCTTCTGTATATGCATCGCACAAAACTGCCAACACAGATCTATCTACCCCAAAAGATGGCTCAATTATATGCGGATAAAATTTTTCTTTTGTATCTGGATCAATATATGGCGGTTCTGAAAAATGATTTTTCAAATCAAAATCTGTTCTATATGCCAATCCATAAAGTTCTTTTTTTCCAAAAGGAAATTCATATTCAAAATCAATTGTTTTTTTTGAATAGTGTGCCAATTCACTTTTTGGAACATCAAATTCATAAATATTTTTTTTACTTAATCCCAAGTCATTTGTCATCCAATCTTGCATTTGATTTTGCCAATACTCAAAAGATTTTTTCCAATCATTTTCTTTTATAAAATACTCAATTTCCATTTGTTCAAATTCGCGAGTTCTAAAAATAAAATTTCCCGGAGTAATTTCATTTCTAAAAGCTTTTCCAATTTGCGCAATTCCAAAAGGAATTTTTTTTCTACTAGTATCCAAAACATTTTTAAAATCCACAAAAATTGCTTGTGCAGTTTCTGGTCTAAAATAAACTGTGTTTTCCGCATCTTCTACGGGTCCCAAAAAAGTTTTTAACATCAAGTTAAATTGTTTTGATTCTGTGAGCTCACCTCCACAATCAGGACATTTTTTTGTTTTTAATTCATCTTCGCGAAATCTATTATGGCATTTTTTACATTCTACGAGTGGATCCGAAAAAGTTTTTAAATGACCTGAATTTTCCCAAACTTTTGTATTCATTATTAAAGCTGCATCAATTCCCACCATATCATCTCTTTGTTGAACAAACTTTTTCCACCAAAGATTTTTTATATTATTTTTTAACTCCACTCCAAGTGGCCCATAATCCCATGAATTTGCAAGACCTCCATAAATTTCAGATCCAGGAAAAACAAATCCTCGTCTTTTACAAAGAGAAATTATTTTTTCCATTAATTGATTTTGTTGTTTTTCCATATTTTTTTATTTATCTATTGCAGGACTTGATGAAGAAATTATTGTATTTGTAAATTGATTTTCTCCAGAAATTGTTGCCCTCCCTATTAAAGAATTTCCCAAATTTTTTAAGACTTGAAAGGAAAGAGTTATTGGATCTCCATTTACTCCAATTCCAGCCAAAACGTCTCCCACAGACCAAACAATTTCTCTGCTTTGGGAATCAAAAGTAAAATTTGATGATTCATTTGTTGGCATAATTTGTCCAGTCAAATTTACTCCTTCTGGCAAGATTGCTTTTACCTTTACATTTTTAACATCGCTCACATAATTTTTAATATCCCAATTTATCATATAAAAAGAATTTTCACCAGAAGATGATGACTGAGAAATAACTAATCCAGAATTTATTTTTATGCTAAATTTTTGAATAATTTGTGAAACATTTACTTGATTTGAAATCACCAATTCTTTTTCGTCAGAAGTTGTCGGTATCCAATTGTCTTTTATTTTTACATAAAAATCTACACTAGCTTCTTTTCCAACATCAATTTTTTTTAACTGTGTTGTATCTTTCCAATCCCAAACAATCATATTTCCATTTTGTTGGACCTGACCATTTGTAGATTCAACACTAGACATATCCAAAGCTAATCCATCAAGATTTACAATTACAAATAAATTTTCAAATGCCGAAGTTCCAATATTTTTGAAAAAAATCTGATAATGTAATTTTTCTCCAGCTGAAGCCGCATAATTTGAAGATCCATTTACTTGTTGTGAAATATAAAGCATTGATTGTATAGATTCTACTTTTGCTTCAGACTCTTTTATCACAATAAAATTTCCGTTTCTCCACATTCCTAATTGGGCAGAAAAAGTTAAATTTTGATCTACGTCTGCGCTCATTTTTCCATTTATATTTATTCTACCTCCTTCTGCTTTATTTAAAGTATCAAGTTTCCATTCCAAATTGTCCAAAGATTTTGGATCTGATGACTTTATTTCAAATCCACTTATTGGTGATATTTTGATACTTAAATTTTCCAAAGGATAATCAATATTTGAAAAATAGTTTAAAGAATATTGAAAATCTTTTCCTTTTTCAATTTTTGTAGGTAAATCAAAATCCAATGTAATGGGCATCTCAGATATTTTTGTCGTAAAAGATGTTTCTGATTCATATCTTGCCGTTAAATTTTTTGGTGTATAAGAAAGATATACTTTTGCAACTTTTAACTCATCTGCTTTTCCCAAAAGTCTAGCTTTTATTTTTAGGGAATATTCTTGACCAGGGTATATATCATCTAAATCTCGAGCAAGCCTAGTTCTATCTCCTTCTGTAAGAGAATTTTCTGGCAAATCAAAAACAAGTTTTGGATTTTCCAAAACAAAACTCCCGTTATTTTTGTATTTTATTGTGTACTCTATTTCTTGACCTGCCTTTGTAGATTCTGGTCCTAAAATTTCCAATCTTAAAATTTCTTTTGAAAAACCGGATTCTCTCCAAATCCAAAATCCAATAAAAACTACTACTAAAATAATAAATAAAATTAAAAAAGTTATTTTTTTGTTCATATATTTAATGTTACATTATTTTTCTAATAAATAAAGATAATATCCTTTTGAAATTTCTTCTAACATTTTTTTTGATAAAAAAGAAATTTTTAATTTTGATAAAGTCTGCCAATCATCTTTTAAAAACATTCTTAAAATTTTAACCACATCTGAATTTATTTTTTGAGATTTGATATTATTGTCCAAACATTTTTTGCAAACTACTCCTCCATCTTTATAAGAAAAATAAACTTCGCTGGGATTTAATTTTAAATTACATTCTGCACACTTTTCCAATTCCGGCAAAAATCCCAACAAAGAAAATAAATTCCATAAAAAATAATAATACACCAAATCACAATTTTCTTTTTTGAGAGATACACTATTTAAATTATCAAAAGTTTTTTCCAATAAATTAAATATCTTTTCATCTTGTTCTTCTCCTTTTAAAAAATCTTCTAGGACTTCTGATATTTTTTTTGCAATTAAAAATCTTTTTGGTGAATCTAAAATATTGTTAAATTTTTTTATAAATATTGAATCTGTAAGAGTTTTTTTAGTTTTTCCTTGGATAAATTCCATTTGTGATATAGAAAAAATATCCACTCCACTTTTTAATTTTGAAGTAATTTTTCTTATAGATTTTGCAAAAATTTTTAATCTGCCAAATTCTTTTGTAAATACAGAAAAAATCCTATCTGTGTCAGATCTATCTTCTTTTTTAAAAACAAAACTAGTTGCCCTAAAATGGCTTGTCATATTATTTTGACGTTTCTCCCTTTTTTTCCAACTCTTCTAAAAATTTTATTGTTTTTCCCATTCTAATTTTTTTACTATAATCTTGCTCAACTGATTTTTCAGATTTTAATCTATTAAGAGTTCTTGAATAATCACCCTTTGAAATTGTTTCTCCCAATCTTTTTGGAAAATCCAATTTTTCTATTCTCTCTCTGTGAGTTTGTGAAAGTGGTCTTCCAGAACCAATTTTAACATCTGATTTTTTCAAAATTTCTCTAAATTGAGATCTTGGAATTTCTGATTTTTTATCAAATAATGGCATATTATACTTTTTTAATTTTTATTTTTTTGTCTTCATTATTATTTTCTACAAATAATATTTCTACTGCTCTAAATTCTTTTAGAAAAAAGTCTTTATTTTTTTTAACAATTTCTTTTTCAATTTCTGGAAAAAATAATTCAATAGAAATTTTATCTTTTGGTACTAAATTTTGATTTTTTCTTTCTGCTTGTACGGCTCTAACTATTTCTCTCATTATTCCTTCTTCTCTTAATTCTTCTGTAATTTCTGAATTTAATTCTGTCTTAATAGATCCATCATTATTTTTTTCTTCTATTATAATAACTTCTTTTACATTAATTTCATCTTTTATTAAATCAAAAAATTCTTTGTCTTTTTTGTTTAATTTTTTTATATTGGTTTTTAAATCTTTAAGTGGTTGTTTTACATTTATTTTAAGAGTAATTCTACTCATCAAACCCAAACTTACAATTTCTCTTACTTCTGTCATTTTTTCTTCCAAATTTTTATCTATTTTTTTATTATCTGCTTTTGGCCAAGACATCAAATGAACACTTTCTTTTTCATTATTTTCTTTTACTACTTGAAAAATATATTCTGCAAAAAACGGCATTGCCGGCGCAATTAATAAAGAGACTTTTTCCAAAACAAATCTCAAAGTAGCCAATGCATCTTTTTTATCAATGTTATCTTCTTTAAATCTTTCTCTACTTCTTCTCAAATACCAAACAGAAAAGTCATCAATAAAATCAATCAAAGGTCTTGTTGCCAAATCCAATCTATATTCTTCGTATCCTTTTGTAATTTCATTTATTAAATTATTTAATCTAGATAAAATCCATTTATCCAAAATATTTTTACTATCAGAATTTGCCAAAGTGCCATCTTCATAAAGCTGATAAAAAGATAAAACATTATAAAGTCTACTAATATTTTTGCTGGCAATTTCTGCAACTCCTTTTTCAGAAAAAGAAAGATTTTCTGCTTGCACCACAGGAGAATTCATCATATAAAATCTCATTGCATCAGCTCCATATTTTTCCATAAGTTGAGCAGGGTCTGGATAATTTTTTAATTTTTTTGCCATTTTCTTTCCATCTTCAGCCAAAACAATTCCTGTCACAATACAATTTTTAAAAGCTTCTTTATTAAACAAAGCTCCCACCAAAACATGCTGGTAATAAAACCAAGCTCTTGTTTGATCTTGTGCTTCTCCAATAAAATCAGCTGGAATTTCTCTATTTGTGGCAAAGGGCACAGATCCAGAATCAAACCAAGTGTCCAAAACATCTGGCACTCGTTTCATTTTTTCACCACATTCGCAGTCAAAAATAATTTCGTCAACAATATCTTTATGTAAATCATTCACTTTTACGCCACTTTTTTCTTCCAATTCTTTTGCAGAACCAAAAACTATTTCTTTTTTACATTTTTTACATCTCCAAATAGGAATTGTATTTGCCCAAAATCTTTGTCGAGAAATAGACCAGTCTCTTGCACCTTCTAGCCATTGGCCAAATCTTCCTTCCTTTATATGTGCAGGTGACCAGTTTATTTTTTTTGCAGTTTTTAATAAAGTTGGTTTTATTTTTTCAACAGCCACAAACCACGAACTTGTAGCATAATTTAACAAAGCTGTATCACATCTCCAGCAGTGTGGATAAGAGTGTGTATATTTTTCACTTACAAATAATAAATTTCTTTCTTCTAAATCTTTTAAAATTTTTAAATCCGCTTCTCTGATTTCTTCTGGTTTATCTTTTGCTCTTGGTTTTAAATCCAATCCAGTAAATTCTCTCATTTCTTCTTTAAAAGTTCCATCCATTTTAACGTGTTGTACAAATGGCAAATTTTCTTTTTTACCAAGTGCCATATCATCAGCTCCAAAAGCAGGAGCAATATGCACAATGCCCGTTCCATCTTCTGTATTTACAAAATCAGCAGAATAAACTTTTCCTTCTTTTATATAGTTATCAAACAAAGGCTCATATTCTATCCCCACCAAATCTTTCCCAAAAAATTCTTTTATTATTTCAGGAGCGCGAACAACATCTTCTTCTGTTTCTGTAGTATGAGCGTAAACTAAATCAAACGCTAATTTTAAAGTGTCTTTATCATCTTTATTATATAAACCTTCAAAAATATCTTTTGCTATAATCACATTTTGATATTCTCTTACACCTTTCGCCTGCTGATTTGCATCTAAAACTTTTACTAATGCATATTCTATTTTTTCTCCAACTGCCAAAGCAACATTTCCTGGCAAAGTCCATGGAGTTGTTGTCCATGCCAAAAAATATGTATTTTCTGGAAGATTATGTTTTTCTGGATTTTTTACTTTAAATTTTAAAGTGGCAGATAAATCTTTTATGTCTTTATAACCTTCTGCAACTTCTCCCTGACTCAAAGTAGTTTCGCATCTTGGACAAATATGCATACTTCTATAATCTTCATAAATCAATCCTTTTTTATAAAGTTCTTTAAACGCCCACCATTCTTTTTGCATATACTCAAAATCCATTGTTCTATAAGGATTTTTCATATCTGCCCATCTGCCAAGTCTAGGAATTATTGTTTCCCACTCATTTATAAAAGTAAAAATTTTGTCACGACACAAATCATTAAATTTTTTTACTCCCATTGCCACCACATCTTTTTTTGATTTTGTTCCAAGTTCTTTTTCAACAATATTTTCAATTGGCAGTCCATGACAATCCCATCCCCATTGTCTCTCAACATAAAAACCCTGCATTGTTTTGTAACGAGGAATTGCGTCTTTTATTGTAGATTGCAACAAATGTCCATAATGTGGAGTACCAGTAGCAAATGGAGGTCCATCAAAAAACACAAAAGGTTTTTTGCTTTTAGTTTGTTCCAAAGATTTTTCAAAAATCTTTTTTTCTTCCCAAAATTTTAAAATTTTGTTTTCTTCTTGTGAATAGTTATATGCCATACTTAATTTAATTCTCTTAATTGTGCTTTGTGTAACATTCTTTCCTGGGGAAAATCATTAATAATTTCTTTTAGAGATAATCCACTTATATATCCCTCTAAAAGAAATAAGGGTGCCTGATGACTTATTATTAAAATATTTTTGCCGTTATATTTTTTTTCTAATTCTTTTAAAAATAAAATCATTCTTTTTGAAACATCTGAATAACTTTCTCCTTTTGGTGTACTACATTTTATTCTCTCAATTCTACTTTCAAAAAAATTAAAAAAAGTTTCAACAGATTCACCATTTAATTTACCAAAACAGATTTCCTTTAATCTTTTATCAAATTTTACTTTAACTTTTATTTTTTTTGCAACAATTTCAGATGTTTGTTTTGCTCTCAATAATGGAGAAGAAAAAATTAAATCTATATTTTTGTCTGCTAAATTTTTTGCAGTTTCTTTTACTTTATCTTTTCCTTTTTTAGTTAAAGCGTTTTTAAATTTTTCAGGCCAACAAGAAACAATATCTTTTACGTTAGACTTTGCCTCTCCATGTCTTAATATATAATATTTGTTTTTTAGTTTCATTACATTTTTTCTAAAGTTTTTATTCCCAGCAACCACATTCCGTTTTTCATAGTTGTAGCAAATGCTTCTGTCAAAGCAATTCTGTATGCCGAAATTTCTATATTATCTTTATCAATAATTTTATTTTTTGTATAATAATTATTAAAAATTCCAGCTAATTCTGTAAGATACAAAGTTATAAAATGTGGCTCCAAAGTTTTTTCTGCTTTCAAAATTACTTCCGGAAAATAACTAATTTGTTTTTCTAATTGCGTAATTTCAGTTGGGATTTTTTTAAAACTTGGTTTTATGTTTCCTTCTTTTGCTTTTTCCAAAACAGATTTTGCTCTTGTATATGCATATTGTAAATATGGCCCAGAATCTCCCTCAAAAGAAATTGATTTATCAAAGTCATAAATAATATCAGACCCAATTGATTGTTTTAAAATTGAATATTTTATTGCCCCAATTGCAACAACTTCTAAAATTTCCAATTTTTCTTTTTCTGTAAATTCTCTATCTTTTATTTTTTCTTCTACTAATTTTTTTACTTCTTTAATCAAAGATTCTCCTGTGATAACTTTTCCAGTTCTTGAAGACATTTTTCCTTCTGGCAATCTTAGCATTCCGTGCCCAATATGTTTTGTCCTTTCAGCTAACTTTTTATTTATTTTATCTAACGCGCAAAGCATAACGGCGAAGTGACTGTTTTGTTCGTTTGCAGTAACAACTACGGATTCGTCATATTTATATTTTTTGTATTTTAACTCTGCCAATCCTAAATCTTTTGCTTCATAAGTTGGCAGTCCCTCTGAATTTATAAAAACTCTTGTGTGCAGTCCATAATTTTCCCCTCTAAAAATAATTGGGCGATTTTCTCCTTTTAAATATTCTCCCATATCTATTGGTTCAGTCTTCTTTTCTATAATATTTTTTGAAAAATCTATCGACTGGGTTTCCATAGGTGGAAATAATTTTTCCTTTACTTCACTTGCAGGCGTCCCTTTTTCAAAAATTCCTTTTTTCAAACCATCTTCAACAATCCTTTTTCCTAATTCAACAACATCTCTTTCAAAAATTAAATCATCAAAATTTGTATCAAGTTTTTTATAAATCTCAGCAAAATAATCTAAACTTATCTTTCTACCTTCGTCATAAAGTTTATTTATTTCTTTGTCACTTCTATTATATATTTTTTTGTTAAGCTCTATTATTTCTTTTCTCTCTTCTCCATCTTCTTCATACATCATAGAGCCATAAGCATAAGCTTGACCCCAAGTTAGATTTGGATTTTTCATCTTTCCCCAGATTGCTTTTGCAACGTGGATGCCAACGTCTCCTTGGAAACAGACTCTTTTTACTTTTGCTCCGCCAAATTCAAAAATTCTTGAAATAGATTCTCCAATTGCATTGCTCATTAAATGCCCAATGTGAAATTCTTTAAAAGGATTTGGATCTGTATAATCAATAACTATTTTTTTATTTTTTAATTCATTTCCCTTTCCGTAATCTTTATTTACTTTTTTTAGATTATCAATAAAATATTTATCTGCAATAAAAAAATTTATAAATCCATTTTTGACTTCTATTTTTTTGAAAATATCAGAAGATATTTTTTCTGCAATTTCGTTTGGATTTTTTTTCAAAACCATTGCAACATTTGTAGAATAATCTCCAAAATCTTTATTTACAGGAATTTCTACTGAAAATTTATCAACGCTCACGCCAGTTGTTTTTTCTATTATTTTTTTTATTTCTTCTTTTATCATTCTATTATAGTTCCAATAAATTTTTTGTTATTTAAAAACTTTTCCAATTCTTTTAATTTACTTCCATTTATAATCACTACTTTCATTTTTTGTTTATTTGCAATCAACGAAGCTCTTGGATCAAAAGGCATAGATAAACCTGGACTCCATTTTGTACCCACAATTTTTTGAAAATCTTTCCAACTTATATTTTCAAAGTGTTTTGCATTAGAAAAATCTTTTGGATTTTTATCATAAACATAATCAACATTTGTAAGATTAATTATTGTTTTTATATTATAAGTTTTTGCAGTTATTACAGAAACATAGTCTGTAGAGTTTCCAGGTTTCCATCCTGCTCCTATTATAATATTTTTTTGAGTTGTAAACTTTTTAGTTGGATCTGTAATTATTTCTTTATGAGAATTTTTATCAAAAATATTTTTAACAAGTTCTGCATTTAATCTTGAAGCAAAAATCCCAATCCAATCTTTTTCAATATTTTTAACTCCAAAATCTGATAAAACTTTTTGATAATTTCTTGCAGTTTTTCCTCCTCCTACTAAAATTACAAAATTAAATTTTTTAGAAAATTTTAAAATATATTTTTTAAAATCTTTTAAAAATTTTGCGTCTATATCATCGGGCACCATAAGAGATCCTCCCAGAGAAATTATAATAGTCTGTTTATTTTGCTGCCGCATAGTTAAATAAATAAAAATAATTATTTAATTCTGTGTCTGTTGATTTGTAAATATTATCAAAACAAAAATAATCAGCAATAATTTCTCGCAAACGACAAAGTTCTTTTAATTTAGTTTTGTTCTTTTTATCTTCAATTGTTAAATCTAATAATTCAAGCCCCCTATAAAAAGAAGATTGACTTAAATTTTTATCTTTTTCCCTCCAATTTATTGCTCTACCTATTTCAGCTCCCACATTTGCCATTTGCATAAAAAAATCAATACCAAACCATTTTTCTTTTGTTAAATCTTTATGAAACAACATATTTCTTAACAATTTTTTTTATTTTTTCTCTAATTTCTTCGCTTTCAACATATCGCGATTTATTTTCCAAAGCTGGTTTTAAATTCATAATAGAATCAAATTCAATAAAATCTTCGTCAGTTTTTTCAGGATACAAATTTATACCCCATAAATTTTTGGGTTCTGAATTTTCTTTTTCAATTAAAAGTTCTAGTAAATCAGCATGCATTGGAGCATCAACTGCTATAATTTTTTTTTCTATATCAACCATTGCTTTTACAAGATTTCCAAACATTTTTTCGGCCATTTCTCCAAGTTTTTGTATTGAAATTTTATCTTTTACAATTTCCATGATTATTATATTTTAGTTTAATTTATCACAAACCCGAACAAATTTAAAGAGCAAAAACATAAAAAACATCACAAAATTATAAGCTTGTCAATTATATTTTTTATGCTATAATAAGATTATGAAAATCTATTCTGAAAATAGAAAAGCTGGTTTTGACTATGAAATCCTAGAAAAATTTACAGCTGGGCTTGTTTTGTTTGGACAAGAAGTAAAATCAATAAAAACAGGTCATATAAATTTATCTGGCAGTTATGTAATTTTTAGAGATGCAGAACCTTTTTTAATTGGTGTAAAAGTACCTCCATATCAGCCAAACAACGCAGGAGCTGACTATGGCGAAGAAAGATTAAAAAAACTTTTACTTAACAAAAAAGAGATTGATTATTTGATAGGAAAAACAAAACAAAAGGGATTTTCGCTTATCCCCTTGAAAATTTATGATAATAATGGTAGAGTAAAGCTTGAATTCGGGTTAGCTCGCGGAAAGAAAAAATACGACAAAAAAGAGAAAATAAAAAAACGCGACGTACAAAGAGATATTAACCGCGAATTGAGCAGATAATCTGGGAGTGATTGTTTTGATGAATAGTTCTTTAAAATAATGCAAGTTGAGCTTTCCAAAAGCTCATTAATATTTTGGAAAAAACATAATTGCTAATTTATTTAATAAGCAACCCGCTTTAGCATACGCATAAGCGGCATCTTCACCATTGACTCCTAATAAATGAATGAAGGTGTTATATTATTAGGATAGGAAATTTCATTCCTCTGGGGGTTTCCAAAATTTATGAGGATAAGGCATTAAAAATTTTGTTAATTTTTTATTTAATGTCCGAATACTAAAATTAAATAAACTTGTAGACTTATTTTAAAAAGCTTTTCAGACGGGATTTCAACATCCCCACTTCCACATAAAATATAAATAATTTGAATAAAGTTTTAATCAACAATTTTATAAGAGCAAAAGAGGTAAGGGTAATTGGAGAAGACGGCAGTCAGCTTGGCGTAATGAATATTTTTGAAGCAATTGATTTGGCAAAATCGCGTGGTTTGGATTTGATACAAGTTACTGAAAAAGTAGATCCACCAATTTGCAAAATTGCAAATTATGGAAAATATCTTTACTCTCAACAAAAAAAAGAAAAGAAAATGGCTCACCCAAAAGGAGGAGAGTTAAAAGAAATTAGATTAAGTTTTACAATATCCCCACATGACTCTGAAACAAAAGCAAAGCAAGCCAAAAAATTTTTAGATGATGGAAATAAAGTAAAAGTAAGTTTGGTATTGCGTGGCAGAGAAAAAGCATTTGGATATATGGCAAAAGACAAAGTTGAATTATTTTTAAAAGTTTTAAACGAAATAATACCAATTAAAACAGAAAGAGAATTGAAACGTGAGCCAAGAGGATTCACCACAATTATCTCAAAATCATAAAATAACATGACAACAAAAACTAAAAAGGCATTAATAAAAAGATTTAAGATTACCAAAAATGGAAAAATCTTAAGAAGAATAGCAGGACAAAATCACTACAGATCAAAAAAAACTGGTGAGAAAAAAAGAAAAGGAAGAAAATGGGCAGAATTATCAAAATCAGAATCAAAACAAATTAAAAAATATTTAGGTAATTAATTTTTAAAAACCATGCCAAGAATAAAAAGATCCGTACAGGCCAGAAAACATAGAAAGAATGTTTTAAAACAAACAAAGGGTTTTAAGTACGGCAGAAAATCAAAATTTAAATTAGCTAAAGATGCGTTAAAGCATGCCTTAACTTATGCATATAGAGACAGAAGAGTTAAAAAAAGAAGTTTTAGAAATCTCTGGAATTTACAAATAAATGCTTTGTCCAGAGAAAACGGAATTACTTATAGTAAATTTATTGCAGGATTAAAAAAAGAAAAAATAGAAGTAGATAGAAAAATTTTGTCAGAATTAGCAAAAGAAAATCCTGAAATATTTATCCAAATCGTAGAAGAAGTAAAATCTAAATAAATTTAAAAATCGCCTTATTCAATGAGGCGATTTTTTTGTTAAAAATTTATCTACTTTTTTTAACAATTCTTTAGAGTTTTTATAAGTAGTTTTTTTAATTGCTTGGTCGAGTGGAAGCCACAAATATCCAATATGCTCTGAAGAAATTTTTACTTGATCATCATTTGCTTTTGCAATAAAAAATGTAACCAACTTAAAAATCCATTGTGGTTTTTTATTTTTTATATTTTTTTCAGAAATACCTTCTTCTTTTTTTCTAAAAAAATATTTTATGTGTTGCTTAAATCCTGGAATTATTTTTATATCTTTTAATCCAGTCTCTTCAAAAACCTCTCTTCTCACAGTTGCGTCATAATCTTCACCTTCTTCAATATGACCTTTTGCAAATTCCCAATGACCACCTTTTCTATTCATCCCTGGATAATGCAAAAGCAAATAATATCTTTTATATTTTTTACCCTGAGCCGTGTCGAAGGGTTCTTCTTTATAAATTATGGCTCCTGCTGATTTTTCCCTTGGCATTTTATTTAAAATATTTTAATAATTTCTCAACAGAATTTGTATTTATAATATCTGATTTTTCTGCCCAGCCACGACGTGCCTGGAAAACTCCAAATTTAATTTGTGTTAATTGTTCTTTTTGATGTGCATCTGTATTTATAATCATTTTAATTCCTGATTCTTTGGCGCGCCTAATATTCAAACTATTTAAATCTAGTCTATCAGGAGAAGAATTAATTTCTAAAATTGTACCAGTTTCTTTTACTGTTTGCAAAATTTTATCAAAGTCTAGTTGATACTCATCTCTTTTATTCAAAATTCTGCCAGTGGGATGAGAAACAATATCAACATTTTTATTTTTCATTGCCTTGATTAATCTCTCTGTCATTTCTTTTTTTGGCATCTTTAAATTTGAGTGAATTCCAGCAATCACATAATCCAATTTTTCCAAAACTTCATCTTTTATATCAATAGATCCGTCATTCAAAATATTGGCCTCGCACCCAGATAAAATTTGAAATTTGAAATTTGAAATTTGAAATTTTTTATTAAGCTCTTTTATTTTTGCTATTTGTTGTAATAATTTTTTTTCATCTAATCCGTTTTCAATTCTTAAAAATTTCGTGTGGTCAGAAATTCCAATATATTCATATCCCATTTTTATGGCTTCTTGTGCCATTTCTTCTATTGAATTTTTTCCACCATTCCAATCTGAATGGCAATGCAAATCTCCTTTAATATCTTTTAATTCCACAAGTTCTGGTAATTTATTATCAAAACTTGCTTCTAATTCTCCTTGGTCTTCTCTAATTTCTGGCGAAACCCACTGCATACCTAAATTTTTATAAATCTCCTTTTCTGTTTTTCCTGCAATATATTTTTCGTTTTTAAACAATCCGTACTCAGAAAGTTTTAATCCTTTTTCTATTGCTATTTTCCTTGTAGCAATGTTATGCTCTTTGGATCCTGTAAAATATTGCAAAGCAGATCCATAACTTTTTTCAGAAATTATTCTCAAATCAATATCAAATCCTGCTTTCACTCTTATAGAAGATTTTGTTGGTCCATTTGCCCAAACTTTTTCTATGTCATCTAAAGAAACAAAAAAATCCATGACTACTTTTGGTTTTTTAGAAACTACTAAAATATCCACATCTCCAATTGTTTCCTTTTTTCTTCGCAAAGATCCTGCCAAACTAATTTGTTTTACTTCTTTTAAATTTTTTAACTTTTCTACAATATTTTCAGCTTGTGGTAAAATTTCTCCCAAAAGCATCCTACCTTTATTATTTTTTTGAAACTCAATGCCCTGTAAAATATTTTTTTCTGTTTTTTTACCAAATCCAAAAAGCGGAGCTATTTTTCCAGACCTTGCTGCTTTTTCTAAATCTTTTAAATTTTTAATTTTTAATTTTTCATAAAGAATTTTTAATTTTCTAGGCCCCATCCCCTCCACTCTTGAAAGTTCATCCATTTTTAATGGCAATCTTTTTTTATATTGCTGATAAATTTTTATTTTTTCTGTTTTTAAATATTCCTCTATATGATCTGCAATATTTTTTCCAACTCCTTCAATCTCTTGTAAAGATTTGTTTCCACCATTTTTATAAATATCAAAAATATCTTCTTTTAAATTACTCAAAGATTCTGCTGCTTTTCTATAAGCATATGGTTTGAATGCAATTTCATCCATTTCTAAAAAATCTGCTATCTGATAAAAAATTTTAGAAAGCTCTTTGTTTCTCATTTTATGGAGATACGTTTGGTTTATCCATAATAATTCCAGGTCCTGATTTTTTTACAAATACATCATTTTTTATAAATAACAAACAAGTCCCCGAAACAAAATTTAAAATACTTACAAAAAAGAAAACACTACCAAATCCAAAAAAACTTACTAAAACTCCACCAAGTCCACCAGCAATTCCGGCCCCCAATCCAATTGAAGTAGTTTCAACGCCCCACTCAAATCCTTCTTTGTTTTTATCAATATGACGAGTAAAAATAGCAAGCCATGAAGGTAGGGCCATTGCCATACCAACCGCGTGAATTACTTGCCAAAAATAAATATGAGAGGGTTGTGTTGAAAAAATATAACCAATAGGAACAATAGCTGTTATAAAAGTACCAATTACCATAAACCAAAAATCGTCTTTTTCTCCAACCTTTTTATCCAATAAATATCCCACCGGAATTTGAAAAAGCGATTTTGTTATCCAATAAAATAATGCCGACAATCCTGCGACCTCTGCAGCTTTTAAAGAATCTTGACTTGTTATGTTTTCTAAAATAAATAATGCAAAAATAGGAGAAACAAGCCCCCATCCCAAGTTCAAAAAAAAGTCACTAATTATAAGGGATTTAATTATTTTATTTAATAATGCTGGCATATTTTTATATATTTATTATTTTTTGATTATACTAAACAAAAAAGCCCATTAAAAGGGCTTTTTAATTAAAAAAATATATTTAACTAATTTCGTATTTTATACTTTTTATTTTATAAAGCGTTTTAACGGGCGAATCAATCAAAATTTCATCTCCAACTTTATGTCCCAACAAAGCTTTTCCCACAGGGGACTCATTGCTTATTTTTCCTAAATCTGGATTTGCTTCAAGTGTTCCTACAATAATAAACTCATCTTTTTGTCCCGACACATCAACTTTTATTTTTGCTCCCAGGTCCACAAAACTTGCTTTTTCTTTTGGTGGAACTTTTATAAGTTCATGGTGATCTATTATATTTTTAATTTCATCAATTCTTGATCTCAAAAATCCAATATCTTCTTGAAAACTCACAAATTCTGGATTTAAATCTTCTGATTCAAAAATTTTTGGAGAATCAGCTTCTGCTGTTTTTGCTTTTTCCAACTCTAAAAGTTCTCTATATTCCTTTTCAAGTTCTTTTAATTTTGACTTTGTTACAAAAAAAACTTTGTCTTCCATAATAAGTAATTTAATTTTATTTTTACTCCTCTGGGTATTTATTATTTTATTCTCCAAAAAAAAGAATGTCAAATCTTTACAATAATGTTTTTTGTTTTATTATTTTTTTATTATCATTTTTTTCAAAAATTCCAACTTTTCCATAAACTCCGTCAAAACCAGGTTTTATTGCTACTTCCTTATTTCTAACTTTTATAATTCCTTCTGCAATTTTTACCAAACTATATTTTTCAATGTCCAATTTTTTTGCATCCAGCAATATATTAAATTCGTTTTTTAAATTTTTTATTAAATTTTCATAATAAGGAATAATTTTTTTAGAAGCTACTGAAACTCCCAAAGAATCAGCAATTATTTCTTCTAAAGGAATTAAACTTTTAAATGGAATTTTATTTTTTGGCACAAAATTTTCTGGTCTATCTGCCAATTCTTCCACCCTATTTAAAACTCCTATCACCAATGGTTTTTTGCAAACAGGACAAATATTGTTATGTTTTTTTGACTCTGAAGGAGTAAAACTTATATCACATAATCTGTGCCCATCATAATGATATTTTCCCTCTTCTGGAAAAAATTCTATTGTGTATAAAAAACTTGCCCCGCGAAAATCCGCAGATTTTTTTGCGGGGTTTTTTATTACTTCAGTAATTCCAGAATAACTAAGCTCTGTATCAAAAACATTTGCTTCTCTACCAATTTTTTGTGGAGAATGACAATCAGAGTTTGAAATTAAAGTAGTTTTATCAAGTTGTGATAGTCTCCAATTCATTGCGGGATCTGAAGACAGCCCGGTTTCTACTGCATAAATATATTTTGTATATTCTTCAAAACATTCTTCTAAAGTATCAAATCCGGACTTTGAGCCAAAAATAGAAAACCATGG
>Ga0265297_10006601_pt1 | contig 16702 bp, 17 predicted proteins | sample Munlanlwell13791_FD_192502 | JGI IMG/M metagenome (GOLD analysis project Ga0265297, IMG submission 192502) | Leachate microbial communities from a municipal landfill in Southern Ontario, Canada - Leachate well 137-91 | ecosystem: Engineered > Solid waste > Landfill > Unclassified | place... | reverse complement strand
TTTTTGACAAGAGCACCAATCATCCGGGCATGAGCGTGAACGTGTTGTTCGGCGATGGCCATGTGAAATGGGAGAAGCGGCTCGAGTTCATAGCCAAACTCCGCAACATGGCATCGAACGAGAAACTGCCAGCGAGCTGCCGCGAGGTTCTGAAGCAGACGTTGAAGACCGTGGAAGAGGAAGTTCAGAAGTAGAAGGAACGTTTGGAGCAAAACCGAAGTGAGACTGCAACAGGTTTACAATGTGTTTGGATTTCCCATGCCAGCGTGGCTGGTGTTCCTCGCGGTGTGCGAAGTGGTGGGTGTCGTGTTGGTCATCCGGCTCTGGATGAAACGCAAGGACCTCTCCGTCTTTGGCAAGGTTGCGCGATCCATCATCCTGTTGATTCCATTCTTCGGCCTCATCCTCTACATCCCTCTCGCTTTCTTTCCCGATCGGCATGGTGACGACCCGCCAGAGAGCCCCACGGGGTTTTTCGGAGCGGCGTGAGAACAGTCCGACGTCTCAACGCCGGGTGATGATGAGAGGTATCTGCAGCCATCAAGACAGTGCACGTTCTCATTCCTCCAACCGAATCCCAACGGGATTCCATCACTCAGCCCATGGGTTGGCCGATGCAATCGGCCTACCCTGGGTTAACGACCATAATAATTTCCTCAACCCTGAAAGCGGTTGAATCAAAACCCACGGTTGATACAACCCTTTCGGGGTAGAATCTCTTTTTGTGGTGGAACCCGGCGTAGGCCGGAGGACCGGCCAACGCCGGGCTGAGTGATTCCCACCCCGTTGGGGTGGGCCGGCGGCGTCATCCTTTGACGCTTGAAGACTTGGAAACCTGCACTACGAACCGCTGTGCCGGGTGGTCGCCATCTCAAGGTGTTTATTGCGCCACCTCGCTTTGGGTTCATTTTCCAAAACACAGATGTTCGACCTACTCGCGGTCAACCCCATCCTTGACCGCAGTCCGGGAATGCGAGAGGCTCGCGAACATCTGATGCCATGAATGGACTCATCGCCTCCGCCCTAGCCTGCTGGTTCCTGCCATTCGTTCTGCTGGCCTCGGATGGGCCGGCACCCACCGACGTGCCGCAGATTCCGCTATGCATGATCGGCGACAGCATCACCTGGGCGGGCGAAGGCGATTACTGGCGGCAATATCTACTGGAGCAGCTTCCCGCGCTGGCCTTTGTCGGCACGCACACGGCCAAGCTCGGCTACAGCCACGCGGGCGAAGGCGGCAACAGCACACAGAGGGTGCTCCTGCGCCTCGGCGACATCCCGGATTGTCCTTACTATTCGCTGCACATCGGCACGAACGACAACAGCATCAAGGACGCGTCCGCCATCGAGACGCACGCCGCCGCCACCGCCGGCCGCATCATCGCCATCGTGCAGGGGCTGTTGAAGAAGCCATCGGTCAAAAAAGTGTTCCTGTGCAGCATCCTCCCTTGCGCGACGGCCAACCCGCTTCGCGACAAGACCAACTCTGCGACGAACGTGGTGTTGCGGCAAAAGATGGCAGCGTTTCCGAAGGACAAGGTGGTTTGGGTGGAACTCGAAAAGCCGGTCCGCGCCATCGAGAACTGGGGCCCGATGATCCAACTGCACCCGACCCGGGAAGGTTACAAGGTGCTGGGAAAGCTGCTGGCCGACGCGATCGCCGCAGGACTGGGCGTCAAGGACCGTGCCACTGTGCCGAAGCCGAGGCCCGGCTGCGGCGTGCGGGTGGAAAATCTCTGGGAAGGCGGCAGCAACGGCCGCACACGCGCGCCGATCATCGCGGGGTGGTATTCAGCGTCGTTCGACGTGGTGCGCGTGGACGGACCGAAAGCCGCCGTGACGATCCGCGGCGAGATCCCGCCGGCGAAGGACTCGAAGACCGCGCAGCATCCGCTCAGCCGATCATTCCCCGTCGCGCCAAAGGATGCCGGCAAGCGTGTTACGGTCAACTTCTTCACGGAATACGAAGGCTACAAATACACGCGTTCTCCGCTGACGATGACGACCGCAGGGTGCGAGATCGCAAAAATCCTGATCGAGAAGCAGCGTCCATCCGCAAAAGCCTCGACCTACGGCCAGGGCTCCTACGTTGACACCACCACACCGCCGCAGCCTGGCGAATTGGTGGAGCGGCCACCGGCGCCGTGAGGGGGCGGGCGCAGACCTTGGTCGACAAAACAACTTCATAGCCGCCCGACATCTGCCGATATCCTGTCAACACAACACAGGATATCGCTATGACACACGTCGCACAGACTTATGCCGTCTTGAGAGCGTTGGCCGTCGGCCTCCTGGCCGCCGTCTCAATTACATTGACTCCGGTCTTCGCCGACGACCACGCCGGCCACGGCGCTGCGCACGTAGACGGCCGGCAAGTTCAGGCGATTCTCCACCACATCCTGACCGCCAACGCCGGCTTTGTGAACAGGACCGGCCCGAACCACTTCCACTCCTTTCTGGAGGCGCAACACCCCAAGGTGACCGTCATCTCATGCTGCGATTCGCGCGTCCAAATGCAGGCCATCAGCGCCGAGCCGGACAACGAACTGTTCGTCATTCGCAACATCGGCAACCAACTCGGCACGGCCGAAGGCTCCGTGGAATACGGCGTGCATCATCTGCACACGCCCGTGCTGCTGATTATTGGCCACACTCGCTGCGGCGCCATCAAGGCCGCCTCGGGCGAGTACTCGTCCGAATCCCAACCCATCTGCAAGGAACTGAACACGCTCAAGATCGCCAAGGGCGGCGACATGGTGGCGAATGTCACACTCAACGTGAACAACCAGGTGACCGCGGCGGTCAGGAAGTTCGAGGCGGAAGTGAAGGAAGGCAAACTCACTGTCATCGGCGTGCTTTATGACTTTGCCAATGACCTCAAACATGGCTACGGCAAGTTGACCGTCATCAACGTCAACGGCGATTGCAGCACGGATAAAACCAAGGCCTATAGCGCGGAGTAAGCGCGCCGCGGTCAGCAAACCAATGACGAGATGGCCTCGCGCAAGGATTCGTTTGCAGCGGGCGTCGCCATGAATCAGGGCGACTTTCTTGATCGCCACTGGTAGAATGTCGCCTGCGATGAAACATCTTCTCTTTCTGATCCTCTTTTTCGCTGCTGTGACCGCGAGCGCGGTAGAAGTGGATGTCACGCTCAAGAACGGCAAGAAAGTGACGGGGGCGGTCCTTGTGGATAACAACGAGAAGCTGGTCATCCTCGTGCAGGCGTCCAACGGTGTCTACCGCATGACCATCAACAAGGGCGACATCGCCGAGGTCAAGGATAGCGCGGCAGCCAAGAACATCGCGTTCGGGCCAAAAGACAAGGAACGCCTCGACATGTTGATCAAGGCTACCGAGAACGAAGTCATCCATCGTGAGAAAATCGCCGCCAAGGCCCAGGAGACGCTCGAAAATTTCATCCGCAGCCGCAACAGGCTCAAGGAATCCGCAACACAACGGACGGCGTTGGACAGGCGTGAAGCCGAAGTCCGAACGCGTGCGAATGCGGCCCGCATGCAATCGGAAACGGTGCGCTTAAAGCTCAACGCGTTCTACAAGGAACGCGAAGCGATGAACAAGAAGATAGCCGAAGCCCAACGGCAGGCGAAGTAGCGAAGCGAACCGGGAACCGTCGCGAGGGGCGGAGGATTTCGACGCAGAGACCCCGGGGACGTGAAGTGGCGCACAGGCTGGGTATTCTTCCGCGTTCGAATGTCCGCGCCGCATCGAAGAAGATGCACGGTCTGCTTGCGAAACCAATCACCGCATGTAGAATGCGCCATCTTCTTCAGACGGAGAACGCGGAAAGGAACAACACATGAATAGCACTCTGATGACATGGAAAGACACCATCGTGGACTTCGTCATCCGCAAGGGATTCGACATCCTCGGCGTGATAGCGATCCTCGTCATTAGCGCGTTGGTCGCGCGCTGGCTGGGCAAACAGCTCGATGGCTGGCTCAGCAAACAAAAACTGGATTTGCCAGTGCGCACGCTCATCGTGCGTGTCGTCAAGCTGCTGGTGTTTGCGCTGGCGGGCGTGTTGGCGCTCGAAAAGCTCGGTGTGGCCATCGCGCCGATGGTCGCAGGCATCGGCGTGGCCGGCGCCGGCATCGCGCTGGCCATGCAGGGCGTGCTTGGCAACCTCGTCGCCGGGCTGCAAATCATTTTCGTCAAACGATTCCGCGTCGGTGAATACATCGAGATTTTGGGAGAAACCGGCCAGGTTGCCAACGTCGAGTTGTTTTCCACGGTGCTGACTCTCGCGGATGGATCCAAGGTCGTCATCCCCAACAAGAAAATCATCGGCGAGATTCTCCATAACTACGGCACGACGCGCCAACTCAAGCTCAGCGTCGGCGTGGCTTACGATTCCGACATGAATCTCGTGCCCTCCACGATCCACGAAATTCTCAACGCCAACTCGCGCGTCTTGAAGGACCCGGCGCCGGCCGTCATCATTGATTCATTGGGTGACAGCAGCATCAATTTCTCCATCTTCGCATGGGTCGTGCTGCAAGACTACGGGTTGGCCAAGCAGGAAATTCACCAAGCCATCATTGAGAGGTTCCGCGAAAAACGCATCGAAATACCGTTCCCCCAGCGCGAGATTCGCATACTGAACACACCGGCCGGCCCTGCGAATGCGGCGTAGCCACAGAGGTTTCGCGCCGCGTCAGTTCTCCTTGTCAACCGGCTCGAACAGCGCGATCACGCTGGTGAAGCCGTGGACAAAGACCTTGTCGCCGACCGGGCCGATCTCGCCGTTACAGAAGAAGCCCGCAAGCGGCAGGGGACCGATTTTCTCACGAATGAGGCTGACGTCGTGGTTTGGCTTTCCAAACAGGTTCTCGCCACGGCCGAGGCAGGAGAAGATCAGCGCGCCCCTCGGCGGATGCTTCGCAAGCGACGACTCCTGCTTCTCGATCATCTCGCGCAGATCCTCATTGGCGGTGGCGCCGTCGCGCAGTTGGAACTGGATCGTCTGACCGGAACGAATCTCGCGGTCACCGATGGCAATGGCGCCGTTGTTCGGGTCGAGGCCGACGATGTTGCGGATGAGGAAATCGCCGCGATGGAACTCAGACTGGTATTCGTTGATGACGCGGCCGACAAACAGCGCCTGTTGCGCAAGCTGGCGGTCCTGCTCGGAGAGCGTTCGGAGCGTTTCCTGCAGTGCCACCACCGGCGGCTGGTTGGCCAGCTCGACGATGATATTCCGTTGGGCTTTGGTGACGATGAGGGGCTCCCCGATGGGCCGGCAGCCCTGGCTGACGATGGCGCGCAACCGCACCGCGCCGCACAACGCCACCCCAATCGCGCCGTCCTCGAAAACCTTCTCGTTGATCCACACACGGTTCTCGCCCGCCTGACGGCCGCCGCTGGCCAGCCCGCCGACAAGCGGCCGGCCAGGATACGCCGCGCCAAGCTCCTCCACCGCGCGCGTGGCGTCTATGCTGAAGGGATCCGGCAGGAAGATGAGCGAGGGTTCATCCTCCGGCCCAATGCCCAGTTCCGAGTGCCAGAACGCAGGGCCGTTGGATTCCTCCACCTGGTGCTGTGTGATCCGGAACGGCTGGACCGTCACACCGGGCATTGAGGCCGCCCAGAGCGAAACGGCGGGCGCCCGCTCCACTTCACGGTCCTCACCGATGATGCCGGCGCCGGTGCATCCGACAAGGCACCGCGCGCCGAGGTGGAGGTGGATGTCTTCGATGAGATCCGGCAACGCGCCAACGAACCGCGGCGAAACAAAGAGCAAGGCCAGGTCCACTTTCGCCGCGCCGAGATGCGCGCGAACCTGTCCGCACAACTCTGACACGATCTTGTCCGCGTCGGTTTCGCTTGTGATGGCTGCTGAAATTCTCATCTATGTTAAAATGCGCACACCGGGCGCGCCGCGCAAGCGGATTTCAAAAACATCGGCTCTTCGCCCCGGCACAGATCAACTGTTATTGTGTTCCCGATACGACGCAACCACCATCTCGCTGATGAACCGCTCCGGATTCTCCACGGCAATACGCGTCAAGACGAACTCGTTCCTGCCGGAGTTCTTCCCGACGAGCTTGAGGCCAAACTCGTAGTCCTTGAACAACTCGTCGCACACGTCACGCACGGGACGCCGCGCCGCAAGCGAGCGCTCCACCACAGCCTCGGCCGCGTCCGGCTCAAAACGGATCTTCAGGTCGTGCTTCTGGCCGAAACGCTCCGCCCACTGGTCCGCCAACAGCCGGGTCACCAGACGCGGCTCGTAGTCCGGGTCGGCCAGAAGCTTCTCCAGTTCGCGCGCCGGGTCCTCCACCAGTTCCGCAGTGACGACGAAGCTGTGGATGTCGCTGGACGGCAGGTGGAACTTGAAGTCGCGCAACACGCGCTCGCACACCGTCATCAACGCCCGCGCGCCGGTCCGCTCGACCGCCGCCAGCCGGGCGATGGCCCGCAGGCCGTCGTCGGAGAAGAGCACGTCAATGCCAAACGCGCGGAAGCTCTGCTCGTATTGGTGAACCACCGAGCCTTCGCTTTGTTTGAGCACAGCGAACAGGTCGTTCTCTGACAACTCGTCGCACACGACCCGCACTGGCAACCGGCCGACAAACTCCGGCTCGAAACCGAATTGGATCAAGTCCTCCGTCGTCGTCTTTCGCAACAAGTCGGCGCGCGGTATCTCGCCGCGAAGTTTCGCGCCAAAACCGATCTGCGCCTCTCGCAGCCGCGAGCGGGCGATGTCCTCCAGCTTGTCGAACGCGCCGCTGACGATGAAGAGGATGTGGCGGGTGTTGATGGTCTGGCGCTTGACCTTGCCATGGCGCTGGAACTCCATCGCCGCCTGGAGCTGGCCGGCAAGGTCGGTCTGCGAACGCAGCGGCACCTCGGTTTCCTCCATGAGCTTGAGCAGGTTGCTTTGCACGCCGCGGCCGGAAACGTCGCGGCCGACGTTGTGCGATACCGCGGCGATTTTGTCTATCTCGTCCACGTAGATGATGCCGTATTGGGCGAGCTTGACATCGCCATCGGCACGCGTCACCAACTCGCGCACGAGGTCCTCGACGTCGCCACCGACGTAACCGGTCTCGCTGAACTTGGTGGCGTCGCCTTTGACGAACGGCACGCCGATGAGTTGCGCGATGCACTTGATGAGATAGGTCTTGCCGACGCCGGTCGGGCCAATGAGCACAACATTCTGCTTGTGATACTCGCGGCCGGCCTTGCCAGCCTCGGTGAGCTTGACGTGGTTGTAATGGTCGCAGACGGCGATGGAAAGGACCTTTTTGGCCTCGTCCTGCCGGATGACAAAGCGGTCGAGGTGCGCCTTGATGTCCTTCGGCTTGAAATGAAACTCGAACGCCAGCGGTTTCTCTTCGACGTTTTCGCCGGGTTCCTCGGTGGCGGCCTCCTCCGGCTGGCCCGGCATGCCAACAAAGACGGCTTTCTCGCCGAACTGCTGTTTCATGAACTCGGAGAGTTTCTTTTGAACCTCTTCCGGTGTCGGCGGATTGTTTGCTTTTGGATTCATTACAGGCGAATATACACGGCAGCGGTGGGTTTGCACAGTGACTCCACTGGAAGATGTCCTGCGGCACTTCGCCGGGACGCCGCAGTTTTCTTCTCGTCACGTGCAATTCCTATTTGACGGGCTTCGCATTGATTTGCTAAAAGCCTCAGCACCTTTCATGGCCATGTTGTTCAGAATTCAGCTAGTTCGAGCGGTCAGTGGCATCATCGCAATCAGCGCAATGGTTTCGATGGCGATGGCGCAAACTGCGGGTGACTATTTCTTCCTCAAAACCGGCCAGCGCCGCGACGTGGTCATCACCCGTGCCGATTCGAAGAATCTTTACTATCAGACCCCCAGCGGCGACGCGCCGATGCCGTGGACGAGCATTCGGGCCGAAGCGGGCAGTTGGAACCTGGCGGAGCGCCGGGGCGTGAAGGAAGCGTTGGCCGGTGTTGACGCAGGCAAGTATGCCGAGGCGCTGCCGGTGTTGAAGCCTCTGGCGGAACGCTATATGGTGCTGCCTGCCCCGTGGGTTCAGGACGTTGTTGTTGCGATCGTCCGATGCCATACCGAGTTGAAGCAGTTTTCGGAAGCGGACGCGGTGGCGAAGAAGTTCGGGGAATGCCAGCCGGCGCAGGTGAACCGTGTGAAACCGTTCCTGGCTGTCGCGCTGGCAGGCCAGAAGAAATATGACGAGGCCATCGCCGCGCTCGCCGAAGTGGCCAAGACCTCCGTCGGCAAGCTGGTGTTGACACCCTCTGAGGCCCGGATGTTCGGCCAGGCATTCCTGACGTTGGGCGACTGCTACACCGGCAAAGGCGACGATAAGAAGGCGCTGGAGTGCTATCTGACGACGACTGTCCTATATTATCAGGACGAACAAAGCGCCCGTCTGGCGCAGACCAAGGCGGATGAGTTGAAAAAGAAACTGGAGCCAACAACCGCCAAGGCGGCCGACCGATAGAATTTTTACCGTGGAAGGAAATGCGTATCGCATCAGAGCAGGAGAAACACAAAATATGAGAAACAGACTCACTACCCTTTTCACCATGCCCCGCCGCTGGACGGCAGTTGTGGCGCTGCTGGCCTTCGGAGCCGTGTGGCCGGCCAGCGCGTCCGCCGCCCAACAAGAAACGTTGTGGGATACGCTCAAGGCGGGCGGTCCGATGTTGTTCCTGACGCTCCTTCTTTCGGTCATCACCGTCGGCCTGTTGCTTGAGTGCGCCTTCCGGTTGCGCGTGCCCAAGGCCGCGCCGAAGCCGATCGTGGACCTGCTGCAAAAAGCCGTCACCGACGGCAACTATCAAGAGGCATGGCGCGTATGCGACAAGAACCCCTGCTTCCTGACCAACGTGCTCAAGCCGGCCATCCAGCGCGTCGGCCGCGGCAAGGAAACCGTGCGCGAGATTCTGGGTGACCACGCGCTGAAGGAAGCCATGGGATGGCGCGCCCGCTGCAGTTACCTCTCGATGATCGGTGTTATCGCCCCCATGTTCGGTCTGATGGGTACGGTCGTGGGTATGATTCACGCGTTCGCCGCTCTCGCCGGCGGCGGCATTATTGCCGACCCGACGAAGCTGGCCGGCGCCATCTCTGAGGCGCTCGTGAACACCGCTGCCGGTCTGTTCGTGGCGGTGCCAGGGTTCATGGGCTTCTACTTCTTCCGCAACAAGACGCAGGAGATTATCGTTGCCGTTGAAGACGTCATCAACATCCTGTTGGAAGATGTCCCCTACGAGCAGCTTCAGGGCATCAAGATCGGCCCGCAACTCGAAGCAGAGCTGAGCGGCGCAGCCCCGGCCGCCGCTTCGGGCGATGCCGCTGCTGCTCCGGCAGCCGCAAGCGAGATGCCCAAGGCGGCACCGGCCGAGGGCGCAGTCATGGTCCCCTGCCCCAACTGCAACGCGCAGATTCCGCAAGGCATACCGACCTGCCCGAACTGCAAGTCCACGTTGGAATGGGCGTAATCAGGCACTGGCGTCCTGCATCGTCATGATCTAGTTTACCCAGGAAGCGCGACAAGCCATGAAGGAAGAGTCTAAAGCCAACGCGTTCATGAACGACATGGAGGACCCCGATATTTGTATCGCGGCCATGGCGGACTGCTTGTTCGTGCTCCTGACCTTTTTCATGGCCATCTCCTCGCTGGACGTCCAACGCGCCACCAAGGAAGTGACGTTACCGGACGCGATCAGCGCGCGTGAGATCAAGGAGCGCAACGGCTGGGGCTACATCCACGTGACTTGGGATCCAATCAAGCGCGTCGCCGACACCTTCTTCGACGACCGCAAATACACTGAGCCGGAGCAATTGGCGCCGATCCTCAGCCGGCGCGACTTCAAGAGCGCTTACATTCGCGCCCAGAAGGATTGCCCGTATGTCTTCATCTCGCGCCTGACGAAGGTCATCGCCGAAGCGGGTATTGCGAACATCGTCTTTGGAACCTACGATTCCAGCGGTGCAGCAGCGAAAGCAGCGGCAGCCAAAAAGCCATGAGAACAAAAACACCGGAAGAGCAGGAAATCGGTTTCCAGATCACGCCGATCGTGGACATCGTCGCGCTGCTGATCATGTTCTTCATGTGCACCGCATCCAAGATCAAGCCCGAAGGCCAGATCGGCGTTTCGCTCCCCGGCTCCGGCGAAGGCGGCGCGGTGGTGGAGATGGAGGTCTATCTCGGCATCCAGCCTGAAGGTTCCGTTACTTTCAACGAAGCGCCTATCGGCACGCCGATGGACGACAAACTGCAGGCGTTGCGCGACAAGCTTCAGGCCCTCATCAAGCGTTTCGGCGACAAGTTTCCCGTTTATATCGCACCGTCACCCAACAGCATGCACCAGCGCGTGATTGACGTGCTGGATGCCTGCGCTGCTTCGGGCGTCAAGAACCTCTCCTTCTCCGAAGTCGCCGGCTAGCGTGGTTCCATTGCGGTTTTGGCACCCACGAGGCAGGCGGGGCGGGAGCAAAGGCTGCTGGAGTTGCCAAACATGAGAACGAAGAAACCGGAAGAGCAGGAGGTCGGTTTTCAAATCACGCCGATCGTGGACATCGTCGCGTTGTTGATCATGTTCTTCATGTGCACGGCGTCCAGGGTCAAACCTGAAGGACAGATCGGTGTCGCACTGGCTGGCGGCGTCGGCCAAAGTCAAATGTTTGTGATGGAAGTCTATCTCGGCATCCAGCCTGATGGCTCCGTTACCTTCAACGAAGCGCCTATCGGCACGCCGATGGACGACAAACTGCAGTCGTTGCGTGACAGACTCCAGGCCCTCGTCAGGCGATCCAACGACAAGTTTCCCGTTTACATCACACCCGCTTCGAACGTCATGCACCAGCGCGTGATTGACGTGCTGGATGCCTGCGCTGCTTCGGGCATCAAAAACCTCTCCTTCTCCGAAGTTGCCGGCTAGCGCGGTTCTGCGCGGCGTGCGTTTTTTCCTCTTTCATCAGGCCAGTCGGCCCCTGATGGGCCGTCCTAATGGCAACCACGAGTGCGCGTTGGGCCATATCCCTTCTCAATTCACAAAGAATTGTTTGACAAGTCAGGGGCGATTCCTAGGATACGCGCGGCTTTTCTATGGGTAATCAAGACAACAAAATCGCACTGATAACCGGCGCGGGTCGCGGCATCGGCCAGGCCATCGCGCTGAAACTGGCCGCAGACGGCGCTGACATAGCCGTCGTGGACCTCAAACCTGAATTCTGCGCCGAGACGTGCGACAAGGTTCGCGCGATGGGCCGCCGCGCCTGGGCTTATGGCGCTGACGTGTCCAAAGCCGCTTCCGTGGAGGAAACCGTCGCGAAGGTCCTCGCCGATTGCGGCAAGGTGGACATTCTGGTCAACAACGCAGGCATCACCAAGGACACGCTGCTCATGCGCATGAGCGAGGCGGACTGGGACGCGGTGTTGGACATCAATCTCAAGGGCACGTTTCTCTTCACCAAGGCCCTGGCGCGCGAGTTTGTCAAACAGCGCTCCGGCCGCATCGTTAACATAGCCTCCGTCATCGGCCTCGTCGGCAACGCCGGCCAGTGCAACTACGGCGCGTCCAAAGCCGGCGTCATCGGCCTGACCAAGTCCGTCGCCCGCGAACTGGCCTCGCGCAGTATCACCTGCAACGCCGTCGCCCCCGGTTTCATCGAAACCAAGATGACGGCCGCCCTCGGCGAAGAGATCCGGCAGAAGCTGATGAATCAAATCCCGCTGCGCCGGCTCGGTTCGCCCGACGACGTGGCCAATGCAGTTCGTTTTCTGGCAAGTGACCAGGCCGCTTACATCACCGGTCAGGTCTTGACAGTGGACGGTGGAATGGTGATGTAAAGAGCAACATTTGGAACCAACTAAGGAGACACACACATGGCAGACAACAAGAAACCCACCTTCGAACGAGTGAAGGACATCATCGTCGAACAACTCGGCGTCAACCCCGATCAAGTGAAGATGGAAGCGCGGTTCATTGAGGATCTCTGCGCCGATTCGCTGGACACGGTGGAGTTGGTCATGGCTTTTGAGGAAGAGTTCGGAACCGAAATCCCCGACGAGGATGCGGAGAAGCTCCAAACCGTCGGCGACGCGGTCAAGTACATCGAGGAAAAAGCTCCCAAGAGCTGAGCCTCGATTCTCGCAGTTCACACGGGGCATTGGCAGCGGCGACGCGACGGCTGAGGGCCGCTCCCAATGCCCCAACTGTCTAATCTTATGGCAGACAACGGACGACGGGTAGTCATCACAGGCATGGGCGTGGTTTGCTCGCTCGGGCAGACCCTGGACAGTTTCTGGCGTGCGCTGCTCGCTGGCGAGACCAAGGTGGACCGCATCACGGCCTTCGACCCGACCGCCTACGACTGCCAAATCGCCGCAGAAGTCCTCAACTTCAACGTCGCGCCGTTCTTCAACATGCCCAAGGATGCGCGCCGCAGCGACCGCAACATCCAGTTCGCCGTTGCCGGCGCGAAGCTCGCCGTCCAGGACTCCGGCCTCGACCTGCCCAAGGAAGACCTCGATCGTGCTGGCTGCGTCATCGGTTCCGGCGTCGGCGGCCTCTCCACCTTCGAGCAACAGCATAAGATCCTCCTGGAAAAAGGTCCCGCCCGCATGTCGCCGTTCACCATCCCGATGATGATCGGCAATATGGCCAGCGGCATCGCCTCCATGGAACTGGGCTTGCGCGGGCCAAACTTCGCCACGGTCAGCGCCTGCGCCACCAGCAACCACGCCATCGGCGAAAGCGCCCGCTCCATTCGTTACGGCGATGCCGACATCATGCTCGCCGGCGGCACCGAGGCCACCATCCTGCCCACCGGCATTGGCGGCTTTGCGGCCATGAAGGCCATGAGCACCCGCAACAACGACCCCAAGCACGCCAGCCGTCCCTTCGACCGCGACCGCGACGGCTTCGTCATGGGCGAAGGCTCCGCCGTCGTTGTCCTGGAAGAACTCGAGCACGCCAAGAAGCGCGGCGCGCGCATTTACTGCGAGGTGGTCGGCTACGGCCAGACCGCCGACGCGCACCACATCACCTCCCCTGCCCCCGGCGGCGCGGGCGCGGCTCGTTGCATGACCCACGCCCTCAACAACGCCGGCCTGCGGCCCGACCAGATTTCCTACATCAACGCCCACGGCACCTCCACCGAACTGAACGACAAGTTCGAGACGGCCGCCATCAAGACCGTCTTCGGCGAACACGCCCGCAAAGTGGCCATCAGCTCCACCAAGAGCATGACCGGCCACATGCTCGGCGCCGCCGGCGCCACCGAGATGATTGTCTGCGCCCTGGCCATCACCCACGGCATCGTTCCCCCGACCATCAACTACCAGACGCCCGATCCCGAGTGCGACCTTGACTACACGCCCAACACTCCGCGCGAGATGAAGGTGGACGCCATTCTCAACAACGCCCTCGGTTTCGGCGGCCACAACTGCTCCCTCGTCGCCAAGCGCTTCGTGTAGCCATTCGTTCGCGCCCCTGTAGCGGCGGTCTGCGACCGCCGAAGAATCATCTCAACAACCGACGGTTAAAGACCGTCGCTGCAGCTATCCAGCTTGCCCGCGTGACTTCGCTCGCCGCTTCTGGTAGAAACGCCGCCAGGATTGGGGCAGAGATGATGAAGAACTGGCTGAAGATTCTGATGCTGCTGTTGATGGCTTGTGGGCCAATGCAAGCAGGGGAAATCCACGACGCAGTGAAGAGCGGAGACTTGGAGAAGTTGAAGCAGTTGTTGGCAGCCAAACCAGAGCTTGTGAATGCGAAAATTGGAACTGAGGAATACACGCCTCTACATGTGGCGGCAATGGAAGGAAAGAGGGAAATCGCGGAGTTTCTCTTGGCAAACAAGGCCAACGTCAAAGCGCGGGACTATGCTCACGATACGCCATTGCACACTGCTGTTCAGGGAGGCAAAAAAGATATTGTGGAACTGCTGATAGCCAATAAAGCAGACTTAGACGCAAAGAATGTCGAAGGAAACAGTCCGCTGACCATGGCGCTCTTAGCAGACCGTGAAGATATTGCGCTGCTTTTGTTGGCCAAAGGCACAAGCGTTACCCAAGATGTGGCCGCGTTTGTTTTGATTCATGCAGTTGAGAACGCTCGCAAAGAGTTGGTGGAGCAAATGCTTGCAAGGAAAGCGGACGTCAATGCCAGGATCAAATTTGGTCAAGGTGCTGAGTCATTTGAATTCACGCCGCTGCATATGGCGGCGGCTGCAAATCAAAACACAGAAATTGCGGAACTTCTGCTTGCCCGCAAGGCCGGTGTTAATGCAAAGGACGATGTCGGTCGCACGCCAATGCACTACGCGGCAAGATCCGGCAATATTGACATGATAAAGCTGCTCCTTGCTCATAACGCTGAGATCAATGCAAAGGATAGGATGGGACGAACTGCACTGGATTTGGCGGAGAGAAAGAAACTGGCTGAGGTGGTCACTCTTCTCCGTTCCCACGGCGGCAAGAGTGGGAAGGAATTAGGGGATGCTGGTGCAGCAAAGACGAAGTAACCGGCGGACGGCGGCCAGTTAAAAATTGAAGGTGAAGAGTGAAGGATTCCGAAGTCCTCAACTCTTAACTTTTCATTCTTAACTTTTAACTTTTTCTCCCCGCCATCGACTCGTAGAAGTCCTCCAGCCGCCGCGCCATCCGCTCAAGTCCAAAATCCTCCACCACGTGAGCGCGGGCAGTGTCGGCCAGGCGTTGCGCCAGCGCGTGGTCGCGCAACAGCCGCGCGATGGCCTCCGCCAGCGCCGCCACATTGCCCGACTGCACCACAAGGCCGCTGCGCTCGTGCGTCACGATCTCGCGCAGGCCGTCCACGTCCGTCACGATCACCGGCCGGCCCATCGCCATCGCCTCCAGCACCGCCAACCCCAAACCTTCCCACAACGCCGGCAGCACGAACATGGAAGCCCTCGACAACACCGGCCGCACATCGCTCACGGTGTTGAGAAACGCGACCCGGCTGGCCAACCCCAACCGCGCCGCGCGCGCCTGCAAATCGTCCCGCATCGGCCCGCTGCCAGCCAGTTCGACTTGCAGGCCGGGAAAATCCGGTACAAGCCGCGCCACGGCCTCCAGCAGGATGCGATGGCCTTTCTGCATGGTAAAGTTCGCCACGCACACCACCGGCCCGTGCGAGGGCACCGGCAGCGGCGAGAACTTCTGGCAATCCACACCGTTGTGGATCACCCACAGCCGCCGCGCGTGTCCATACTCCCCCGCCACCGCGCTCGACACCGCCACGATCGCGTCCATCCGGCGCTCGCCCAACCGCGCCAGGGGCCGCAACCAACGCTCCTGCCGCTCGTAATAGCGGACGTTGTGCTTGGTGGAAACAATCGCCGGCGTTCGCGCCAGCCGCCCCGCCCAATAGCCCAGAACGTCCGCCTGGATCAAATGCGTGTGCAGCACCTCGATCCGCTCGCGCTCCAGCAACCGCACCAGACGCCACAACGGTCGCGGGTCAAACTTCTGCGACGAGCGCAGGCGATGCACGCGGATGCCGGCCTTTTCCAGTGCCGCAGCCAGCGGCCCGTCGCCGTAAAGGCAGGCCACTTGCGGCTCGATCTTCGCGCGGTCCAGTCGCGGCAGCACCTCTACCAGCAGCCGTTCGGCTCCGCCTACGTTCAGTTCTGTAATGAAATTGAGGACACGGCAAGGCATTGGTTGATTTCCTGAATCATGCGGTCCACACCGAGCTGCTGCATGCAGCGATGTTCGTAACTGCAACGCATCGGCCGGACCGCGGCGCAATGTTGCTCATTTTCAGCCGCCGAACAAGCCAACTCCGTCCAGACCACCCGCTCGTTCGGCCAGCGTGGCAAAAAACGCGGGTTTGTCGGCCCATAGACGGCCACCGTCGGCACGCCGAGGCTCGCGACGATGTGCGTCAACCCTGTGTCGAGTCCGACATAGACGCGGCATCTGCGTGCCAGCGCCGCCACCTGCCGGAGAGTCAGGTTGATGATCTCCGCCGGATCGGACGGTCCGCCGACCAGCGCCACGCGCAACCCGCGCGCCCGGAAATGTTCAGCGACGGCGCGAAAGTTCTCAACCGGCCAGAGCTTCAGCGAAAAACCCGCGCCGACGTGCAAGAGAATGTCATGGCTTGGGAGCACGGGATTCTTGTCCGGGCTTCCGGGAACGGCATCACCCTCCAGATGAATAGCCGGCATCAGCCCGCTTGCGTCCGCGCCGGCCATCGTTGCCAGCGCATTGTATCGCTCCACCAGAGGAATCTCCGGCACTGGACGCAACTCCCGGTCGAACACAAAGCCGAACCCGGCCCGAGAAAAGCCAACGCTCCATCGCGGCTGTGCCAGCACCGCCAGCCCACAACTGGCCGGCACGCCGGTGAAATCCACCAGCAAGTCGCAGCCGCGCAGCCGCCGTGCCAGCGCCCGCAGCCCTCGCCAATCCGTGCGCGGCTCGCGCGTGCGGTCATTGCAGAGCCGGTCGAAGCAGATGATCTCGCGAATATCGGGATTCCCGAGCAACACGTCGCGGGCGCGCGATTTGACAACGACGTCAATCGCCGCGCCGGGGAAGCGGCGTTTGAGCGCGGTGATGGCGGGCGTGGTGAAGAACACGTCGCCGAGGTAGTGGAAGTGCGTGATCACGATGCGCCGCACATTTTCCGGCGATGGCACACGCCGATCCCGGTGCGAAAACAGCAGCGCGCCGACGGCATGGATAAAACTGGACAACAA
>Ga0265297_10006599_pt1 | contig 16707 bp, 25 predicted proteins | sample Munlanlwell13791_FD_192502 | JGI IMG/M metagenome (GOLD analysis project Ga0265297, IMG submission 192502) | Leachate microbial communities from a municipal landfill in Southern Ontario, Canada - Leachate well 137-91 | ecosystem: Engineered > Solid waste > Landfill > Unclassified | place... | reverse complement strand
GTTCCTGAATGCATCTGATTCAAGGGTATCCAGCCGTCTGATTCGTTCTGCGTGTGAGTCTCTCTTACACGATTGGCAATGCCACCCCCTACAGTATTCCACCGCTTATGTACTTGCCTATCGGGATGCTTCCGGGCAAATTCGTCAATGGGGATTCTATTGCCATGAGAATAGGCCAACCCCATCTCTCGTTGCGCTATATGTTCACCTCTAGCCTGTGAGAATACGCCAGTATCTCCTTGCTTCCGGATGAGATTAGCAAGCTCAGTATAGCTTGTTCCTTCTGATATACCCTTCACAATTATATCTCGAATGGCTGACTTGGTTGTACCGTCTATATTCCCGCGATAATTTGATAATTTTTCGAGCGTGTGTTTCGTGCGGAGATACCGCACCGCATCGGGGTGCTTCAATGTGAAGGAGATTCCGAAGGTTGCAAGCTTCAATGCCTGTATAATTGAGTTTGCCCCCTTCTTAATTGCCAGTGCTTCCGCCATAAGTAATTCGTCCGCAAGATCAGTAGTCCCGGGCATATCTCTAAGTACTACATCTATTTCTTGCGCTGATTGATTTTTTTTAATTGAATTTTGTAAAATCCAAAAATCTAAGAAATGATCTATAATCCATTCCATTTGTTTTTTCCATATTTTTTTAAGCCGGTTTTGTAATCTTTTTTCGATTCGAGTTAAAAATTTGTTATCTTTTCTTGCTTCATTTATTTCAATTTTTACTTCTTTATTTTTTTCGATTATTGAATATTGGATTCGGGTACTATCATCAACTTCCCCCCCCCCATCTACAATAACTGAATATTCTTTATTCCCCGGGCAAAAATCAAAAAAATAAATACCATCCACTGATTCGGTCATCTCACCATTATTGACTACTGTTTTTTTTGTGTCATTTTCTATGATTTTTATTTTAGGTTTAAGCCGTTTTTTAGGCTCGCCATTAATTAAAAATTTAGATATAATTTTCATTTTTTTTCTGTAATTTTTTCTGCTTTTTTTAGATCTGATTCGGGGGCAGGCATCGAAGGGGGAGGTGGCAAATGTTCCTCCGAATTATTTAAAATAGAAACTAATTGAGCTACTTCATTATATGGTTTTGTCGCCAGATATTGAAGAGTAGAAATAAGCGTTTTTTCGTCAATTATAAAATGTTTCATGAAAATATGGAAATATAAAAATAAATATTATATAGAAGTAGAAGTAATCTCTTTTATCGCATTTATTTTGTTGTCAATATCATTGATAATTGCTATATATTGCTCTTTTAAATCCTTCAATTCCTCTAAACTGAAACTACCAATAGACATAAGTATCTCTACTTGTTCCCCCTTAATGGTAGTTTCAGTTTTCGGAGTAAAAAGCTCAAAAAATTGTTGGGTTTTATGTGGTGAGACCACTTCATGTGCAATGTATGACATAGATTTTTTGTTGTTAAATAAAATTATTAACATAAAATTGACCCTGATAATCCCGCTGAATAATAACTCAATCCTCTATCACCATACCATGTTGTAGTACCATTTGCCAAAGAAATCTCGAGGGGATAAATAGCATTAAGACCTAATGACAATACCCCATCATATCGCGCAGATTGTTGCGTTGTGAATGTCCCTGCTGCGCCACCGTGTATTTGTGCTGAATTAGTAGAAGATGAATTAATCCCAACTCCAACGGATGATGTTGCCCCGGATGAATTTATGGATATACCAATTACTGATATTGTACATTCATCCTCATTGTCCCCATCCAATACATGAGCTACATTAGATGATTGCCCTCTCATTGCCCGCCATGTGGCAGTCGTGTAATTCCACGAATTAGTAGTATCAGTTACTTTTATGTTCTTTCGTTTCTTATTGTAATAATTTTGGCAAAATCTATTAAGTTCACTATCTTCTGTCTCGCCAGGACTCCCAGATATTCCGAAACATCCAATATATCTTCTTGTATTATCTGTACTCTTCACACGCACGCCATCAACATAAGAATGAGCTACTGCCCTTGTTGTACTATCTGTCCATGCTACAACTTCAAGCTCTAACACCCCCGTGTCCTCATAAGCGAAAACATCATAATATGTACTCGTAGGATAAGAGAATGTCAATGTGATCTCCCCATCCAGTAGCGCATTTTGATTCAGTGTTAGCTGTGATTCGGAATCTATAGATGATATAGATGTTCCCATATCTATATATCCGCCACCGGTTACAGTCATTCCCACAAATAAATCATCAGTAGCGGATAATCCAGTAACTATCTTACTACCTCCAGTTACTGTCCCAGTTCTAGCAATTTGAAGATTTACAGTTTGCTCTGTAAATTCAATCAAATTCCAATCTGCCCCATCATATATGCTGATTTGCCCGCCTTGATAAGGGGTAAAAAATACTTGATTTTTTGATGTTACATCAGCGGGGTTGAATGGGACTCCGGTCTCAAGAGTAAGTCTGCCAGTGCATACTATAGGAGTCGTCGCCACAGAGATGTCACTCAGGAAGGCGATAGTCTCACGAATAGCCGAAGGAGTCGCATAGAACCTTGTTCCATTATACTCTATTGCTCCCGCTTCTGGTACGGTAAGATGGACGCCTGATGTTAGTTTTATTGGCGCTGTACCAGCGGTTGCTGTACCTGCTTTAATGTGCAACCATGCGGTAGCAGTTACTCCTACTCCCACGGCTCCGGATCCGACATTGACTATAAGCTTATCAACTAATGTCGGGGTTGTATTTGTCTTATCATTCGATAATGCCCCACCAATAGTCAATATGTCATTAGCCCCCCACTTAATGTAAGGAAGATAATTATCCGCTGACGTGTACATCCGCTTCATAGCAGTTGTATCCGCATCGAACCTCATTCCCCAGCTTATTAGATTGAGTCCAGATGACCCCATACTTAGATAAGTATAAGCCCCGAGCTTCGCTAATGTCCCGCAACTTAATGCGGAGGAACTCTGAATTTGCAATACTCCATAATCACTATTACCCGCTCCGAATATATGGCACTTGGCTGATGGGCTGTCTGTGCCAATCCCCAAACGATTATTCACCTCATCATAAGTTGAAGTACCAAAAAAGATGTGTCCCTTGGTTGCGTTACCTGTAGAAGATAAAGTGAGATCATCACCGCTCCCCGTTCCACCGATTAATGATTGCCCTCCTGCCCGTCCGCCCAATAAAGCGTATTGCGTGTGATCATCATCGGAGATCCCATTGAGCGATCCATGATCTAATCCTGATATGGTTGTAAGGTATCCAGCAGAAGCATGATTCCCCCAGCCGTACGCTGTACTCCAATTCGAGATAAGAGTTGACGTGATTCCGGAGGCAACATGCGCCATAAATACCGGATCACTCTCAACCGCATTTATGGATTTCTCCCAAATTGTTCCTGTATAAATACAAAAATCACCAGCCGAAAAAGTTATATTCCCACTCCCTAAATTCTGTGTACCAGCAACATCAACTATATACACATCCCCAGCGTTACCAATCCCATCCGCGAGCGTGGGCGTATTAGTCGTTGCGTTCCAAGTGCCCTGATATTCCATAACGGAATTAGGAAGTTGATTAACGGGGATCTTACCACCCGCGTCCAATGAAGCAAGCCCTAAAACTTGCGCTTTTGAAGCAATAAATAAATCAATGGTCGCATGATTATTAGTCCCAATATCTGAAAGCGCTGTATGGCTTAATCCTGCAATAGTCGTAAGATATCCCGCGCTCGCATGGTCTCCCCACGAATACGCCGTGGCCCAGTGGGTAATATCATCCGAAGTAATTCCATAAGCGGGAGACGCAAGAAATATAGGGTCAGTTTCCGCCTGTATTCCTCCGCCTCCGCCAATATACCCCGTAGCCTTCAATACGGAATCTGGCAATTGCGAGATCGGGATTTTACCTTGATCGTTAAGAGTGGCCAATCCATTAGGCTCCCCAAAAAATAAAGTCCAATCAATAATCCCTAATTGGTCAGCCGTAACTTTATGTGGGTTGTCATTCTTGTCTATATGTATATCAATCTCTCTATGAGTATATTTACCTTTATTTTTGATATTTTTATGATCGATTTGATTTTCAAAAAAATGAATATCTGTATCATTTACATGATACTCTAAAGATTTTTTAGCTTTCTCATCAGAAAATTCATTAATATCAAGAGAAATTTTGTAGCCATTGGAAACAAAACCTTCGCCGAAAATTAAAGGTTTTTGGAAATTCAAATCAGGTAAATCAATAATTTGATTTTTTAAGATTTTTATATCATTTTGCCGAAAATGCCGGTCCTTATCCCGAACATGAATATCGATCATCCTATGATCGAACTCTCCTATGTTTCTCAGCTTATTATGGTCATTCACAATAGCCCCGATAGGTTTTGTTTCTATTATCATTTTTAAGAAAAATCCCTTATTATTTTTGACCTTCTATAGGGAGTTGGGGGACGACCCCAACATCCTCTGGCTTAATAGCAGACGCTCCTTGATAGATAATATGCTCGTCATACATTGGATCTCCATTATCGGCATCTGTCGTGTCGATTCCAAACCTTTTTTTGTATTCCAATCTAGTGATTATACCCCTTACTACTTCCTCCATAGCTGTCTTTTTTTCGGCTTCAACCTTCGCGGAGAACTTGCGAGGTTTAGCTTTTAGCGCTACGTTCCCAGCTAATTCTGGAATTTTTTTAAAAAATTGATTATTAAAAACTTCGCAAATGGAGTCTTCCTCTTGTGTAATATTGTCCCAGTATATCTCATATAGCCTATCCCCATTAGCCAGGTTAACCTCATCACTATATCCATCCATGAATTGTGGACGGCGGAATTTGGCATATACAGATTTCCGCGTAAATATGCGCATATTCATTAGTTCTTGCATCCCCTCCGGCGTTATCCGAAGCTGGACAATCTCATCAACCATATTAATAAATCCGGTCTTATGCTTCCCTTCTGCTCCCGAGTATTTATCTTTTACCATATCGATTACTTCTTTTTGTGATTCGGCCGATAAATCTGAAAACTCGTTTTTCAGCTTGAATAGATTGGATGGCTTTGCATCATTTCTAAAAAAATAATAGTTCGACAACATGGCTCCATTATCAGTCTGCGCGTCCCAAATAATAGACTCAATCGGACTCATTCCGAATACTTCGTTCTTGATATTTTTTTTATTCCTAAAATATAAAATCTCGTCAGGCTCGTATACCACCGCCGAAGTAGTTCCGATTCGCTGAATAAATTTAACAATATTACCGTAAATATCCGATACAATCGCCATAGTACGCGGATCAATCGGTTTGAATCCTAGTATTTTATTTCCAAAAATATTTTTAACAATTAAAACAAAGGCGTGTCCCGCCACATGCTTATCACGGTATATTTGCTCCTTTAAGTTTTTAAACGAATAAAATGAAAAAATATTATTCAGTTCTCTTTTTGTATTTTCTTGAATTTCATTTTTTGAATTATTTGGATCAAAAAATTCAAACCCAACCGAAAAAATATCTTCGCTATTGCCATCAATACAATCAGTGATAGGCGGAGTGTACTGGTATATTCGATATAGTTCTTCGCTCGCTATTGAATATCCGGTCAGGTCATGCTCCGGTGAAGATGAATAATATCCATACACAAGAGGAGATTTTGGCTCTTGTTTTTTTTCAGAAAATCCGAGGAAGTTTTTTATTTTTTGAATCATTTTTTTAAAACATTATTCATTCTTTAAGGCTGATTACTACGCTAAACACAACAACAAAAAAAATTAAAGAAAAATAATTTTCCATTCGAAAAATACTATTCAATAACAAAAAATCATTTCTTAAAAATGAAATAATGGAAATACAAAAAAATTCAATTAAAAAGCAAAATAAAAAAATTAATAAATTCTGAAATATATTTTGTAAATAATTTTGAATCATTTATTTTTGGAAAAATATTAATTTCAATATAACATTTTTTTAAAAAAAAAGCAATTAAATTATATCAAAAACAAAACTTATTTTAGGTTTGAGTTCAAAAAAACATCTCATCATCAAAGAATCGTATATATCAGGACTTCTCCCTATCCTCTCTTTCACTTTGTCTTTTTCCTCCAAAGTTATTTTCCTGTCATTATCAATATCTTTTTGTTTAATTGACTGTAACTCTTCGATCAATTGCTCCTTGAGATTTGTGCTTATTCCGTCATTATCAATCCCTATCTCTCCGGCTTCCATAAGCTCCGCGAGCTTGAATGCGCATTGAGTCTTGATGTTCGCATAATTCATTGTTGGCGTGTTTTCTCTTTCTTTTCTTTTTTGGGTCTCTGTTCTGATAGGCGAGCCGTTATTGATAAATCCTTTACATTTCAACTCATCTACAATGGGGCCGCCCATACCATCCGAATCAAGAAGTATATTAGATCGGCGAACTTGGTGCTTATCCGCCAGATTTATTATATACTGCTTTGCTTTACTCGAATCGGACTTAATCTCATACGGGAGATTAATAACCTTCTTACACTGGAGACCTTCCCAGTACATAATGATGAATTTATCCCGCCCCTTCCTAGAACAATCGGACGTAATATATCTGTTTTCACCCTTCCCAATATTTGAAAACAAGTCATCAATCATATCGATAGAATACAGACACGCCGGATCATCTTCATACTCAAAATTACCGTGCAATAAGCGTTCAATTTTGATTTTATTTTTTGTTCGCATTACATTATCGCGATAGGTCTGATGATCTATATACGGATTATCGGAATACAGAGCAGTAACGAATTTTTTATTTTTATCATCTTTTTGGTCCTTTATTAATGGTTTCCAAAAATCGGTAAAAATCCAATTCCGGCGGGGGTTGCAAGTATATAGAGTCTTCGGTACAGTCTGCCATTTATACCCCTTAATTTCCGTAAATCTAAATTGCAGTGTGTCTTTAGCTTCTTTACATATTTCTTGCGCTTCATCAATCCATGCCCCCGTCAAATCATACGACCCGAGCCGGTCGAATTGGTCATCAGTCGGAATTTTTTTTAGTTCGGCGAAAAAAACAACTGAGCCATTCTTGAATGTAACGACTAAGTCTTGAGCGTTAAAGTGGTAATGCTCATCTTGTTTAATTTTTAACATTTGACAAACCTTGAAAAAGGTTCGCATTGTAGTTTGTTTAAGCCGTTTTAGTTCTTCTCTAGCAATTAGCCAAGATGATCCGGGATACAATCGAGTTGCTCCCATAATGACCCAAAAAGAACCGAGAAAGCTTTTCCCGCCTCTTGCTCCGCCCCCATAAACTAACTCATTTGTTAGGTCATCGATGAGGTACTGATAAGCCTGAAGCTGTTTTTGTGATAGTTCAAAGGTAATTTTCCCCATTTATTTTTTGAGATCATTTTTTTAATTTTTGGCTATTAAAATTTCTACCGGTGCAAATAACGGTTTCTCTTCGTTCCCTTGTTGTTCAATCTTCGTTGGCAATAACTTATCAAATTGCTGTTGTAATTCTGTCCCTCTAGGATTCATAATTGTCTTGAGCAAGTACAACTCCCACAATTTCAATTTCTTTCTTGATTTTAGATTAATTGTGGTCTTCCCTTCTGGCGTTTTTATCAAAAATTCGGATCGAAAATTATCTAATGTCTGAACATCAATCCCGGTAAACCACGAATCAATAAGCATTCGCGCTCTAGCCTCTTCTTCATAAGCAGATTTGCGGCCACTTCGCCCCTTAACTCCTTTGCCATTATTAGATCCTTTTGGCGCTCCCATAGAGGTAAAAATTAAAACTTACTTATGTTTAATAATAAAACACTTTTAAAAAAAAATGTCAAACTAAACTCCAAATTTTTAAAATTCATTTTTTAAAATTCATTATATTTTTTAACCGCTTACACAAGCCAATCTGTAAATCTCGCTATTTTAAGGGGTGTATTTTGCGTCAAAATTTTGGAATGATAACTTATACCTAAACACCCATAAAAACGTAAAATAAGTGGGTTTTTGTAACGTTTTACATGATTCTATTAGCTATAACTTTATGTAAAGAAAAAATATAATTATCAAGATATTTTTTTTGACGACTTTTCCAATTTATTTTTAATCTTTTTTTAATTACTTGTTGGAGCGCCGAAACGTCTCTTTCAGTTATCCGACTTAAAACCCATTCCGGGTTTTCTGCTCTAAGGGCGTCAAACATAACAGAGGCTTGTAGTTGGGCATTCATGCAGGGTAAGGATTATGTAGTAGGATGTGAACATCGGTAGTCCATTATCTTCCGCCCCAGCAGGTGATGCTCCGCCATAGTATCATACCATACAGCTCTCCGGCTAGGATTCACCCTAGTCCCTGTACCCTTCAGTATTATCTTGATAACCTCCCATTCCCATTGGGAGTAGCATAATCCATAGCTTAGCTTATCCTCTTCCTTTTTTTCTGGATTAATGGCGCGAACTTCACCGTATTCCTTGATACGAGCTAGTTGGAATGATCGCTTCAACCTGGAAATCCAAATATCCCCTCTAGTATTCTCTTTCGCGAATTTCAACCCCTTAAATTCATCAGAATCAAGATAATATTTTTGAAGTTTTTTATCTAACTCTTCAAAAATAAAATAATAATTTTGTGTAGTGTAAGCCATAAAGTGATAAAAAATAAAAAATAAATCAAATAACAGTTACCCCTCCCCACTGGTTAGGGGGAGGGGAAAAATCACTAGGGGATAGCTCATCATTCCAGCGTTCTTGATTTATCCAAGTGCTGGCATGAGGGATGTATTGGTTGTGTTGCCAGTTATAAGTTTTTTTGTGAGCATCTATTGATTGGAGAATAATTGGCAATAATTCCTGATCGAGAGATAAGAATTTTTTTTGACAATTTTTTTTTCCTTTTTTGTTGGGAAAATTTTTCCAAAAAATTTCAAAATCTTTTTTGTTCATTTTTTCTTTTATATTTTTCTTTTTTTCTTCTTCTTTCCTTTCTTCTCCTTTCCTTTCCTTTCCTTGGAATCCATTCGGATTTTTTTTTGCTTTCTTAAGCCAATAATCGCGTTTATTTTTCCGCCTTTCGTTATCCCAACGAATTTTATTTGCAAGAATAGCTTTTTCACTTTTTTTATTCCGTTCTTCCAGATCAGAAAGCAATCTTAACGAAAAAAAGTAATCTTTATCAATTTTAAATAAATCAAAATCTTGGATTACGGACGCAATCCGTTTGGAATCCGAATGGATATCGTAAGAAATGGCGTCTATATCAGATAATTTTATCCTACCCTCTGAACTCTCACTTATTTTTTCTATTATCATCCAGTATAATCCATAACCTTCCGCACCATATTTTTGACGCAATTTTAAAATCTTCTCGTCATTACGAGAATTGTAATCATGTCGAAAATAGTATGTTTCTTTCATTTTGCGAGTTTAAATATACAAAAAAGGGCATTCCTCAGGGAAACTCGCAAAAGTAAAACCTGAAAAACGCCCATGTTTATATATTTTGTATCCATTTTTTGCGAATTTATTATTTTGTACTTTTTATCAGATAAATTTATTTTTTTGTCAATTATACAAGAAAAAAATCGCAACTTATATCGCGGTATTCCCGCAGCAATTAACTAATCGAATGCCTCATCGCAATTTTGTAAGGTAGAAAATGCAAATTGATCATACTCTCTGCCTTCTCTGTCTAATAATACTATATTATATATTTCCATTTTTTAAAAATTAAAAACTAAGAAAAAACCACCTCCACCTTATCCCACCGGTTAATTATCTCTGATATTAAGCGGGACGGCGAGATATTATGTTTTTTAGCAATAGTTTTTAATCGCTGTTTTTCGGCAGTAGTTAGAGAATAAGTAGCATTTTTTTTGTAATCTTTTTCAAACATTTTATAAAAATTAAAAGTTAAATTTACGTATAAAATACACCTATTTTTCTTTTTTATCAATAGATTTTAGCAATTTATTAAATTATTAGAAAAAAACTATTGACTTTGTTAAATGGGTATGATAATATATTTACGCAAGCTTGATTAATCACCGTTAGCCACCGTGCTACTTACGGCATTGATTACATCACTTATTATAATTATATCTCATAACCACAACTACAATGACAACCACAACCACAATTAACAGGATTAAGGATCAATCCCCATGGTACACATATAATGGGGAGGAAGGTATTCTGACCGACCCAAGGAGTAATGGATGGGAAGATAATGGTCATGGATGCACAGATTTCTTTGCTTTTGCTTGTTTATCAATCGAAAGGCTGCAATATCTTGTAGATAATCCTGATGCTGTACATTGTACGTATGATGAGTCGTATGGAGATTCAGCGAATAAGGGGGCAATAATTACTGATGGCCAAAGGACAAATTACGAAAATGACCAAAAACTCGTACATAATGAATGGTCATTAATTGAGAATTATCAAGCCGACGAGTTCGAGCGAAGATGGATTCGAGTCGGTGGACAACATTATGATTGGCATAATGATGATCCCCTTACTAAGGATTCATTAATTCAATTCATTAAAGAATGGGATGGGCTAATGGATGATGCTAAGGCTATTGTTGATTTTGAAGAAAACGAGTTTCTTTCAACAATAGCAATAGAATTGCAAGGATAATTATTAATTCTTTCTAATTTTTATTTTTATGAAAAATTATCAGTTGATCCCACATTCACCCCGCTCATACGGCAACATTGCCAATGATAGCGAAACATACACTATAGAACATCCTAATTCTAACATTGACCTTCTCCGCAAGATAGCGGAGGACAATCAGTACATTCTCGCTATGTGCGGGGGTGTAGCTAGGCTTGTTCCTCCCGACAAGGAGAATCAGGCTAAAAAACTTTATAACAGTTATTATCCGATAGATTCGGATAAGCCCATCCGTAAGGGCGGGATTAATTATGTACATCTCATAAATGAGATGTGTAATGGGAATATCAAGGCAATGTCATTCGCTCATCTTTCCTGCCTTTCGGGCAGGATAGATCAAAAAATATTAAAAAACAAAATTAACAGTATATTAATTGATGATGAGCCACCTGTAGCTATATATGTAGATCAAGGGAAGGGGCAAGATATGCTTCATTCCCATACTATGGGAATGATTAAAAGTGAAGATAAGACTTGGGCGACTCCTTATCATGAGGATGTTGATTCATATTCAGATTATCTTGTTAATGAATTAGAACCTTTTATGAATGATTTATTTTTTAATTCTAACGAAGATGGACAATAATTACATTACTATCACCGATATTCAGCCTCTTGTAGATCAAGGGCTGACAGATGTTAAGATTGGAGAGATTCTTTCGCTCCATAAAACATCAATCGGCAAAATTAAAAAAGGAATTATTACAAAATCCCGACAGTTGGGATTTAAAAATAAAGAAAATAAAAATTTTCCGATTTGGGAGTATGTTCCTGCCGATTATCCGCATTATTTAGCGGATAAATTAGCTAAAAAAATAAGTTGGCTACATGGGACGGTATACGAAGATATATTAGATTTTGTTTTAGATTTTTGTTTTTATTTAAACGAAAATTCAATTTTAATCCAAAAATTAAAACAAATAAAAACAGAAAAAGAACGTGAATATTTCTTGTGGCACAGAGCCACTCAAAAAATATTCTCTCATTTTTTCGCTTTAAAAAGGCGAAAAGAAAAAAGGATCATCATTAACGATGATTCAGGAGTAATTACTTATTCTTAATTTATTATTTTTTAATTTTAAAAATTTATGGAACAGGCTTTTTCAATCGGTAAAAAATATTTCATTCGAACTGCTACGCATTACCAAACCGGTGAAGTCGTTGATATAACTGATGACGGTTTTTTAATTCTCACTAATTGCGCGTGGATTGCTGATACTGGTCGATTCTCTGATGCTGTTAAGTCTGGCAATTTCAAAGAAGTAGAGCCAGTACAAAATTTTATTGTAAATAAATCGGCAATTATCGATGCTATTGAAGTAGAATTTGAATTGCCTAACATACAAAAATAATATGAATATATCTCTATTATTGGAGAGCAATAGGCGGGGTTGGAGTAGGAGTAGGAGTAGGAGTTGGAGTTGGAGTAGGAGTAGGAGGGGGAGTTGGAGTTGGAGTAGGAGTAGGGGGTGGAGTAGGAGTTGGAGTGGGAGTTGGAGTGGGGGGACGAGGGAAAGTAGGAGTAGGAGGGGGAGTTGGAGTGAGAAAAATAATAACAATATTTAACTTTTTAAAAATGTATTTCAAAAATCTCAAAACAACAGCAATCAAATCATGGAATATCATACTGATCTCTATTCTATGCGTGATGTGTCTGTATCTCCTGTTCGCTCCATTATTGCATGGAGCCGAAAAAGAGCCAACTATACCTGAATTACAAGCGGAATATAAGAATATAGAGAGTAGGACACAAGGACTTTATCGCTCTATAGAGCTTACTCAAGCCGAAATTAAGAGCAATGAAGCAGAGTTAACAGCCTTATCGATTAAGGCTGATGAACTTCGCCTTAAATCCGGAGAAAAGGAAGAAAAAAAAAACTAGACATTGATAGATTGGCGTTTGCGGTGGCTATGGCAGAGACTGGTAATTGTAAGCATGCAATAAATAATAATTGTTTTGGGATAATGACATGGGCAAGCGGTACACGTCAACAAAAACGATACAAAACTACTCAAGACAGTTTTGAAGATTTTAAAAGAATTTGGTCGAAAAGCTATAAAATTTTTCCTAATATAAAATTAGCTAAAAAATGGACTGGTAATGACAGGCCGAATACTTGGCTTAAGAATGTTACATTTTATTATTTTAATTAATTTTTTTAAAAAAAATTTATGAAAACAAATATCATCATCTTATCGGCTTGTATCTTGTCTCTTACTATCCTTACTATTATTGCTTTCACCAATGGATTATTTTTTACTTTTATTTTTTCTTGTTTTGGCTTATGGTGGGGAGTAACTCAATTATTCAAAGAATTATCTTGACTTTATCGTAATTTTTTGGTACTATTTTTATAGTTTTATTATTATTAATTTATTATCAAATGACTAAAGATACAAAAAATAAGTGTGCAATCACATTTATGGTTACACCAGAACACCGCGAATTTTTGGAACTTAAAAAGACGCAAGGTATTAGTATGTCTGGCTATGTATCTATGCTGATCCAGAACGCTCTGATGATAGAACGCCAAAAAAATAATTCTTAATTTTAAAAAATTATGTTTAAAAATTTTTTATTATTTTTGGCAAAAACAAAAAAACAATTAACAAAAATAAGAAAACCAATATCTAATAATATCTATCAGTTGTCACTTCATTGTGATCCTCTGAGATTATATTCAGAAATAAAAAAACGTAATTATTATTAATTTTTTAACTTTTTAAAATTTATGACAAAAAAAGAATTTCTTAAAAAAATTGGAAGAGAAGATTATGTTCTTCCATATTATACTTCTGTTAAGGAGGCATTAGCAGCTGTAAGTATATGTAGCAACAATCTACGCTACTGTCCCGAATCTCTGAAGACTCCGGAGGTATTGATTAAGGCGATGCGACAGAATGGATATGCCTTACAATTCTGTCCCGAATCTCTGATGACTACTGAGGTATTGATTGAGGCTGTGAGAGAGGATGGGGAAGCCTTACAATACTGTCCCGAGTCTCTGATGACTCCGGAGATTTTAATTGAGGCTATGCGACAGAATGGGAGTGCCTTACAGTATTGTCCCGAGTCACTGATAACTCCGGAGCTGGCACTTATTGCATGCCAAGCAAATGCGAATGCAATAAAATATGTTTTTCCTTCGATTTTCGATGAAGAAGAGAATAACATTTTAACAATAAACGGCGTAAAATATCGCCGAATTTAATTTTTTAATTTTATAAAAAAATGCACAAACCATATTTACCGCCGATATACTTGAGTATCAATTTAATCTTTACGCTTAAGCCCGAATTACAAAATAAGATTTATGAAAAAATAAAAAATAAAAAAGAGATTACAGAACTAAATTTTTCTAATTTAGAAAATGAATTAAGTTATATTATTGTTAATAACGATTTGCCTAATGAATTAGATAAAGTACTTGTTGATGGTATTGAATTAATCAATAATATCCAACCCCAAAAAGAAGAAATTAAAAAAGTAGTTAATATGGATAAAGATGATGAATATCCTTATGAGACGGATCAATATAAGAATGAATCTTGTAACCCATTTTAATTTTTATTTTTTCATTTAAAAAAAATGCAAATACGAAAAGCTCAAAGGCAACAAACACCTTTACGCATTGCGTTATCAGGCGCAAGCGGAAGCGGAAAAACATTGTCTAGTCTATATCTAGCATACGGCATTATTGGCGATTGGTCTAAGATATGCGTCATAGACACAGAGAATAAGCGTGCTGATATGTATTCGGATTTAGGAGAATATAATGTGCTTAACCTTGAAGCTCCTTATTCCCCAGAGCGTTATATTGAGGCTATACGCACAGCAGAACGAGCTGGCATGGCAATTATTATTCTTGACAGTATATCTCATGAATGGGAAGGGACAGGAGGGGCATTAGACCTACATTCCAAGCTACCTGATTATAATACCTATACAGCATGGGCGAAAATAACCCCAAGACATAAAGCCTTTATTGAAGCAATAATACAGAGTCCATGTCATGTTATTTCGACTTTAAGGTGCAAGACAGAGTATGCGCTTGAACTCAATGACAAAGGCCGTCAAACTCCTAAAAAAATAGGTTTAAAGGCAATTCAAAGAGAGGGCTTTGATTATGAGAATTTAATTTATTTCGAGTTATCACAAGAGCATGTAGCAACAGCAACTAAGGATAATACAGGGTTGTTTGACCTTAACCCTGTAAAAATTTCGATAATAGAAGGGGCTAAAATTAAGGAATGGCTTTTAAAAGGCCATTCAAAAAAAGAAATTATAAACTTGGATGATATTATTAATAATATCAAAAATACAAAAAATAAGATAGAATTAGACCAATTAATTAAGACTCTTAATAATGATTTTTCGTTTACAGATCAACAAAAAATTGAATTAAATAATATTTATAAAACTTTATTCATTAACTTATAATTTTTATGATTTACACCCCTAAAAAATGGATCGTCCCTAATGCTACCTACACGGTTAAGTGTATAGATGTAACTCCCGGAGCATTCTACACTACACTAGTACTAGAAGACCAGAACGGAGCTGGCAAAATTAATGATTTCATTAATTTAGAATTTTCTGAAAAAGACGAAAGCTTGTTTAAGTGTTTAGGGATTACTCCCGACCTTAATGGTGTTTATGATTTTGACGAACAAATTGTTCTTGGCAAAGAATTTGAGATCCGCACAGAACGCGGAAAATTAAAAAAAGATTATGAAAATACAGATAAAACTACTCTGACAGATCATTGTTTCTTCCCGAGAGTCGCGGAATACTTAAAAAAAAAATAGTTAAAAAAGAAATTAAAAATGAAATAACAGAAGATATGATCCCACAGATTAATTATGAGAAAACTATAAATCCGGAAAATTTACCGTTTTAAAAAAATATTATGAGAGGCAAAAATATAACTGGTGGTAAGACCAGGATACATTCTACGGCGTATCTTGATATATTGATCGACTCAATACGCCGTGGGAAGGAAGATTTAAGTTTTTTATCAATTACTCAATTAAAAAAAATTAAAAAATACTTATTAAAAAATAAATTACCGCCAATACAATGAAATACTATCACGATTACGCAATATCAATTAATGCCCCAAAGTCTGTCCATGTTTGGATAGACTTAAAATTGTCTAAATTTTTAAAAACAAATCCTGAAAATACTAATGAGATAGAGCATATTATTGACTATCTCAATAAAGCTAAAAAACCAGAAAAAATGAGTTATAAAGAGGCTCTAGGCCAATCAGTCAAATGGACAAAGACTTTGCAAAAAAAAGGGGATCAGATTAAAGAATCGCCTAATGATACAGAAGTTATTTTAGATTTTAATGATGGATTTAAATTTATTAAATTAATTGGAGAAAAAGCATATCAAAGAGAAGGGTATTTAATGAGACATTGCGTCTCTTCTTATTATGGGAAGGAGGATATTATATATTCTCTCCGTGATAAAAATAATAATCCACATTGTACCATTTCATCTAATTCCAAACAAATAAAAGGAAAAGGAAACGGAGAAATACACCCTAACTATATCGAATATGTGATTAAGTTTTTAGAATTTTTAAAAATTGAAGTACGAGATTCGGAAATGAAAAATTTAGGCTATATTAATTTATCTGTTTTTAAAGATAAAATTAAAAATAAACTTTTTAAAGATAAATATTTTTATAAAAAAGATAAATTAATATTAAAAGATAAAAAAATTAGGGTTATTTATGATAAAAAAGATATATCAGAAAATACTTTTTTGTTGGGAGATTTTAATTGTTATAATAATAATTTAACCAAATTTACCATCCCAAATAATTTTTCTTGTGGAGGGGGTTTTTATTGTTCTTATAACAAATTAACAAAATTAATCATCCCAGATAATTTTTCTTGTGGGGGAGATTTCAATTGTTCTTATAATGATTTAACCGAATTAACTATTCCAGAAAACTTTAATTGTGGGGGGGGTTTTTATTGTTATGATAATAATTTAACCGAATTAATCCTCTCAGATAATTTTTCTT
>Ga0265297_10006598_pt1 | contig 16707 bp, 18 predicted proteins | sample Munlanlwell13791_FD_192502 | JGI IMG/M metagenome (GOLD analysis project Ga0265297, IMG submission 192502) | Leachate microbial communities from a municipal landfill in Southern Ontario, Canada - Leachate well 137-91 | ecosystem: Engineered > Solid waste > Landfill > Unclassified | place... | reverse complement strand
GATGATGGGAGCGGTCGAGATCCGATCCTACGATGACGACGATGATGAAAACGACGACCCTGACGCAACCTCGAAAAAAGTGATCCCCAAAGGGGTCGAGGTCTATGAGATCAAAGGACCCCTCTTTTTCGGAATCGCCGAAAAACTGGTCGATACCCTCTTGCTGTTCGATCCGCCGCCGCAGGTCTTTATTTTACGGCTTCGGCATGTCCCGATGATTGACGCGGCGGGTCTGCATGCCCTGGAGACACTGACCCATCAACTCCATGCGCAGCATTCGGTACTTATCCTCTCGGGGGTCAATAAGAATGTTCACAATTATGTCCGTAAATCCGGATTGGCCGAAGAGATCGGTGAATGGAATATTGTCGATCATATCGACAAAGCGCTTGCCCTAGCGCACGAAATCGTAGACGAACCCCAAAAACAAAGGAAAATCATCGTATGTCATGGCTTACAGCAGAAGAATTAGGACTCACCCACATTGACGCGATTCATCGTAACATCGATTACGATTCGTTGATCGAATACGCGCTGGCCAACGAGGGGGCGAAACTCTCTCATAGCGGAGCGGTAATGGTCGATACGGGTATTTTTACGGGACGAAGCCCCAAAGACAAATACTTTGTCGATCAGTTCCCATCGAACGAATACATCGCGTGGGGAGAAGTAAATAAACCTCTCACTAAGCACGTCTGGGATGATTTACTGGGGACGGTCAAAGAGCATCTAAATGGCAAAAAACTCTTCGTTAATGATGTTTTTGCAGGGGCGAGTGAGCCCAGCCGCCGCTCCATCCGTTTTATCAGTGAAATCGCATGGCAGTCGCACTTTGTCAAAAATATGTTTCTCGAACCCGATTTTGAGGATTTGATCGGCTTTGCACCCGATTTTACCTTTTACAGCGCCAGCCGTATCACGAATCCCCAATGGAAAGAGCATGGACTTAACAGCGACGTTTTTATCGTTTTCAATATCGAAGAGAAGATGGCGATTATCGGGGGGACATGGTACACGGGAGAGTTGAAAAAAGGGGTCTTTACCCTGATGAACTATTGGCTCCCGCTGGAAAACAAACTCTCGATGCATTGCAGTGCCAATATCGGCAAAGCCGGAGATACGGCGCTTTTTTTCGGTCTCAGCGGTACGGGTAAAACGACTCTCTCCACCGATCCCGAACGCGCCCTAATCGGAGACGACGAACACGGATGGGACGAACACGGGATTTTTAATTTCGAAGGGGGATGCTATGCGAAAGTGATTAATCTTGATCCCAAAAGCGAACCCGAAATCCACGCCGCCATCAAAACCAACGCCATTTTAGAAAATGTGGGATACAATGAACACGGTATTGTCGATTTTAGCGACGATTCCAAAACCGAGAACACCCGCGTCTCTTATCCGATCCATCACATCGAGAATTTTCAAGAGGGGATGTGCGGCGGACACCCTAAAACGATCATTTTTCTCACCGCCGACGCGTTTGGGGTTCTCCCTCCGGTAAGTATGCTCACCAAAGAGCAGGCAATGTACTATTTTCTCAGCGGCTATACGGCCAAAGTCGCGGGAACCGAGCGGGGGATCACCGAACCTGTCGCGACCTTCTCCGCCTGTTTCGGAGAGGCGTTTTTACCTCTGAGTCCGACGGTATACGCCGAACTTTTGGGGCAAAAGATCGATCAGCACGGGGTAAAAGTCTACCTCGTCAATACCGGATGGAGCGGCGGAAGCTACGGCGTCGGAAAACGGATGAGCATCCAAAATACCCGTGCGTGCGTCAATGCGATATTGGACGGATCGATTTTGGAGAACGATTTTGATATTCTCCCTACCTTTGGTCTTCTGATCCCCAGAACTCTTCACGGCGTCGATACGGAGGTGCTTAATCCGCGAAACGCATGGGAAGACAAAGCAGCATACGATGAGACGGCACATAAACTCTCGGGGATGTTTATCGAAAATTTCAAACGTTACAATAAAGCCGGAGGTCAATACAATTATGCGGCGGCTGGGCCGGTTAGGGAATAGAAATAGTGAGTGTTTAAGGAAATATATATATATATATATATCCTATTTAGTTATATGTAACTTAAAGGATTAATATGGAACATGAACTTCAAGATACCGATTTTTTGGTCTCTCAGACCGATTCAAAAGGAAAAATTCTTTTTGCCAACGAGGATTTTTGCAAAATAGCCGGATATACGCTCGAAGAGATGATCGGCAAACCGCATAATATAGTTCGTCACCCCGATATGCCAAAAGCGGCGTTTAAAGATTTATGGGACACCGTAAAAAGTGGAAAGGTCTGGAAAGGATACGTTAAAAATTCCACCAAAAACGGCGGGTATTATTGGGTATTTGCGACCGTTTATCCTAATATCGCGTGCGGTGAAAGCGATCACGGCTATATGTCCTGCCGACGGAAAGCTTCCAAAGCGGAAGTCCAAAAAGCCGAAGCACTTTATAAAACTATGCGATAAAAGAGGATAAAGATGAAAAACAATACAAAAATTATCGTTTTATCGTTATTAGGGATTATAGGAATTGGCTTAGTGGTTGTCATAAATTCGCTGTGGATGAGCATCGGGGTTATTGTGGCCTTAATCGGTACGGCTATCGGGGTTAGCCTTGCCTCGTCTTCAAGTAATGAAATAGTTTCTCGGCAACTCAATGAGCTTGAAGAGTTAATGCAGTTTAAACGTAACCAGTTAGAAGATGTCCCCGCGCTGCCAGACAGTATGGAAGAGAAGCTAAACCATCTTGGCAAAACACATGAAGCGATTTTGGAGCAAGACACCAAAGTAGCCGGAGAAATGGTATTGCTTGCTGACAAAGTGCGTCGGGGTCATTTTATGTGCCGTGTGGCAAGTGATTCCAAAACACCGCATGTACATCTTCTCCGCAAAACCATGAATGCGATGCTCGATGCGACCGAAAAAAATCTCGATCAAGCCATCAGCGTATTAGAATCGTTGAGCGAAGGACAATTTGCTACCCGTGCGAAAGTGGACGTTGAGGGGAAAATGGCTCAAGTTTTGGAAAAAATCAACGATCTTGGTGCCGCATTGCAATCGATGGAACATCAAAATAATGAAGCCAAAGAAATTCTGAATAATAATACCCAACAGCTGAAAAATACGGTTGAGAATCTTCGTAGCAATCAATTCGTCGAACTCAGCGGAATGATTAACTCAACCGTAGATCGTATTCAAAATGTTGCCAATAAAGAACATGAGCTCTCCGGTAATCTTCAATCCCTCGCAGGAAACGCTCAAGAGACGAAGCAAATTTTAGTCACCATTGGCGATATTGCCGATCAAACCAACCTTTTGGCACTGAATGCAGCTATTGAAGCGGCACGGGCAGGGGAGCATGGTCGAGGGTTTGCCGTTGTTGCTGATGAAGTTCGAAAACTGGCTGAACGCACCCAAAAAAGTTTGGCAGAAACGTCAGCAACCATAAATGTTCTTATTCAGGCGATTAACGATAACAGTGAAGAGCTAAACCATAATATGGATGAGATGATGAGTTTGACTCAATATGTTGGAACCGTAGATGGTAAAATGGAAGAGTTGTTGAATGTTATGGATAATTTGTAATAAAAGGTAGCTGTTTAGAAGTTCCATTTCCGCCAAACAATTGGAGGTGAATTTTTATTGTACGTGATCAATAATAAGGAGAATAAATGTTTTTTGGAAATCAGAAAAGACACTGTGAAGAGATCGAAACCACTTTAAACAAAAAAATAGAGTCGCTTATATCGGACAATAACCGTTTAAACGAAGAAAATAGAGAACTAAAAGAAGAGATTTCACGATTAAACAATAACGCCGTGATGTTTGATTTGATTCAACATTTAACGGAAAACCTAACGAATGCCTGTCAAACTGATTTATCCCACTTACAAAAAGATCTTGCGGAGAACGTGAGTAATTTAGAAGAGATTGAAGTACTGAATAAAAGCAATCGTTCCAATACAATTGAAATCAATACTGAAATTAGTGAAATTCTTGAAATACAGCAGCAGTTGGTTAGCAATATTACCGACAATTACGGCTCGGTAGGTCAGCTTAATGATGGAGTCGGCTCCATCGGTCAAGTCATTAATTTAATCAAAGACATCTCCGATCAAACCAACCTATTGGCGTTAAACGCTGCTATCGAAGCGGCACGGGCAGGGGAACACGGACGTGGGTTTGCCGTTGTTGCCGACGAAGTGAGAAAGCTTGCCGAACGTACCCAAAAAGCGACGGCGGAAGTAGCGATGTCGGTTCAAAGTCTCAAACAAAACGCGATGGAAATTTATGAGCGTTCGAGCACGATGGAATCTATCTCTGCCGATTCTACCCAAAAACTTGAACAATTCCGCTCGACGCTCTCCGACTTTGGGCATAGTACAGAACAGATCGATACCGATTCAACAAACGTTCTCTACTCCGTCTTTATGGTATTGGTGAAACTTGATCATTTGCTCTTTAAAGCCAAAGGGTATAAAAGTGTATTCACAAACAAAGCAGATGATGAATTTGCCGATCATCACCATTGCCGCTTAGGCAAATGGGCTGAAGGGGGTAAGGGTGCAGAAATATTTGGACAAACCCCAAGCTTCAGAACCCTCGAAACGCCGCATAAATTGGTCCATGATAATATCATTTCGGCGGTTAAATGTGTCAGCGCCGGCACCTGTGGGCAAGAGTCAAAAAATGTTATGACCTATTTTAAAGAGGCTGAAGCCGCTAGTCATAAGGTTATTGAAACGTTAAATGCCATGCTCCTCGAAGAGCGGCAAACAAGAGAGGCGAAGTAAACTCCCTTTTGTAAATCGCAAAATTAAGAAAATACAGAGGGCAAGTTTTTCGGCGCTTTGATCCTCAATTGTTTGTTGACGTTCATCCGCCCGTAGACCACGTCGATGTCCGAGGGGGATATGCCGAACGTTTTAGCCAAAAATCGAACCATGTGATCGGTGGCACGTCCTGCTACCGGAGCTTCGGTGACGCTGATTTTGAGCTGATTGCCTTTGACTTTACCGATGGCATCACGTTTGGCACTGGGGGTTCCCAAGACATTCAAAACCAAAATATCCCCTTCCCATTGGTAAAACATATTGGCTAAATTTTTGGCTTTCATGGGATCGGTTCCTTATATAACACACTAGGTTTTAAACATGCATCAGCATTTAAACAAGCAATTTTATCACAAAGCCGTTTTCAAAAACGGTCTCACCCCCCAAGGGCTGGGCTGGCATTCGAAGGCGTCGCAGGAGGTTCGCTTCCACCAGATTCTCAGCCTTCTCCCTCAGTCGCTTTCGTCTGTTGTCGATGCGGGATGCGGATACGGTGATTTTTGTCTCTATCTTCGCAAACACCGCAGTGATCCCATCGGCTATCTCGGATTGGACGCACTGGGTATCATGGTGCACGAAACGAAACGGCGCACCGGAGAAAAGGCGCTTCGATGCGATATCCTCGAAGACGATTTGCCGGAAGGAGAGTATTATGTTTGCAGCGGTGCGCTCAATATTTTGACCAAAGAGCAATCGTTTCGATTTATAAAACGGTGTTACGAGGCGTCTCTTCGGGGAATCGTGTTTAACTTTTTAGAAGGGGAAAAGCATTCGAGAACCTATAACTACCTCACAAGTTCTGACATCCAATGCTTAGGGGATCAACTCGGGGCACGGTGTGTTTTTCGACGCCGTTATTACGAACAAGATTGCACGGTCGCATTTTATAAATAAGAGGCTCTATTATGATTTTAGGTGAATATCCCGATATATTCAATATCTTGACAATTACACTGGCATTGATCGTCTTTTACATCCATCTTAAGAAGTAAGGTGTAAAAGGGAGATGAACAACACTGCTTTAAAGGATATTTTCCGCTCAATGAAATATTTAAAACATCGGTATTTGCGTATCTTTTTATCTTTGAAGCCTACAACCGCGACGATTACGGTGTTGATAGCCGTTATCGTGTTGTTTGGAATTTGGTCGGTTTCAAAAGAGTATTTTCTGGTTGCGGCTCAGCACCGATTTGAAATTAAAGTATTGGAAAATACCGATCGCATCCAAAAACGCTTATCTCAGTATGAAACCGTTTTACACAGCGGCGCGGCTTTTTATCAAGCGAGTAAGTATGTCAGCCGTGATGAGTGGAAGCACTTTATCGGTTCTCTGGAGTTATATCGTAATTACCCCGGGATTCAGGGGATTGGTTTGGTCAAAGTTGTCGCATCGAAAGAGACAGAAGATTTGACCCGACGGATGCGTGATGAAGGTTTCCCCTCGTTTTCGATCAAATCCGATAAACATGGAGAGATATACGCTACCGTACTTTACCTCGAACCGATGGACAAACGTAATTATGAAGCGATAGGATATGATGTTCTTTCAGAATCCAACCGGCGCGAAGCGTTTATCGGTTTGGTGGACAGCGCTTTTCGTATGAACGATTTGATGCGACACATCGTTTCAAAAGATGCTACGCTTAATTTTGAAATCCATGACAGCAACAAAATCACGGATGAACATTTACTTTACCGTTCGTTTAACCCCTCCTTCTTTCATCCGAAATTTCATATCCGAAAAACAGTGACTCTGTACGGACAAACATGGTATCTGGATTTTTGGAGTACACCGGAGTTTGAAAACGAATACGATGATGGGTACCCTTTACTTTTTACCACTATTGGGCTGATTCTCTATTTAGGGCTGCTATTTTTGATTTTGTATTTGGTTCAGGCGAAGAAAAGAGCAAACGAAAAAGAGCTTTTTTTCAAAAAATCGCAACGTGCAGCCGGCATAGGGAGCTACAGTCTCGATTTGCAGACCATGCAGTGGAAAAGTTCTGAGACCTTGGATGACCTTTTTGGGATCGATGCTAGTTATGATCGGAGCGTGCAAGGATGGATTGACCTGATACATCCGCAAGACAGAGAAGAGATACGGCGATATTTTACAGAAGAGGTAGTACGGGTCACTACAGAATTCGGAAAAAATAGCACGCTAAGCTAAATTTATCTGTCTAAGTGGTCGAAATTTGCCTTCTTTGATCTTCGAACTCTTTTTCCAAACGTAATCGCCCGTTAAATTGATGTGCTCCCAGCCTAAAGGGGATAAATATTGAAGTAAATCTTCATCCACATCAACACCGCGTTCTCTTAAAGTGGTAACTGCTCTTTCCAAATAAACCGTATTCCATAATACAATTGCACCGGTTACAAGCGTAAGTCCACTTGCCCGATATCGCTGCTGATCGAAACTTCGATCACGTATTTCGCCAAGACGATTTAAAAACACTGCCCGCGCAAGTGCATTTCGTGCTTCGCCTTTATTGAGACCGGCATTTACACGCCGACGTAGTTCAACACTTTGAAGCCAATCAAGAATAAAAAGGGATCTCTCGATGCGTCCTAATTCTCTCAGAGCAATTGCAAGACCATTTTGCCTTGGATAACTTCCCAGTTTACGAAGCATCAATGAAGCTGTTACTGTTCCTTGTCGGATCGAAGTAGCCAGCCGTAGAATCTCATCCCAGTGGAGTTGAATATGTTTGAGCTTGATTGTCCCGCCTATCATTGGTTTCAATCCATCGTATTCACTATCACTTTCGGGGATATAGATTTTGGTATCCGCTAAATCCCGTATCCTTGGAGCAAATCGAAATCCAAGCAGATGCATTAATGCAAACACATGATCGGTAAACCCTGCTGTATCCGTATAGTGTTCTTCGATTTTCAGATCAGACTCATGATATAGTAAGCCATCAAGTACATAGGTTGAATCACGTATACCGACGTTGACGACTTTTGTACTAAACGGGGAATACTGATCTGATACATGCGTGTAGAACAATCTCCCTGGCTCGCCGCCGTATTTTGGATTGATGTGTCCGGTGCTTTGGGCTTTATTTCCTGCACGAAATCGCTGACCATCTGAAGAAGATGTCGTCCCATCACCCCAGTGAGCCGAAAAGGGATGGTTTAGCTGAGCATTGACAAGTTCTGAAAGAGCTTTTGAATAGGTTTCATCACGAATATGCCATGCTTGTAGCCATGAAAGTTTGGTGTAGGTGGTTCCGGGTGATGATTCTGCCATTTTACTCAAGCCAAGATTAATAGCATCGGCCAGTATTGCCGAAAGCAGCAGTATTTTATCTTTAGCAATATCCCCGGATTTTAGATGGCTAAAGCAGGAAGAAAATCCTGTCCACGATTCAACTTCCAATAAAAGCTCTGTGATCTTTATGTGTGGAAGCATCGATGATGCCTGATAAATGAGAGCCTGTGCCGCATCTGGAACCATTGAATCAAGAGGAGTAATTTTTAATCCTGATGTCGTTATAACCGCATCGGGAAGATCATTCGATTTGGATAAACGATCCAATGTTTCCAATCGATCTTGAAGCAAAGCAATCCGTTCATTCAGGTATTTTTCGCAATCAGGTTCAACGTTGAGAGGCATACTATCCGATGATTTGATTGCATCGAAGGCTTCCGCTGACAATAAATAATCTTCAAAGTCTTTAAACTGCCGTGACCCCTGTACCCAGATATCACCGGAACGCAACGCATTTTTGAGTTCGCTCAGAACGCATATTTCATAGTAATTACGATGAATTCCATCCGCAGTAAAAACTAGCTTACCCCAACGTCTTTTAATAAATGATGTCGGGGCGTCGGCTGGAATTTTACGTCCGTTGTCCGCATATAGCTTACGGATAACATTGATCGCTTCCAATAGCTCTGTAGCCGAAGGAGCTGCACGAAGTTTTAGCACATTCAAAAATTCAACAACGTATCTTCGAAGCGTTTGGTAGTTCTCGCCGATATAGTGCAAAAAATCAAAGTCCTCATTCATTGCCAATCGACCTGCTTCATCGACGCTTATGCTAAAGTCGTCCCACGAGATTATTTTCTCAATTGCGGCATAGGGATCGTGTCCTGATTGTTTTGATTCAAGTAATGCATGACCTATTTTGGTGTAGAGCCTTACCTTATCGTTAATCGCTTTACCGGAGGTTTGGAACTTCTCTTCATGCTTATGCTTCGCCGTATTGAAAAGTTTACCAATTATTTTATCGTGCAGATCAATGATCTCATCAATCAGCGTCGCCATCGATTCAATACAAACTGCGACCAAAGTCGCATAACGCCGGGTTGGTTCAAATTTTGCCAAATCTGCCGGTGACATTTGAGAACCCTCACGAGCAATTTTTAGAAGTCTGTTCTGATGAACGGTATGCTCAATCGCTTCGGGTATACCAATCGATTGAAGTAATTTTAGGCGTTCAATATGTTCCAACATGCTTTTGGTATTGGATTTATGTGGAGATTGTTTAAGCCACATCATCCATGTAATAGAGGAACCTTCTTGACGTTTAAGCAGTCGATCAAGTGCTTGACGCTGTGACGCAATAAGTTGTTCGCTTAGTACAGAATAGATTGACGGTTTGCTTGAGTGAGTGCTTCGGAACATATTCGTTCTATGACATTGTAAGGCGGTAAAAGAACCGAATTTTTTCGTAAATATTCGACCGTTTCGATTGCTAACACAATTCCTTTATCCGTCTGCAAAGCGGTTTTTGTAACTAAATTCAGGGCGTCTTGATAGTTATTAATTCCAAAGAGCTTGTATTGGTATGCGGCTTGAAGTTCCAGTAAATGCTCCCGCCGCGTTTGTTCACGCTGTCCGTATGCTTCCCAGACGTCAGGAGAAACTTTCAATTGTTTGGCAGCTATCTCTAAAATCTTAGGATGAGGAGTCTGATTCGGTCCTAAAAACTGACCAGGATAGCGAAGATAACATAGCTGTACTGCAAATCCTAACCGATTGGCAGCTCCACGCCGTTGACGAATAATAGAAAAGTCAGCCTCGCTGAATGTATAATAACGGATCAAATCTTCTTCATTCTCAGGAATGGCAATCAGACTTTCTTTTTCGGCAGCGGTTAAAATCGATCGACGGGGCATGGTTACTCCTCTTACAAACGTCGGTTTTTGAGAATAGAAATTTCCAAATAACAACCACGCCTAAAATAGGGCTATAATTTTTCTCAAAAACTATTCTTGAATTTAATTCCAAATATACTATACTTTTCTTGAGTTATGAGAAATAAAAAGGATTAATATGACAGAACGAACTAAGCAACTTCTTGCAATGGCTAGTGATCACTCATCAGCGTCATCTGGCGAACAACAATTGTTTGATATTTTAAAAGCACTCCGTTCTTTAAATCGAGATGAAATCCGTTACCGATTTGAATCCAAAGAGATTAGTGAACTCATTGAGTTTGTATTATTTGAGGAAACCCTCGACTGATGCTGATTGGATATGCTCGTGTATCAACTACAGATCAGAATCTCACTTTACAAAAAGAGGCATTAGACAAAGCAGGTTGTGAACGTATCTATGAAGATACTATCAGCGGAACTCGTGCTGAACGTCCTGGTCTTACTAAAGCATTGGAGATGCTGCGGAGTGGTGACACTCTTGTTGTTTGGAAACTTGATCGTCTTGGACGTAGCGTTAAAAATCTGATTACACTCGTAGGTGAGATTAATTCCAACGGTATCCATTTCAAAAGCCTTACCGATTCAATTGATACAGGGACCCCTTCTGGACGGTTCTTTTTTCATGTGATGGCAAGCTTAGCAGAGATGGAGCGTGAACTAATTATTGAGCGTACTCGTGCAGGATTGGAAGTAGCACGAGCCCTTGGACGCAAAGGGGGACGAAAGCGAACCATGACCGATAGTAAAATTGATTCCGCTAAAAAGTTACTCTCTAGTGGCGTACCACCACGTGATGTGGCTAAAGATCTAGGTGTATCACTGGCAACCCTCTATCGATGGATTCCGGCTTCCGATCAAATCGATTTACAAATCGTACCAAAAAAGGTACAATAGCGTATGGATAAAAAAATCAATGTCGTCTTTTATCAAACTCCATCAGGAAATGAACCTGTTCGTGAATGGCTAAAGTCTCTTAGTGTAGAGGATCGTCAAAACATTGGTAATGATATTAAGACAGTTGAATACGGATGGCCGATTGGTATGCCAGTATCGCGTCCTCTTGGGAATAAACTTTATGAAGTACGAAGTAGTATTTCAGACAAGCGGATTGCACGGGTAATTTTTACCATCATCGATCACTATATGGTTCTTCTTAATGGGTTTGTTAAAAAGACTCAGCAGACTCCAAAAGAAGAGATTGATTTAGCGCTAAAGCGCATGAAGGAGATTCAATGAAATTACCACAGGGTATAGGGAGCTCATTTGATGACTTCCTCCAAGAAGAAGGGATGCTTGCAGAAGCAGAAGCGGTAGCTGTTAAACGAGTGATTGCATTTCAACTCGAAGAAACAATGGCAAAAGAACACATTACTAAAACCGAAATGGCAAAACGGATGAATACTAGCCGATCTGCTATTAATCGCTTACTCGATCCACTCAATACCTCAATCACTCTCGCAACTATCGAAAGTGCAGTAGCAGCAATGGGAAAACGACTTCAAATTCAAGTCGTTTAATCCCTCTTATCAAAAAACGACCATTTCTCTTAACGTACTATAGATTCCGTTTTCTCAGGTTGCTTCATTTTTACAAATAAATTTAGCTTAGCGTGCTATTTTTTCCGAATTCTGTAGTGCCCCGATGTTGATAATGCCACAGACGGTTTGTTAAATACTGGATGGAAAGGTTTTATGGCATTTGATGGAGTATCAGGACGAGATAATAATGGAGAGACCGCATTTTATGGAAGTCGAGAAGTTTTTGAACTTCATGCTGGTACCAAATATGAAGAAAAAGAATCGGATGATAAACTTGCTGTTGGCGAATTGTTTGGAGCTTTTTTTTACAAAAGAGTCGACGAGGAAACTAATTCCTATAATATGGACAATAATAACACTAGCATGAGTGGAGTTCAATATAACGGTTCTGTGAAAGCGACTAAGGCCTATTATGAATTTTTGAAGAGCGGACAAGATATTAAAACCTATATATCGAACACAAAAGGGAAAGATTATCTCGAAGAATTTTCAAATAGAATCTCCAGATTGCCCAATGGTGAGATTGATACCGATCTTGCCGATAAGTTTTTTGAAGAGTTAGATAAATCACTACAAAATCAACGTGCGCAATATCAAGCCAATAGCTACCCATCTTTGGACGCATCAACATCAAAAACAGCTGCTGATTTAACTGATAATGGATCATTAGGTCAGCTTTCACAAATGTATCAAACTACTCAAAAAATCAAATTGCCCACAGCCGGAAGTTTGATAAATATTGGGGCGTGAGTACGGGTTATCGCAAAATTCAGTAAAATAGCACGTTAAGGGCTATTTCGGCACAGAGGTACAAAACGCGACACGGTTCTTAAGAATCGCTTAATTCCTCTTCGCAATCATCCCAAGCATTAGTACTTCGTTCATCTTCGTAAGCAAATCCATTTTTAATTTTTACGTGTGTGTGCTGTTTCATTTCATCAAAAATATTTTTCGTAATTTCAGAAGAGTTATCAGATAGCGCTTCAACAACAATATCTTCAATCTCTTCTTTGGCATCCTCATCCAATGCATCAATGTTTAAAAATTCAATTTCCACTTCTAACTCAACTTTTAGCGTGTATTTCATCTGAGATCCTGTTTTATTTTAGATGATTTCTTTTCAACCAATTATATAGGTTTGCTTCTGTAGTATCATAACGATTGGCTATAAATTTTTGAGTAGAGCCATTAGCCAGCAATGCTTCAATTTCTGGTTTAAACTTGTCAAGCTTACTTTTGCCCGGTCCTTTTGGACGACCTAGTTTGATTCCATTCTCTTTTTTGAACCTCAAAGCCTCTTTTGTACGAATCGATATGAGATCCCTTTCTATCTCAGATGCAATTGAAAATGCCATGGCCATTACTTTGCTTTGGATAGAATCATCTAAATTCCAGTTTCCCTTAACGGCATAAATCTTCATCTGCTTTTGAGATGCGATTGAGAGTATCTCCATGATCTCCAACATACTTCTTCCAAGACGGGAGAGTTCACTTACTATGAGTACATCATCTTTTTTTGCATCGTCGATAATAGCAAAAAGTTTTCTTTTCTTCCAAGATACTTTTCCAGATATCTGCTCTTCTATAAATTCAACATAACCAAGACGTTTTTCATTGGCAAGCTTTAAAATATCAGATTTATTTTTTTCAATATCCTGATCGGCAGTTGATATCCTAAGATAAGAAGTAGTTTTCATAAAAATTTGCCTCATTTAATGAAAATATTTTAATCTATTTAATTATAGTGAAATTATTATCTTTTAATCAATGATATTTAGTGTGTATTATAAGTTAAAATAAACGAACATTTTTAGTATAGGATATTTATGGCAAGAATTGAATTTTTAACAGGTAGTGAAATTAAAAACTTTGAGTCGGTACCAGAATTTAAAAACAGTTTTGAACGAGACTATTTTTTCAAGCTACCCAAAAAAATATATGATCAAGCACTGACTTTAGGTAATGATGAACTGTTTTGTATTTTCACCTTGATGTATGGATATTTTAAAGTCAGCAATAAATTTTTCGATTTCAACGGCTATAACGAAGACGATATTCGACATATCTGTACTAAATATCAAATTGAAGTTTCCAATAGCATGGTGCAGCCTTCTATTCGAACAATACAACGCTATAAACAGATCATCAAGTTTTATTTCCAGATTGTTGAGTTTAATTCTGAAATTGAATCTAAGCTACAACAACACGCGATAGAGCTTGCTAGCAACTTTACTCACCGTAAAAAGATATTTTATTCTCTTGTAGATTACTCTAAAAAGCTCACTATAGAAATTCCAAGTTACTTTACATTGTCTAAAATTATTAGTGCTGCTTTGAACAACCAAACCGAGAATATACTCTCAGTTTTAAAAACTTACAAAAATGATGAAAGGCTAAAACTTTTAGGTGATTTTACAGATAAAAATGAAAATTTCAAAAACAGATACAACATCGGCAGTTACAAGAAGCTAGGGTATTCTACAAATAAAAAACAGATGCTTACTTCTTTGACACACTTGGAAACTATACGATCAAAGTTTACTATTTTAAAACCTATCATAGATGAAGTTGGCATAACAGATAAAATATCTCAATATTATTCAAAATGGCTTGAACAAACAAAGCAAAGTGTTACAGCTTACAAGAAAGCGAGAACTCGAACAACAATTTTTATTGCTATCATTTGTAAAGTACCAATACTACATCCGCAACGATAATCTTGTCGATAGATTTATCGCCATTATTCAAAGCACAAAAAACACTCTTCTGCGCCACCAAAAAGATCTTCACTTTGTGAATGAGCCCAAACAAACGGCATTGATAGCATCTTTGGAGAATGCAAATATATCGATTCTCAATGAAGTCAGTCAAATTATCAACAGTGACACGATTGATGACACTACAAAGATATCTACACTAAAATCACTCATAAATTCAAAAACTCAAGCCCTAAAAGCACTATTTGAAGAGAAAACAACTATTGAAAAGAATCATCTCAACAGATTTGATTTCCTTCAAAAAGCCTCTCAATCACTGCAAGGCAAACTCTCTGGTGTTGTCAAGCTCTTAGAGTTTGATGAAAAATCATCCAATAAACATCTCATAAAGGCGATTCGCTATTTCAAAGAGAATAGCAACCTCACTAAATTGGCACCAACTGATTTTCTATCTGAAGAGGAGAAGACAGTTCTTTTAGATGATGAAAACAAGTTTCGTGTTTCACTTTATAAAGCATTGCTCTTTATCCACATCAGCGATGGGATCCGCTCAGGCATTTTAAATCTAAAATACTCCTATAAATACAAAAGCTTTGAGGATTATTTAATCCCTAAAGATGAATTTTTTCAAGAGAAGAAAGCGTTACTTGCGTACTATGAACTTGATCATTTGGGAAACTTTTCAGAGTACATCGATCCCATCAATAAGAAGTTGGAACACAGTTTTGAAATTACAAACAGACGTATTATTAAGGACAATAATGCCCATTTCAAAGCTACGGCAGATTCATTTATACTCTCCACGCCAAAATTAGAGAAGACAGAGGAACAGCTAGAACACACCATCGCAAAATATTTCCCGCAGGCAGAACTTATCTCTGTAATCGATCTGTTGCATTCAGTGCAGGTAAAAACAGACTTTTTGGATTCCTTTAAACACTATTCTCTACAGAATACAAGAATTGGGAAGCTTGATCCAAATCTCTTATATGCATCAATTGTTGGGTATGGATGTAACATCTCTTTATCAAAGATGGCGAAAATATCTAAAGGTATCAGTGAAAATGAGCTTGACACTACAACCACATGGTATTTAAACGAAGAGAACACCGTTGAGGCAAATGATAAGATTGTCGCATATATCGATTCACTTGAGATATCCAAACTCTTCAAAGCAAACCAAGATATCAATCATACATCCAGTGATGGGCAAAAATACAATATCAAATCATCAATCGATTCGACAAATGCGGGGTGGTCCCATAAATATTTCGGATTGGATAAGGGAGTGGTAGCATATACATTTATCGATGAGGGTCACAAACTGTTTTACTCGATTGTAATCAATGTCAATGAAAGAGAAAGCGGTTATGTGATTGATGGACTGATGCATAATGATGTTGTAAAAAGCGATATTCATAGTACGGACACGCATGGATTTAGTGAAGTGATATTTGGAATTACCCATCTACTTGGGTTCTCGTTTGCGCCACGCATTAAAAACTTCAAAGAGCAGCAACTCTATGGAACTGATACGCCTAAAGCGTATCATACCAAAGGTTATAAACTGCTTCCAAAACGAAAAATCAATTTTAAGATCATAGAAGAAAATTGGGATGATATCCTTCGTTTCACTCTTACAATCAAATCCAGAAGAACGTCAGCGTCACAGCTTTTAAAGCGGCTTACATCCTATTCCAAGCACCATAAACTCTACACCGCCATCAAAGAGTTTGGAAAAATTATCAAAACAGATTTTTTGCTCACCTATATTGATGATGTTGAACTCAGACAAAAGATTGAAAAACAGCTCAATAAGATAGAAGCTTCCAATAGGTTTGCAAAAGCGGTATTCTTTGGTAATAATGCAGAGTTTATGTTTGCCTCCCAAGAGGAGCAAAATATTGCCAACAACTGCAAACGCCTCATTCAAAACGCTGTCATACTGTGGAACTATCTTTACATCAACAAAAAACTCCAGCAGGCAAAATCTCAATCTCAAAAAGATGAGATTATCGAAGCTCTCAAAAACAGCTCCATTGTTCACTGGAGTCATATCAACTTTTATGGCACCTATGATTTTACAAAAGTGGATAAAAAAGTGAGTGCGATGATTAGTTAAAGATCATATCGCATATTTGAGCGAGAAATGATTTTTAGATTCGTGAATGTACTTTGTATGGGACAATCGATTCTAAAGGCTTATAAAAAATTCAGTAAAGTTTTAAATTCTTTGTCGTTTTTAGTCCAAATATGTAAAGGTGGCAGCTTCTATAGTGATTTTAAGCTATTTCTAAGAACCGTGTCGCGTTTTGTACCTTTGTGCCAAAGTACCCTTAGGTGGCTCGAAGGTGCTAACAAATAAAGCATAAAAGAGAAAATATAGCTACACAGGTCTCTAAACTTATAACGTATTTAACACAAAATAGGCTAT
>Ga0265297_10006597_pt1 | contig 16711 bp, 15 predicted proteins | sample Munlanlwell13791_FD_192502 | JGI IMG/M metagenome (GOLD analysis project Ga0265297, IMG submission 192502) | Leachate microbial communities from a municipal landfill in Southern Ontario, Canada - Leachate well 137-91 | ecosystem: Engineered > Solid waste > Landfill > Unclassified | place... | reverse complement strand
GATTTCGAAGATCGCGTGCACCGGGGCGCCGGCAAGCTCCAGCTCCACTTCGGAAATGGCTTCGCGGCGACCATTGGCGATGATCCAGCCCCGGTCGAGGGTCAGCATGACGGCGCCGCGTGCCGCGGGCATTTTCCAGGTGATGCGGCGAAAGCGGGTTTCGCAGATGGGGATGATGCGAGCCAGCAGCTTCGGCCGCTGCAGCCAGTCGCGCACCGACTCTAGGTCAACGCCTGAGAAATCGAAGTGTCCGGTGTAGGGCGTTTCCCACTCGGGCCGGCTGCTCAGGCCGGCGCTCGAACTGCCCGCGAGCTTGACGGTTTGCAGCCAGTCGTGCCCCTTGCGGCGCAGACGCAGCGCGATGCCGCGGCGACGCAGGGAGAGATCGGCCGTGTCGTAATAGATGTTGTCGAGGTTCTCGACATGACGCACGACCGCCTGTTTCAGCAGCGGGTGGCGCAGGAAACGTGACTGATGGCCTGCTGCGAGCGCGAGTTTGAGTTCGACTTCTTCAGCCATGACCGTTTTCGCGATGGAAAGCATGCATTATCCATGATCCTCATGCTCAGACCATTGGATCGATGCGGCGCCGCGCTATTCGTAGCGCAGCGCTTCGATGGGCAGCAGGCGCGAGGCTTTCCTTGCCGGGTAATAGCCGAAAAAGATCCCGATCGCACCGGCAAAGCCTGCGGCAAGCACGATCGAGCTGCCGGAGAGTTCGGTGCGCCAGTTGGCAAGTTCGGCGATCGCCATGGCGCCGCCAACACCGAGCACGATGCCGATGGCGCCGCCGATCAGCGACAGCGTGACGGCTTCGACCAGGAACTGGGTCAGGATGTCCCGCGCGCGGGCACCGACGGCCATGCGCAGCCCGATCTCGCGCGTGCGCTCGGTCACCGAGACCAGCATGATGTTCATGATGCCGATGCCGCCCACCAGCAGCGAGACCGAAGCGACGGCGGCCAGCAGCAGCGACATTACCTTCGACGAGGCTTCCTGGGCCTGGAGAATCTCGGACAGGTTGCGCACATAAAAGTCGTCGTCCTGCCCGTTCTGCAGGCGATGGCGCTGGCGCAGCAACTCGCGCATGCGGGCTTCGGCGGCGGCCATGTCGGCGCCGTCCTTGACCTTGACCATGATCGAGCCCACGTTGCGGCCGGCGGCAAAACGGCTGGAGCCGAGTACGCGTTTGCGGGCCGTGCTGATCGGCATCAGGACGATGTCGTCCTGATCCTGGCCCATCATGTTCTGGCCCTTGCGGTCGAGCACGCCGATGATCGTCAGCGGCACCTTGTTGATGCGCACCACCTGGTCCACCGGGTTGGTCTCGCCGAACAGGTTCAGCGCCACGGTCTGGCCGATCAGGGCCACCTTGCCGGCGCCGTTGATTTCCGCCTGCTCGAAGCCGCGGCCTTCGATCACCGGCCAGTCGCGTACCTGGAGATATTCCGGCGAGGTGCCGTAGAAGACCGTGGACCAGTTGGTGTTGCCCAGCACCACCTGTCCGCTGCCGCGCAGCGACGGTGCGGCAGCCTGGATTTCGTCGATCTCGCGGTTCAGCGCGTAGGCATCGTCCTCGGTGATGGTCGGCTGCGAACCGCTGCCGCCACGGGCGCCGCCCGAGGTCATCGAGCCGGAGAGCACCATGATGATGTTGGAACCGAGACTGCGGATCTGGTCTTCGACACGAGCCTGGGCGCCATTGCCGACCGCGATCATGACAATTACCGCGGCGACGCCGATGATGATCCCGAGCATGGTCAGCGCCGAGCGCAGCTTGTTGATGCGCAGGGCGAGCAGGGCAATGCGGAGGGTGGCGGTGAAGTTCATAACGCCGCCGCCGCATCTTTGGCCGCATTCGCCCGGTCCTCGACCACCTTGCCGTCGCGGAAGGAAATGATGCGCCGGGCGAAGTCGGCGATGTCGTGCTCGTGGGTCACCAGTACGATGGTGATGCCCTCGCGGTTGAGCTGCTGCAACAGCGCCATGATCTCGACGCTGGTGCGCGAATCTAGTGCGCCGGTCGGCTCGTCGGCAAGCACCAGTTGCGGATCGTTCACCAGGGCGCGGGCGATCGCGACGCGCTGCTGCTGGCCACCCGAGAGCTGCGCCGGGTGATGGTCGACGCGGTCCGCCAGCCCGATCTGGGTCAGGCGCCGCTCGGCTCGCGGGTAGCGCTCGGATGCCGGCACATTGCCGTACAGCAGCGGCAGCGCGACATTGTCCAGCGCCGAGGTGCGCGCCAGCAGGTTGAAATGCTGGAAGACGAATCCGAGCTTGCGATTGCGCACAGCAGCCAGTTCGTCGCCCGAGAGCGCGGAGACTTCCTGGCCGCCGAGCCAATAGCTGCCTGCGCTCGGATGATCGAGGCAGCCGAGCAGATTCATAAAGGTGGATTTGCCGGAACCCGAAGGCCCCATGACAGCTACAAATTCGCCCGCCGCGATGTCGAGCGTGACGCCGCGCAGGGCAGGCACCACGTTGCTGCCCATGACGTAATCCTTGGTCAGTCCCTCGACCCGGATCAGCGGCTCGCTCACGGCTGGATTTCCTAGAACAGCCGCGGGCCGGGCATGCCTGTCTTTGCCGTCGCCGTGGTTTGCCCGACGATGACTTCCTGGCCTTCCTTGACGTCGCCGGAAACAATCTCGGTCATGCTGCCGTCCGTGAGGCCGAGGCGCACATCGACGCCCTTGGGCTTGCCGTCCTCGCCGGGAATCCACACACGCCCGCTGCCACCGCCGCCACCGGCGCGTGCGGCCTGGGACTCGCTGGCCAGTTCGTCGTAGCGCTTCTTCTGTTCAGGATTGAGGACGGCCGCGACCTTTTCCCGGATCTCGGCGCGATTGCGTTCCTGAGCCTTGGCCTTTTCCGCCTCGGGCAGGTCGCGGGCCGCCCTGTACTTGTCGCGCATGGCGGCGAAGATACCATCCACCTTGCCTTGCTGATCGGCATCGAGTTTGAGTTCGGTGACCAGGCGCTCGCGCAACTGAGCCAGGCCGCCGCCTCCCGACGCGGCGCCGCCAGCGGCACCTGATGCTGCAGAAGTCGGCGCTGGCGACACGGTGGCCGCCGCCTTCTTCTCGTCAGCCGCACCCGACGGGCGGAAGCGCAGCGCCGCATTGGGTGCCTTGAGAACCTTGTCCTTCTGTGCGGTGACGATGCGCACGTTGGCGGTCATGCCCGGCAGCAATGTGAGATCGGGGTTCGCCGCCGAGATCACCACGATGTAAGTGACGACGTTCGACACGACGGTGGCGGCCTTGCGCACCTGGCGCACCTCGCCCTCGAAATGGCGGCCGGCGAAGGCGTCGACCGTGAAAGTGGCTTTCTGCCCGACACGGACGCGACCCACGTCGGCCTCGTCGATCGAGGTTTCGACCTGCATGTCGGTCAGGTTCTTGGCGATGACGAACAGTTCCGGCGCCTGCAGGCTGGCGGCCACCGTCTGCCCCGGTTCGATGCTGCGCTTGACCACGATGCCGTCCACCGGCGCCCGGATGGTGGTGCGTTCCAGATCGACGCGGGCTGCAGCGAGCTGGGCTTCGCGCTGGCGGACCACGGCTTCGCCGTTCTTCACCTGCGCTTCGGCCGAAGCCAGCGAAGCGCGGGCGGCATCCAGAGTGTTCTGCGCCGTATCGCGCTCGGCCGGGGAGATGAAGTTCTTTTCGACCAGCGTCTTCTTGCGATCGTAGTCGCGCTGGGCATTGGACAAATTGGCACGGGCGCGGGACACCTCGGCCTGCTGCACCCCTTGACCGGCGCGCGCAGCATCGAGGTCCGCTTCCGCCTGGCGTACGCGATGCTGATAGGTTTCCGGGTCCAGTTGCGCAATTATCTGGCCGGATTTCACCGGCGAGTTGAAGTCGACCAGGATTTCCTTGATCTGGCCCGAGACCTGCGAGCCGACCTGCACCGAAACCACCGGGTTCAGGGTACCCGTAGCCGAGACTGCGGCGGTGAGCGGGCCGGACTCGACCTTGGCCAACTTGAACTTGGGCGCGTCGCCCGCTGTGCCGTAGTAACGCCATGTCGCGTAACCCGCGGCAGCGAAGATGATCAGGGCGAAGGAGACGAGGCCGAGACGGGAGGAGGTTTTCATGGAGACAATTCTAGACGATCCCTTCCGTCGGGCTTGTAACGGGGTGTTACGCGATACCGGGGTTGCCCTTCATGCCGATCAGCTTGGGCTGGTTGAGCTTGCGCGGCGTGATGGTCTTCCTGTCGCGCAGGTAGCGCGCCACGACGTCCCACACCGGTTCGCCCTTCGCGCCTTCGGCCACTGGCGCCCAGCCGGCAACCTTGTATTTCTTGCCCGCTTCGAGGGTCTTGCCATTGAGGCGCATGTCGGTGATGCGGCTGCCCATCTTTGCGTCCGGTGCGCAGGTGTATTGCAGCCCGCCGACTCGCACCATGTCTCCGCCCTGCTGGTAGTAGGGGTCGGGGTTGAACAGGTTGTCGCCCACATCCTCGAGAATGGTCTTGATCTGCTCGCCGCTCATCTCGGTGAGTGTGGCGTAGGGATAGGTTATCGCGGTCTGGTCCATCAGGTGCTCGAAGGTGATCGCCTGGCCGGGCAGGATCGTCGTGCCCCAGCGGAAGCCGGGCGAGAAGCCGATGTCGGCTCCTTGCACTTCCATGATGGCGTCGAGAATCAGCTGGTCCCAACTGCCGTTGAAGTTGCCGCGGCGGTAAAGCAGGCCTTCCGACACGGCGAGTTTTTCGCCCAGTTTTTCCTTGTAGGGGGCGCGTACCTTGTCGATGTAGGCGGCCATTTCGGCGTCGGCTGGCAGGAGATTGGAGAAGACCGGCAGCAGCTTGTAGCGGAAATCCTGAACCTTTCCGCCGCGCACGTCGAAGTCGAGTACGGCGAGGAACTTGCCGTTGGATCCTGCATTGGTGACCAGTGTCTGGCCGCCCGCGTTCTTTACCGAAACCGGCTGCGGCACGCCGTCGTGCGTGTGGCCGCCGAGGATCGCGTCGATCCCGGTGACTCGGGTGGCCATCTTGAGGTCCACATCCATGCCGTTGTGCGAGAGCAGAACGACGACCTTCGCACCCTTGGCCCGTACCTCGTCGACCATCTTCTGCATATTGTCGTCCTGGATGCCGAAAGTCCAGTCGGGCATCATGTAGCGCGGGTTGGCGATCGGCGTGTAGGGAAACGCCTGGCCGATCACCGCGACTTGCACGCCGTTCATTTCGCGCATCGAGTAGGGCGCGAAGACCGGATCGCCGAAGTCGGTGGTCTTGACGTTCTGGGCAAGAAACTCGATCTTGCCCTTCAAATCCTTTTCGACGATTTCCTGGACGCGCTTGTCGCCGAGGGTGAACTCCCAATGCGCCGACATCATGTCCACGCTGAGCAGCTTGCAGGCATCGACCATGTCCTGCCCCTTGCTCCACAAGGCGGTGGCGGAGCCCTGCCAGGTATCGCCGCCATCGAGCAACAGCGCGCCCGGGCGCTGCGCACGCAGGCGCTTGGCCAGCGTGGCCAGATGTGCGAAGCCGCCGACCTTGCCGTAGGTCTTGGCCGCCTGGGCGAAATCCAGGTAGGTAAAGGCATGTGCCTCACGCGTGCCGGGCCTGATGCCGAAGGCCTTGAGCAGGTTCTCGCCGACCAGATGCGGCGCTTTGCCGAAAGCTCCGGCTAGGCCGAGATTGACGTTCGGCTCGCGGAACCAGATCGGCAGCAGTTGCGCGTGGCAGTCGGTGAAGTGCATGAAATGCACGTTGCCGAACTTCGGCACATCGTAAAGCGCGTCGGCGTTTCCCGCCGCGAGCAGCGGGCGGGCGTCGAGCGCGGCACCGGCCACCGAAGCGGCGGCCAGCATTTGCAGGAATTCGCGGCGGTTCATCGAGGACATCGGTCAATCTCCGGATGCGGGGCAAAAAAACGGCCCGACCGAAATACATCGGCCAGGCCCGGGCATGGCGTGGCGCCGTGCTATTTATTGACGGGAGACTCAGGGTCGAGCAACAGCGCTACCAGATCTTTGATCTGCTGTTCCTTGAGGGCGCCGATATGGCCAAAGCGCGGCATCTCGGAACAGAGGTTGTACGACTTGGCGTTGTAGATCTTGCTGTAGACATATTTCTGCGTTTCCGCCGTGTTCCCGCGCAGCTTGCCGAACTGGAACAAGGTGGGACCGACCGTGCCGAAGGAGGTCTCCTTGGGCGCAATCTGATGGCAGTTGTAGCAGTTGCCGCCGACCGGCAGGCCTGGATTGTCGGACCAGGTGAAGCCGCGGCCGGACTGGGCGATCTTCTCGCCCGACTTCCAGTCGCCCAGCAACTTGCCGTCAGCGGGCAGTTTGACGCCGGCCAACTGGTCGGCTTCGAGGCGTTGGGCGATGTAGGCAGGCGGCTTGTTGCCGGTGCGATTGCAGATGGCCTGCAGGCCGTCTTCGGAAATACGGTCGGCCGTGGCCTGACCCTTGGTGACGAAATCCTGCTTCATCATGGCGATGGCTCTGGCGCGGTGGTCGCCGTCGGCGTGGGCAGCAGGCGTGGCGGCGACCAGGGTGACCATGGCGGCCGCGAGAAACGAGAGGCGTGCGGTAGTTTTCATGTTGTCTCCCTGATTAGCGCTTGATGCCCAGACCTTTGTACATCTGGCCGTTGGCATTGGCCGTCATGTAGGTCAGCAGGGCGGTGATGGTGTCGGAGGCGTATTTCGGCTGCGGGAAGCGCTGCTGGCGGAAGCAGTCGCCCATGCGCCACTGCGGGGTGAGCATCACGCCGCCGGTCATGCGGTAGCCGGGCCAACCCAGGACGGCAGTGAGCGATCCCTTGGCCGTGGTGATGTTCGGCAGGTTCTGCATGCGGATACGCTTGCCGTCCGCGCCGTGACATGTGTTGCAGGAGAAATCATACGGGCCGGCGCGGTAAGCCACGGTCTCCTTGCCGATCTCATAGACATCCTTGACGTGCGGATCCTTGAGCGGGACGGCGATTTTCATGTCTTTCGACTGTCCGGCGACATAAGTGACCAAGGAAGTCTGCTCCGGCGTGTAATTTCCCTTGGCGAAGGGCTCCTTGGCCAGATCGTTGAACTTAAAGCCCTGCTTTTCGACCATGCACCAGACGATACGGCGCTCGGCGTCCATCACCTTGCCGGCATCGGCGAAGTAGCGCGGCATCTGCACATAGGCGCCTTTGACGACGCCGATGCCGAGGCCGAGATCGCAGCTCTCGGCGAGCGATACGTTTTTCGGGCCGCGCTTGGCCTTCCAGAATTCCTCGCCCTTTACTTCGAACAGTTCGGCCGGGTTGCCCTCCTGTTCCATTTGGGTGCGGAATTTTTCGAACTCGAGCGTCGCCGCATCTTTCTGTTCGGCCGGGGCTGCGGCAGGCGGCTTGGCGCCTGTCTTGGCGGTCGCTTGTTTGTTCTGGGCGCTTGCCGGCTGCATGACGAGGGCCAGCATTGCCACAAATGCGATGCGATATTTCATGATTTCTCCTCCAGGGTCCTTGCTGCCGGTCTTGACTGCCGGCTTTTGCGGGTAACGGATAGGGTCAGGCAACGGCGGCTTCGTCGGTCCTCTTGTCTCCCTTGTTGTCGACCCAACTGACGACAACCTTGTCGCCAGCCTTGGCGCCTTTGACCTTGAAGCCAAAGACCGGGTTGCGCGACACGGAGGTACCGACCTGTCCATCAACCACTTTCTTGCCGGCGACCTCGACCGTCAAGGACTGGATGAAATGAGGCGGGATGGTTTTGCCTGCGGCATCCTTGCGCTGGCCGGTTTCCATCGCGTGACCCATCAGGACGCGAATCTCTGCGACATCGCCTTTCAATTGGGCGCGAATCTTCATCGGATCTGCCATGGTGTGTTCCTTGTTGTCTCGTGAGTTGTATCAGCCGCCGCAGCCGCCGACGGTGACTTTGACTTCCTTTTGCGCCGTATAGAACTTGCCGTCGGCTTTGGCGACTGCCTTGACCATGGAGGTCTGGCCCATTTTGAGGCGTGCCGAAACCTCCGGCAGCGCGCCGTTGGCGAAATCGAAGCTCGCGGAAAGAGGCGAGGGATTCTTGTCGACCAGAATCGAAATCGAGGTGGTGTTGGGGATGTTGCTGATGACGTCCACCGGGACTACAGCTCCGTTTTCGGCGATGTCCGGAACCTTGAGGATCAGGTCCTTGCTGTCGGCGGGCGTTCCGGCGCCAATTCCCTTGAGTGCGCTGGCCGTGTCGTGGGCATCGAAAGCGGCCTTGTTCCATTCTGCCGCATAGGCCGCAGTGGGTTTGAGTACGCCGGTCGCGATCAGCGCAGAAAGCATACCTACGCTTCCTGCACCGCGAAGTACAGTTCTCCGTGTGACGTTTATTTCCATTGCTTTGCTCCCCTCCGTATCGTTGAATGTCTGACTGAATTCTTGGCAAACCTATCACGTTAGCTATAAGAATTTAAGCGCCATAGGCGTAACGAATGGGCAAGTTTTGCACACTAATCGCGCGGCGTAAACGGAAAAAAATCTATTTAGGCAATCGATGAAGCAATGGAATAAAACGACTCGGGCAATCGTCTCGCTTGTGCTGCGATGCAGCAGTCTCCGTCGTTGTCAAAGCTTGACCTCGGTGGCGAGTTCAACGACGCGATTGGTCGACAGCTTGAAGAAGTCGGTTGTGGTGGCGAGGAAATCAACTGACCTGATTCAAGACGGGTTAGCATCCCGGGCTCTAGCTGCGGCAAACCGGACGGCGCCTCGTTCATGAAGATTGCGGTTCTAGCGGACATCCACAGCAACCTCGAAGCCTTGCGCGCCTGCCTGGCCCATGCCGAACGCGAGGGCGCCGACATGCATGTCTTTCTCGGCGACCTGGTGGGTTACGGCGCCGATCCCGTCGCCTGCCTCGACCTACTGGCCGACCATGCCGCCAGAGGGGCGCTGCTGGTCCGGGGAAATCACGACGAGGCGGCGCTGGGGGGCTTGTGCGAGAACATGAACTTCACCGCCCGCGACGCGACCTACTGGACGCGTGCCCAACTGGGCAGCAGCGAGCGGGACTTCCTCGCGTCCCTGCCATACACCGCGCGGCGCGACGATCTTCTGTTCGTTCATGCCAGTGCCGATGCGCCCGACAAATGGGCTTACATCACCAGCAGCCGGCAGGCCGAACGCTGCATGGAGGCAGCGCAGGCGTCGGTGACCTTCGCCGGACATGTGCACCACCCGTCGCTGTTCTTCGCGGCGAGCACCGGCGTGCGGCGATTTCACCCGGTACCGGGGGTGGCCATTCCCGTGGGCGGCCCCCGACGCTGGCTGGCGATCGCCGGTTCCGTCGGCCAGCCGCGCGACGGCAACAACGCGGCGGCCTATGCGCTTTACGATGAGGGAGATCGCCTGCTGAAATTTTTCCGCGTGCCCTATGACCACATGACGACTGCACGCAAGATCGTCGCGGCCGGGCTGCCGGAGCGGCTGGCGCTGCGACTGCAAATGGGGGAGTGAATGGAGAGCGCCGCGCATCTGAAGCCGGGAACGGAGATCGCCGCTCACCGTGTGCTCGAAAGACTGTGCGAAGGTGGCATGGCAGTGCTTTACCAGGTTGCATCGACTACCGGCGGCGAGGGCGGCCTGCTGAAAGTCCCGAAGCTCGACTTCGGCAACCACCCTGCCTGCTATGCCGGCTTCGAGGTCGAGCAGATGATACTCGGGCGGCTCGCCGGACCGCATGTGCCCCGCTTGCTCGCCAGCGGCGAGAGCGACTTTGGGCCGTATCTGGTCATGGACCGCATTCGCGGCGCGTCGCTCGCCGACTACGCTGCCGACGCGCCGCTGGCAGCGACCGAGGTCGCCCGTCTCGGCGCCGCGCTGGCGTCCGCGCTGCACGATCTGCATCGTCAGGAAGTGGTGCACCACGACCTCAAGCCCTCGCACGTGATCCTGCGCGAGGATGGCCAGGCGGCGCTGATCGATTTCGGGCTGGCGTTTCACGGCCACCTCCCGGACCTGGCCGAAGCGGAATCCGAACAGCCGCTGGGCACGACCGCCTATATTTCACCGGAGCAGATTGCCGGCGTGCGCGGCGATCCGCGCAGCGACGTCTTCTCCCTCGGGGCGATCCTCTACCTGCTGGCAACGGGCCGGCTGCCCTTCGGCGAACCGACCGGCATGAGCGGCCTGCGCCGTCGCCTCTACGTCGATCCGCTGCCGCCGCGCCGCATCATCCACGACCTGCCGGAATGGCTGCAGGAAATCATCCTGCATTGCCTCGAAGTGCGTACGGAAGCCCGTTACGCCACCGCGGCGCAAGTGGCGCACGATCTGACGCACCCCGACCATGTGGCGCTGACGGAGCGCGGCCGACGCACCAAACGCGCGGGGCCGCTGGTAGCCGCGCGACGCTGGCTTGCGGCACTGTCCGCACCCCCGCCCGTCGGCAGGATGCCAACGGCACACCTGGCGCTGGCGCCGCATGTTCTGGTCGCTGTCGATACCGGCCGCAATTGCGAAGCCCTGTTCCAGGCCCTGCGCGACGCGACGCGACGCATCATCGGCGGTGACGGGCACTGGCGCGTGAGCTGCGTCAGCGTGCTGGAGCCCTCGCTGCTGACCGAACAGGAGGAAGGCGCCGAGATCATGCGCGGGCTGCACATGCAGCGGCTGGTGGAACTTCACCACTGGGCACAGCCACTCGACCTGTCGCCCGAGCGGCTGCGCTTTCATGTGCTGGAGGGCAGCGACGTGGCCAACCGGCTGATCGATTACGCCCGCGCCAGCCACGCCGACCACATCATCATCGGCGCGCGCGGCAGCTCCGGTTTGCGGCGGGTTCTTGGCAGCGTGTCCTCGCGCGTGGCGGCCGAGGCGCCGTGCACGGTGACCGTGGTACGCGTTTCGCATATCGCCGGCGTCGACGGGGCGAACAATTGATCGCTGAATCAAAACATTTGATTGACGCTTAATAATTTCGTAGTTAGATAGCCGTCGGCGCCGAACAACAATAATTCTCAAGAGCGCCGGGGTGCCGTCGCTGCGCGACTGCATCTCCCGCGGGTCGCATATTCCGAGAGTGGAGGGGACGTATGCACGCTCGAGCAAGCACCCATCACCTGGCCAGTGCCGGATTTCCGATTGCCGCGAGAAAATCCGCGGCTTGCCCATGGAATATTATCTGTTGATCCTGCGTCTGTAGACCCCAGGGGCGTGCCCGCACGCCCCTGGGGTCTTTTAACTTCTCAACCCGCGGCATATGGAGGAACGGCAATGGTCTATACAAAAAAATCGCCCGCACTGCTGATCATAGGAGTGGTCATGCTCTTGTGGGGCTGGCTCAATGCCAGCGGCAACGTTGATGGCATGCAGCAGTACCTGCAGAAGAGCGCCTATTCCGATCACAAGCAAGTGAAGGAGAAATTCGATGCGGCCCTGAGCGCGGCCACGGACAAGGCTGCGGCGGAGAACAAGCCGGCGCCCGAAATGAAGATGCCGCACTCCAAGTTCGACTCGGCCAAGGCCTTTCAGTCGAAAATGAGCTACATCTTCGGCGGCGTCGCCGCGCTGCTCGGCCTGTTGATCATGGTGTGGAAGCCCAAGGAAGGCAACCTCGACTATTACATTTCGATCTTCCCCGGCATGGCCTACATGCTGTTGATCGCCTTCATCGTGCGCTGGGGCCTCGACCCCATTTTTGCCAATTGGGGCAAGGCTGCGCAGCCGACGCTGGGCTGGAACTTCGCCAGCATCTTCAACCTGAACTACGTGGTGCTGGGCATCGTCATCGGCATCGTCATCGTCAACGTGTTCAAGATTCCGGACTGGGCGGCGAACGGAGTGCGCACCGCGCGCTTCTTCCTCAAGACCGGCGTGATCCTGCTCGGCGCACTTTACAGCGCGACCGAACTGGCGCAACTCGGTGCGATATCGGTGCTGATGATCGGCGTCTTCGTGCTCGGTTCGATCGGCGTCGTGCTGTACTTGGGGCGGCGCATGAACACCGGCAACTCGATGACGGCGGTGCTGGCCTCGGGCGTGGGCGTCTGCGGCGTCTCGGCCGCGGTGGCTGCGGCGCCAGTGGTCAACGCCAAGGCGGCGGAAATCGCCTACACCATCGGCACGATCCTGGTCTGGGGCGTCGGCTGCATGTTCCTCTTTCCGACCGTCGGACACCTGCTCGGCATGGGCCCGGTGCAGTTCGGCGCCTGGGCCGGCACCGGCATCCTCAACTCGGCGCAGGTCGCCGGCGCGGCGCTGGCCTTCGACCCGCACGGCATCGAGACGCTGAAGGTCGCCGAGATATTCAACATCACCCGCGTGCTGTTCCTGCCCATCGTCGTGCTCTGGCTCGCCACCTGGTACGTCAAGCACGAGGTCGGCGCCGAGAAGGTGGATCTGGGCAAGGTGCTGTTCGCCAAGTTTCCGGTGTTCGTGCTTGGTTTCATCCTGTTGTTCCTGCTGTCGACCCTGGGCGCTTTCACACCGGCCGGCCACTATCAGGGCAAGTACTTCAGCAGCGAGCAGATCAAGGAAGACAAGCTGCTCAAGGACAAGGAGACCAAGGCCATCGAGACCGAGCTGGCGCGCCTGAAGGAGCCGGCCGGCGCCAAGGCCCTGCAGGACCACTTTGCCGAGAAGGCCATCAACATCGGCCAGCGCCATGCCACGCCGGAGGATGCCTACAAGGGCCTGGCCGACCTGATCGCCGCGAAAAAGGTGACCACCCGCGAGCAGGAGGTACTGCTCAAGGCAGTCGCCAAGATGAAAGGCTTCGAGGCCAACGCCAAGAAGGCCGTCGAGCATGCGGGCAAGGTGGCCTATCACAGCTCGAAGACCATCGGCGCCTTCCGCGACTGGTTGGCATGGCTGTTCTCGATCGGCCTGATCGGCCTCGGCATGCAGATCACCATGGCGGCGCTGAAGCAGGCCGGCGGCACGCCGCTGATCATCGGCGGCGTGGTGGGCACGGTCAAGGCAGTCGGATCGCTGATCGTGGTCCTGCTGTTCATCAAAGAATTCGTTTAGGGAGAAAAATCATGTCTGAGCAAAAGTTCGCGCGTGGCACCAGCCTGTCGATTTTCGTCAGCGACCGCAGGGAAGACATCGGCTCGCTGGTGTTCGCGCTGCTGATCGCCATCGGCATCGTCTTGTTCGTCGGCCAGTAGTTCCACCCCACAGCAGCGAGTCCCGTCCCGCGCGCATTTCTGTAGCGAGGGGCGGGACTTTTCTTTCCGGAATTTGACGCCGGGAGCCGCGTTCACGGATTACCACGCATGAAAACACCACTGAAACTGCTGCTATGCCACCATGGCACCACCGGCGCGCTGGCGGCGGAAACGCTGGCCTACGAAATTGCCCTGCCGGGAACCACCACCCTCGTTCATTGCCTGGTCGTGCCCAAACTCTGGGCCGGCATGCAGGGGGATGACTGGCTCAACAACGCGTCGACGCGCGATGCCTTCGGCAACTACCTCGAGGGCATGCTCGAAGGCGATGCCAAACGCGAGCTGGCCGCGGTCGCCTTGCGCTGCAAAGAGCGCGGGCTGGCCCACGAGTCCGTGATGCGCTACGGTGACCAGGCCGAAACCGTGCTCGCCATCGCCGGTGAAACCGGTGCCGATCTCGTCGTCATCGGTTCGCCGCGGAAGAAGGGCGAGGAGGGCCTGAACTCGCGCATGGAACTCGACAAGCTGGTACGCGGCCTGAAGTGTCCGCTGCTGATCGCACCGCATCCGTGAGCGACGAGCCGGCAGCAAGGGCCGGCACGGACACTGCGCGGGAGGATTGCGCCCGCGCCGAGACCCAGGTTCCGATCGATGCCGACGCCATGTTCGAGTTCGTTTCGGACATCGAGCGACTGCTGCGCCTCAATCCTCATCTCGACATCGAGACATGGCAGCGCATGCCCGGCGGCATACGGCTGGTAGCGCAAAACGAGACGACCGGGCGGCGCATCGAGACGGCGGTCCGCATCGAGACGACACCGGCAACCCGCAGCATCCTCCTCAGCTACGCAGACGGCCTCAAGCGCGCCACGACGCTGGGCGTTGAAGGCGGCGATGGCCAAGGCTGCCGCCTCGTCGTTACCGAGCGCTACCCGTCCATCGAAGATCCGCAGGATCCGCGTGTCGCCGACGTGGATCGCAGCCTGATTCCCTGGGTCAACGCCATCCGCCGCCATTTGCTCGACCGCAAGCGCTGGGGCTGGCTGCCCGGCTATGATTGGTGGGCCGGTCGCTTCATGCCGGGAATGCCGCCGCGCCAGCGGCGCATCGTGCGCATGATTATTTGGATCAGCGTGCTTGAATTCGTCGTATTCCTGTTCGTTGCGGCGATATTTTGGCTGGAACGGCAGGGCGGCTGAATTTCTACGGTTTCAATCCCAGCTGCTTGCGCCCTGCGCGTCTGAAAAGTCGAGTCACGAATCGGGTTGAGTCAAAGTTCGACCTGGGTGCCGAGTTCAACCACGCGATTGGTCGGGAGTTTGAAGAACTCGGTTGCCGTGCCTGCGTTGCGGAACATCCACATGAAAAGTATCTGTCGCCACAGGTTCATGGCCGGCACGCGGTTGGGGACGATGGTTTCGCGGCCAAGGAAGAAAGAGGTTTCCATCATCTCGATCGGCGCCATGCCATGCTTCTCGCACAGTTCCAGCGCCAGCGGAATGTTGGGGTCGTCCTTGAAGCCGTAATTCAGAATGACGCGGTAGAAGCCTTCGCTGAGCTTCTCGACCAGCATGCGCTCGGTCTCGTCGACATGCGGAATGTCCTGCATGTTGACGTTGAGCAGGATGACCCGCTCATGCAGCACCTTGTTGTGCAGCATGTTGTGCAGCATCGCGCGCGGCACGCCGTCGGGGCGCGTGGTCATGAAGATGCCGGTGCCGCCGACGCGATGCGGGCCGCCGTACTGAAGGCTGGAGAGGAAGGCGTCGAGCGGGATGGAGTCCTGCTGCAGCTTCTCGTAGAGCAGGGTTCGTCCCTTCTTCCAGGTTGCGAACAGGGTGAATATGCCGAGGCCGACCGCCAGCGGGAACCAGCCGCCGTCGAGCACCTTGATCAGATTGGCGGAGAAGAAGGCGAAGTCGACCACGATGAACAACGCCAGGAAAAGGCCTGCCTGCAACCAGTTCCAGTTCCACAGCGCGCGCACGACGACGAAGGCGAGCAGGGTGTCGATCATCATGGTCAGGGTGACCGCGATGCCGTAGGCGGAGGCCAGATTCGATGACGTCTTGAAACCGAGCACCACGATGATCACGGCCAGCAGCAACAACCAGTTGATATTGGGGACGTAGATCTGGCCTTTTTCGCGCTCGGAGGTGAACTTGACCTGGATGCGCGGGCAGTAGCCCAGTTGCATGGCTTGGCTGGTGAGCGAGAACGCGCCCGAGATCACTGCCTGCGACGCGATGACGGTGGCCGCCGTCGCCAGGGCGACCATGGGATAGAGCAACTCTTCGGGAACCAGCATGAAGAATGGATTTTTCACCGCGGCCGGGTGATCGAGCAGCAAGGCGCCTTGTCCGAGGTAGTTCAGGTACAGGCAGGGAAAGACGTAGCCCAGCCAGGCCCACTTGATCGGCCGCCGCCCGAAGTGACCCATGTCGGCATACAGCGCCTCGCCGCCGGTGATCGCCAGTACCACCGCGCCGAGAGCGAGATAGGCATGAGAGCGGTTCTCCAGAAAAAAGTGCACCGCGTACCATGGGTTGATTGCGGCGATGACGCCCGGGTGCTTGAGGATGTTCCAGATACCCAGCACGCCGAGCGTGCCGAACCAGAACAACATCACCGGCCCGAACAGTGCGCCGACGCTGGCCGTGCCCCGCGGCTGAAAGAGGAACAGGCCGCACAGCACACCGATGGTGATGGGTACGATGTAAGGCTTGAACATCGGCGTGGCGACTTCCAGCCCTTCTACCGCGGACATGACCGACATGGCGGGCGTGATCACGGCGTCACCGTAGAACAGTCCTGCGCCGAATATGCCGAGGATCGACATCAGGGACAGCAGGCCCGGTCCTGCGCCGCGGGTACGCAGGGCGAGTGACGTCAGCGCCATGATGCCGCCTTCGCCACGGTTGTCGGCGCGGGTGATGAACATCACATACTTGAGCGTAACCATGAGGGTCAGCGCCCAGAAAATCAGCGACAGAATGCCTAGCAGGTTGTCGGTGGAAACCGCCACGGCGTGCGGCCCGTTGAAGACTTCCTTCATGGTGTACAGCGGACTGGTGCCGATGTCGCCATAGACTACGCCCATGGCTGCTACGGAGATCGCGGCAAGGCGGGGTTTCGAAGCGTCGTGGGGAATGCTGCTCTGCACCATCGAGGAATTATAAGCGTATTGAGTCTGGCAATGTTTCATCGCAAGGCAATGGCGCCGCTGTTCCGGCGCCAGGTGTCAGCGCTATCGTTCGAGTGTCGGCGGCGGTCACCAATTGCCGCCGGTGCAGAAGGCTCCGCGGGTGCGGGTGATGGAGACAATGATTGTGGGACGCTTCAGTTTGTCGGATAATGCGCGCCTCGCGCAGAAGGGTTTCCCTTGCTGCGGCATCCCAGGCCGGGGTGACGGAATCGGTAGACGTAGCGGTCTCAAACACCGCCGCCGCAAGGCATGGGGATTCGACTTCCCCCCCCGGCACCAGAACACCTGCCAGACAGTTCGGGCGCTACCGGCATTCAGGCGCGGCAGGGAAAATGGCGCCATTCCGGATTACACTTGGCTCCCGTGCACTTCTGGCGCGACCGTTGCATCCGGGCCG
>Ga0265297_10006596_pt1 | contig 16713 bp, 25 predicted proteins | sample Munlanlwell13791_FD_192502 | JGI IMG/M metagenome (GOLD analysis project Ga0265297, IMG submission 192502) | Leachate microbial communities from a municipal landfill in Southern Ontario, Canada - Leachate well 137-91 | ecosystem: Engineered > Solid waste > Landfill > Unclassified | place... | reverse complement strand
TTGCTTTCATCTATTGCAGCATCAGCTTTTATATTTGCATTTTCAATATTTCCATTAAATTCGTTATATATTGTATTAAGTTCGGTATCTACCTGGTCGGCGTCCGCAGTGGTACCATTAGTAAAATCGTATGTTCGTGTAACAGTTCCCAATTTTTCATCTTGCCCCCTTTAACCTATATTCCTGTGTAATATTGCGAATTCTCATATTTTCTCCCAAAATATTATTTGAAAATTTATAATTGATATGTTTTCCCCTTTCATTCATATCAACTCTTGTAGTCGAAGTGGTTGCAGCCCCCCATTTACTTGTTCCCCATGTCATTGTTCCCCACAAGGAATCGGAAGCTTGCGCTGCTATCGTATTAGTTCCTGTGCTATCTCCAAAATCAATGTTATGCTCAACGGTTACGGAAAAATCATCAGACTTATTCAATGTCATAAAATATCTTCTGTATATTTTGTCGTTTGAAGGTGAACCTTGGTCAAAGTCTTTAGTCTTATAATATGCGTTGATAGCAACGCCATTATCACTGTATATATTTTTAGTAATCTGATATACAAAACCATCAGTACATGAGCCAAAATACAAATTATCTACACCACTTGAACGGTATATGCACCAGCAATTAGCGGGAATATCCCATATCACCCAGCCACCGGCATAATAATCATAAACAAGGTTTAAATTATTTGTTGTAGATGAACCATAAGGTAGTGATAATATATATTTATTATCCCAGCTTACAGCTTCTGCTTGCGTTATTCTTGCTTCATTTATGCCTGATATTGTTTGTGCTATATCTGCTGATAACATGCTTGTTTGAAGAGCGTCGAAATTTAAATCAGTATTTGTGGTAGTTCCACCCATTACCTGGACTCCGGCATTTCTTGATAAATATATAAGCCCTTGTCCGGTAATTGTAAGACTTCCCTGATTTACGCTACCAGTGCTTGCATTGGTTTTCTTTATCCTCCACAACGTTAATCCTTCAACATAAGTCGGAGTATCGCCATATAAAAGGTATGTATTATATTCCTTTGTTATTACTAGGCTATCAAAACTTACATCGAGTCCGGTTATTAAATCTCCGTCATTTGGGGTTACGTCAACAAAATTTAGTGCGTTCCATGTTTCAGGTGTATCAAGGTCACACCAGTAAAGCCTTGATGGTGCGGAAGCATTTCCGGCCATGAATAAGTAATTCTTGTGCAGTTTTATATATTTGCATACAGGAGGTGAACCTCCCAAAACTGCCGAAGTAGTTCCATCATATTTTTGAACATTATCAGTGCCATTTACTGTAATAAATAAGTTATGGAATGTTTCTGCATTTGTTCTAAGCCCTGCTGTAAGCCCGCTGTTTATGGAAGAAAAAGAAGAACTTCCGGCTATATATTCATATAAATTAGTATCAGATACGGCTATTAATTTTCTGCTTACACCGTTACTGTAATAAAACGGAAATAACCCATATATACCGGATGAACCGGATATTTCAGTAGTATTTAAAACGGTAAAGCCTGGTCTTTTATTTATCTCTTTATTTGTAACTACTACATTAAGTAAATCTTGTGCATTGCCATCAGCTATTAATGTACTGTCATCTTTATTATTAAGCCCTAAAAATGAGCTTAGGTTATAAGCTTTTAAATCGCTTTTTATTTTTAATAATTTTGCCAACCATAGCCACCTACTCTTTATTCCTATAGTAGTCGTCCATAGGTTCTCTGGTTTTTAAATTCCTTGAGAATCTAAATCTTGGCGGTCTAGTCATATCTTTTTCTTTTAAATGCTTCTTTATAAGAGAAATTTTTGCATTACATTCCTGCATCTGGTAATCAGCCTTTTCTTCTTCTCCGTCTTTTATAAGCGCAAGATAAACCATATATGTAATAATTGCGTCATCATATAAAGAATTGATTTCAAGGCTGTCGGTAGTTGCGTCTATTATTGCTGGAGATTTGTAATAAAATATTTTTATAGTGTCTCCACTTACATTAGGTATGGGAATAAAATATATACTATCGTTCCAGATATAATAACTTATGGGATCACCGCTATAATCTGTTTCATCGATATCTGATTCGTCTATATCTAAAAATCCTGCTTTCTTAACAGGTTTACCATCATATTTAATTCTTCTTAAAGCATAAAAATCAGAAGGCAGGGAATAGCTTTGAGTACCGCTCACTGATGTTGAAGTTGAAATACCTTCCAAACATTTTGTTTCTCTTACGAAATATTTCTGTGCTTCATCGCAAAAAGATACTAAATTTGCATCTGTAAAAAAAGCTGTGCTTGTTTCATTGAGTCTTTGCCTTGCCGAACTTATAATTGTACTTACTAATGTTCCCAAATATCATTTCAACTCCAATTCACTATCAATTGTTTAGCCATTAAACGGCATTATCTTTACTGTAATAGTTCCCGTATCACCGGCTGTTGTTCTCTCAAATCCAACCTTGATCGACGGAGGTATATTTTCGACTATGTAATATTCTCCGGCATCATCGGTATGAAGAACCCCAAAACTTCCATTTTCTACCGTTCCATCGGCTAATACATAATTTGTATTATCTATTGAACCATATATTTTAATTGTTCCAGCCCTGTTCCATCCTGTCGTACATACATATTGGACATATAATTTATTAAAACCGCTGCAATTTATAGCGGTTAAGCTTGCAACGGTATCGGCAGTATCATCGAGAGCATCACATACGGTTTGTACAAAACCGTGGCTTATGCCTGTTATATTAATTCCGCTCAAGTTATATCACTTCTCTCTATATCAGTTTTTAAATTTTCAGTAAGAACTTTTAATTTTTCTTCACGTGTTCTTTCCTCTATTGCTTTTTTCATCTGTGGGGTATCGCCATATTTTTGTAAAGCTTCAAGTTGAAAACTTCTTACAGTGTTCTTAAAACATGCCATTCTTTTTGTAAATTTGCAGTAGGCACATTTCCAGCTTGTCGCATTGCAATTATTGACACGCTTCATCCTTTTCTGAAAAGCCGGCATATTTATTTCAGAGCTATTTGGAGTTAGAACTTTTACCAGTACGTTTTTTCCTTGTTTGCGTCTTTCTGGTATTTCCATCTTTAACCCTTTTTTCTGTTTTAATTTCTTCCTTAATTGGTTCTTCTCTGAATATTATTTCTTCACTTATCTCTTTATTTACAGAATTTAATTCTTCCAATGCTTTTACTTTTGACTGATTCTCATAGCTTTCCAACTTTGCTTTTAACTCTGCATTTTCCTTAGCAAGTTTTTCCTGCGGAGTAAGTTCCCTATTGGCTTCTCTTATAAACCATTCTGGATGCATTTCAAGATATGCTATTTCTTCATAATTGGAAGTTCTTATTATTCCCCAATTAAATTTTAAGAAATGATCTTTGTAATCTGGCGCACCCGTCTTATAATCAAACTTATTTATGCTTTTTTTATATAGTATTTTTGAGTTCTGCGAGAATCTGTCTTTATATGCTTTTTTCATAAGATATGTAATACTTTTAGAACCCTGGGGCAATCCCTTTAATTCGTTCTCCGCTTCTTTGACTTTATTCTCCCAATTACTGTATTCTTCATCATTTTTAACCCATGGAAGTATTTCATCACCGATTTGAAGCGGTCTTGCTGTTTTAACTATTGACATCTACTAATTAACAACTCCTATTTTTTAGATTTTTTATCTTTTATATCTACTACGTTATCTGTAATTTCTTCTGTTTTTATTTCGTCTTCGTTTTTTTCAATCCATTGGTTAACTTCGCTTAATGCACCGATATTAACCTGATATTGATTAATTAATTTCTTTCTTGCTTCATCAATTTTGTTTAATTCATTTATTATCTGATTGTTAAAACCTATAATTTCATCTCTACGTTTTTCTAATTTTCCTAATTCCATTTATTCTCCTTGTAAATAATTATCCCTGCCATATTTCAGACAGGGATATATGATAAATTAATATATAATCTATATTTTTTATGTTGCTTTGGTTAATGCTGTATATTGCCAATTAGTGCCATCTGACACTACAAAATATGTTTTGCCATCACTTGAATCGACAACTACACCCATAAAACCAGCTTTTGTTTTATTAGCAACATCAAAAGCTGTACTAAATTCCCCATCAGTAGGTGTTCCAGTAAGGTCAGCAGTTGTACCAACCTTAGTTAACAATCCTCCCGAAGCCTGCAATGTTTCTGCTACAAGGACTGTACCTTTTTCAACCCATAATGCTTCAAGATTTGTACCATCACAATTGATTGTCATACCATAAGCAGTAGCACCGGCAGCATTGGCATTACCCTCGATTCTTACAATAGAACCTCCGGCAGCAATAGCACCAGTTTCATGTGCAACATGCAGTAATGCCATATCATTGGCTACTGCACCAACACCTGTAATCTTTACAGCTGAATTTGTTGCAGCAGATGTTGTAATATCTAAAGCTTTTGCATCTTTAGCAGCTACAATTTCTACGGCACAAGCAGCAACATGAGGCGACCCACCCATAGTAACATTTAATATATTACCGCCAGTTGCTAAATTGCCATCATTGGTTAAATTAACTACTCCTAAACCGTCTGTTAATGCTCCACCACCGTTAATTAATACAACAGGAACGGAAGTAGGGTCTGCATCAATATTTAATCCTTGAACTGTTTTACCATGTCCATCAATTTCAACAAGAGTTGGAACGTTAGTTGCTGTAAGTCCTGAACCATCTACTCTAAGTAAATTAGAACCAGCAGCATCAGGCGTACCAGTACCAAGTATCTCAACTACAGCTTTATTGTCAGCTATAGCACCAGAACCGGTTATTGCGACCGTTGAATCAGTAGCAGCACCAGAAGTTATAACTAATGCTCCGGCATCTTTACCGGTAGTTGATATTTGAGCTGCATAAGGAGTATTTGTTGCTGTGATTCCTGTCCAGTCAATAAATAATGCATTACCAGTTGCGTTTGGAGCTCCATCGGATACTAAATGAACCAATGCTTTCCCGGCGCCGGTATTAGCTGTAGCATTTACGAGTATAATATCTGCCGTGTTTGCTTCATCATCAATATTAATTGCTTCCATTGATGTGCCGGTATCATTATTAATAAATATAAAATTACCAGAAGCAGCAGCAGTGGCAACATTTAAATCAATCATATTGCCTGTAAATACAACATCAGTATGGCAATAAATAAAGTCAGAAGCTGTGCCATCTGAATCTATTGCTATAATAGGTACAGTTCTTGTACCACCGGTACAACTAATATCAATAGCTGCCATACCTGTAGCAGTAGTACCCATATTTAGGTCTACCATATTACCGGTTCTTGCAGCAGCTCCCTGATCTATTTTTAAAATATTACCAGAACCAGCACAATCCGTACCATTAAGATATAATAGATCATTATTTTGTGCTGCCAAGTCCGTAAGTGTCATGCCATCGCCAGCACCATCAGTAGTCATACTAAATTGGCCGGATGTAATATCAATATCTCCGGCGGTTACAGTAATATCTCCGGCAGTTAATATTAGTGTGGCAGCATCTTTGGCAACACCGGCTAAAGTTACAATACCGGTTCCTCCGACTGTCATTACAGAAGTTGAAGCATTTTGCAAGTCTATTAACTTACAACCTGCACCGGCATCAGCATCTATTTCAAGAGCTGTACCAGTTGTCAATGTATCCATTTCAAGAGATACAGCAACAGCATCGGTTAAATCTGTAGTAATTGAAACTGTTGAAGCTGTTAATGTTAAATCTGTTCCGGCTATTGTTGTAAATGTTGCAGCTCCGGCTTTTGTAACATACCAAGTGCTTGATGTGCCATCAATATCATAACCGGTACCGCTATTGGTTAAATCTATTAAAGCACCAGCACCTGTACCAGCTTTATTAATTGCAAGTGGTACATGGTTTGTAGCTTCAGTTATAGATAAACCAGCAGAACCATTAGCTGCTAAAGTTACAGCACCGCCATCAACAACTATTGTTTTATTTAAATCATATGCTGAATCAAGTCCGGTACTTGAAGAACTTGCCACAGCAACAGCAGTATCGGCACTGCCATTCCAATATTTAAAATTATGTTCGCTGGCATCATATCTTAGTTGTCCTTCTACTGCTGCACCGGAAAGCCCACCAGAGCTGGCAAAAGCAGTATCACTTGATATAAAACTAAGATACTTAAAACCAAATTTAGAATCCCCTTCTATCTTAGGGTACAATTTGCTTAAATTTTTTTGTGCCATTTATTTTCCTATTGCCTTACACCACATAAGAATATTCTAAGATTTTAGATTTTTAGAATATGCGTGTTTTTCGACAAACATGATATAAGGGCTTAAAGTGGGGATTTTATAGTTATCCCCGAAACTTTTAGGCTAGTCGCGCTTTAAGATATTTTAAGATGTGCTTGTGAGATAAATATAAGCAGCATGTTCTTCATTATGAAGCATACATGAATACTCCCCGATTATTTCCATCTTTACATTGTCTGTAGTCTGTGGAAGATCTTTAACCTTAAATGGTCTGTATGCACCAATCTTGAACATGGATTTATCCATTATGATTACATCTGACTGAAGCATATATCTATTAAGTACAATATCGCATACTCCGAAGTCGGTTTCGTATTTTGAAACCACTCCGCCATATTTCTTGTCATCAAGATTTGCTCTCCTGTAAGGAGTCAAGAAATCAGATATAATTCCTTTATCGAAGCTATTTACTATAATGGTATTGGGGTCTCCGCCTGCATCGTATATTGCCTGCATTTCAGCCTTTAAGTTTGATTCCGTAAGTTCAGCGGAAGACAAACTTGTAGTATTTGTCTGAATGTTCGGATATGTTGCAGTAGAGCCTTTACCTATAATACCACCCATTGTTCTTGGCTGTGTTGCAGAGCCTTCTAGCGTTCCGGTATTTGGATTGCCATACAAAACTGCTCTTTCAAGAAGCTTTGCAAGCCTTAATTGCTTCATTTTTAACTGATGCTGGCTCTCCTTAGGAATACCATATTTCGGTATAAGCTCATAAGATTCAGATACAGAAATAGTATCAGAAAATATCTGCGTATAATTAACTTTAGATGGTTTTGTATAGAATCTTATATCATTGCCATAGGTATATCCTTCAAGCTGTGCCGAACCTATAATATATATAGCATCGCCATTGGAATTGGCATTGGATTCTGTTGAACCACAATCCCCTCGCCCATATACGTCTATAGTATTTCCGCTTTCATCAACATCGGAAACGATACAAATTTCACCATCGGCTGTCATAATAACGTCACCGACTCTGAAAGCATCACCATCTGTTACGGAAAGACCAGACGTATCTGAACCTGTGTTCCCACACTAATTTGCAGTTACTAATTCCTGCAAGGTTGGACTATCGCATCTCTTTTTAGAGTCATTACACTTAGTCTCTAAAGCTGCATGAGGTTTAATATAAATACTTTTTAATTTCTTACATTCTTGATAAAGGTTTTCTCTAATTTCTAATTCATGTTTAGATATTTTAGGACTTCCTGCTTTTTGTAGATGTCCTTGGAATCTTATAGCAATTTCAGCTTGGTCTTTTTTATATCTTAGATATGGTTGTATTTTTTTTAACATTTCCATAGCTTTTAATGAATTTATTTTCCAAACATAAATATAGGTTCCATTTATAGCTCTACCAATATCTTTTGAGCTTCTATCTAAATATTGTATAGAACCTCCCCACTTACCATATAAAAATTGCTGAACTCTACCATCTTTACCATTAAGCCCGACTTCTAATTTATATCTTGGGGTTTTTTCTTTTTCCCTTGTTGTGTTGACTTTTTTTATGCTTATCCAGCCATCGCAATCTATGCAACCTGCTGTATAGGCATAATCTCTAATATTTTCCTTTATCAAATTAACCTCTGCTTGCTGGGGGTTAGCAATTTCAGCTTTCCCCGTATCAGTAATGATTTATACTGGACAGAACACTAAAGTGAATATCCAGTTGCAGCCGTTCCGATGGTTGTATTAATTGGAGGATGATTATCCTCGACGTGCTCAATTTTTGTGGATTTTACTTCTAATTTTTCATATCCACCAAATAAATCTCTAAGCGGTAAATCTTTGGGATCTTGACTATAGATTATGTCTTCACATATCCTTTTCCTTGCGCCATCGGTAATATCGGTGCTGTCAGAATATACATAAGAAGTACCACTTGTAAGTGTAGCTGTGCTTCCCACTCATAAATCAACTCTTTCTTTAAAATTTTTTCTGTTTTTAGGGTTCTACATGTGGCTACATATTAACAAATTTACCCACTACATAAACTATTCTCTGGGCTTGATTCCATATGCATCTCTGTGAAATCTTGCAAATATATCAGCATCAAGGCTTGAAAAATCTTCTCCCTTGTTCCAGTTGCCTTGTTGTCTTGCTTCCATAATTTTTCTATCTAAATCAGGCTCGCTGTTATTATTTCCGCTACTACCGGATGGGACTTCCGTTATGGTTGTCTGATTTGAAATATTTTTAGCTTCTATGTTTGCCGAAGCCTGTGCATTTTTCTTGTCAATTATTTCTTTTGCCATTCTTGTTTTGGCAAGCCCATACCATATTTCAGAACGGTTAGGGTCATTTTCATATTTTTTGAAATCTTCCCCATTTATATACTTGCCCATATTGGAAAATACTGTCTCAAATTCCGGATCGGAACTTTTAATATTTATAAGAATATTCCTGTCGCTTTCTTTTAATTTATTCTGGTATATCTCTTTTTTAAGTTCTTTTAGTTCTTCGGATGTCTTATTCTGGGAATATTTTTCAATAGTTCCCATTGGGTCTTCCGCAAGTTCCTTAAATATCTTTTCGTTTTGAGACTGCTTGTCTTCGCCTATAAAAATTTCCTGTATTTTGCTTAATTTTTCGGTATTACTTTCCAAAACAGGAATTTTATTTTTTATTGCCTCGAAATCATTTTTCATGGCATTGATGGCATTTATATCTATTTCGGGCATTATTTCCGGCTTCGCTTCCAGTTTTATATCCGGTTTTATATCTGGTTTTGCGGAGTCGGGCTGTATCGCCTGTTCCGTTACATTTACTACTTCGTCTGGCATTTATTATTTATTCTCCTTTTCAATTTTTTCTACTAAGTTATTCTTCTTTTTTATATATTCAATTGGCTTATTAAGAATAAGCTTATAAACCGACATTGAAGTTCTTATATCGTTAATCTCGTCTATGGTTCTGGCATTATAACTTTCAAGTAATGCTCTTTTAAACTCTATAGACCTATTTATCCATTCGGATAAATATTTCCATCCTTTTGATTTAATAAAATCTTCAAAAACATTACCTCTTGCTATAATTTCTTCTGGGGTTAATTTTTGTTCTATCTCTACTAATTTCTTAAAAATATCTCCTCTTTGATATTCGTCCTCCATTAAACCTCCTTATTGTGCTACTGGTAAATCCATTTGACCTTGCATTTGCCCGCTCATTTGTCCCGATTGATTAAGCATATTCTGCATTGGATTTTGTCCAGACATCTGTCCCATTGGCATACTCTGTGGTATCATCTGTCTAAAGAACTGGTCTGGATTAAGGAAATTAAGAAGTTTCATTAATTCCTTATCAAATGCAGTCTGGTTAAATTCGGGATTTCCGGCAAATATTTGCCTGTATCTTAAAAGCTGCTCAAGTCTTGCATATTTACTAAGCCCTTCAAGTGAAGCGCCTACTGGCTCGAAATCAAATCTTCCGATAATATCTTCAACATCATATTGGGTTACGGTATATTGTTCTCCTGTAAGTTTGAATATTTTATCCGTGTTGATAAACTGCTCATTTAAATCAACCATAAATTCAGAACCACGACCTAAAATATTCTTGCATAACAAAAGTATCATGAGTTTGAATCTATAGTTGGCTGCTTCCTGTAAACTTAAAATACCTGTTGCGGTTTCCCTGTCCTGTGATGGTCTGCCTTTAGAATAATCATAAATTCCATGAGTAGTCTGAATGTCATCTGTTATTATTTTTGCTTCCGTGAAAGCATTGGTTGTAACATCTTTTGTTTCAAGAGCTTCTATGCCATCAACATAATTAGTCTGTATTACACCGCCTGGCTCATTTATAAGATTGTCGATATCAACGTCTGCATCTCTTGCTATCTTGTACATGCAGTTAATAGCAAGCTTTAAATTATCCATTCTAAGGTTTCTAAGATCATTGAGTTCATTCTGTAGACTTTCGACCATCTCCATTAAGCCTATGCCATAAAATTGGTGTTCAACTGGACAAATAATTCCGGAAACAAAAGGTTTTCTGCAATGCCAGTATGGATTTTCTTCATCCCTTATGACAACCTGTTCTTCTGCAAGAACTATTACCCTATCGTCTTCCCAATATTCATAAAGAGTTACTTTCTGTGAATGTTTATCAATGCTATTGTTTGGGTCATGCTTATCAACATTTATAAATCTTTCCCGACCATCATCATGCCTGATAGTTCCCTTTATTTCTTCAACCATATTTACATTTTTATAAATACCCATTTTCTGCATCTGTTTTAACCTGTCCATGGTGGTTTCTGTTACCATAATGCAGTATTCGGCTGTATCAATTGATGTAGCTTTTGGGTCTATATAAAAATTAAATATATCTATCGGATATATATACGGGTCATCATAATAAAGTATCTCTTGTTCAACTTTTTCTATGACTGGTTTGCCTTTGTTGTCATAAACAGGATTGCCAAATTCATCAATTTTAGCTCTGAATTTTTTTACTTTGCGGTATTCTTTTTTCCAGTCGACCTTGGCAATGCATGTCCCGTATATCAAACACATCTTGGTTAAAAGATGAAATGAATTTATAAAATCCATTCTGTTTATCTGATAATTGAGAAGCTTTTCGATAAGACTTGAATCTATGATATCCTCTGTCGAACGTGGTTTGACAGCAACAATTGGGTCATATGAAAATATTGCTTCCATGACACGGGGTATTACTGTTTCAACAGATGAAAAGCTATATGGTATAAATAATCTTGCCTGAAATTTGTATTCTTTTTCACTTGCAAGACGAGAACGGTATTGTTTCTGATATCTTAACCATGACTGATCATAATTAAGTTTTCGGTAATCTCCGGCAGTATTGAATCTGTCAATTACGAGTTGTCTTGCTTTTTCATCTTTGTCGTTTAGTTTTACTTCTACTGCCACCCATATACACCCTCTTGCTTCTTGAGTTTCTTATTGCATTTTTGTTACTTATACTTTTGGATTTTTCTTTATTACCTGCTGTCTTTTTTGAACCCAAAGAATTTTTTTTCTTTTTGCCTATCTTTTCGGGAAGACCGTCGATATCCGATGTCTCATCAAGCCATTCTTGAAATTTTTCCTTCGAGATTTTGCCTTCTTCTACCATAGAAGCAAATTTACGAAGTTGCGCCCTACTTTTGAATGGCATTACTATCAATCTCTTTTCTGTTAGCTTCAATAACTTTCATCATTTTTATCCTATCCTCGGGCTTTAACATGTTATGCAAAACTTTGAAGACATAAGGTCTTTTCTTATTTTGTTTATTTTCCTGCCATTTCTTTTCAAATTTCGGCATTTTTATTTATTTTTCCCTTGTTTTGATATTTTTTCTTTTGTTTCTATTCTTGGCTGATTGCTTCCGGCTTTATCAATTTTTTCTGAAACAGACTTGTTTTCTTCTAAAACAGGCACATTTTCTTTCAATTTCTCAATATTTATATTCGGAACTAATCTGATTACAGAAGTTTTAACTATTGTGCTTTCAAATCCGATAATATTACCTTCCGTATCAGTATGTGTTGTGGTCTGCTTGGTAGTTGATAATTCCTGCTCTGCGAGATATTCTGTTTTTCTGATTATGTATCCGTCCAGGATACTCATATCATATGTGGCAGATTCCCCATCTTTGTCTGTTACTACTTTTATAATGCTCATAATTTTTCCTTTGGTTCTTATTAATTCTTTGTTATTAAAAATTCATTCATGACCGTGTCACCATTTTCATTTCTCCTAGTCATTATGTATGGAATATAATATTTCTGCCCGTTAAAATCTAAAATGTAATACGGATAATATTGATTACCATAAGCAAGCCATTGCATATTTTTAAAATAATCCATATTAAAACTTGACTTGGGAATATATGATTTGCTTCCGATTGGATTTTTTATCTTAAATATCTTTTGTTTTATTCTGTTAAGTAAATTTCTCATATCATTAGTCTTAATTAATATCCCGTGTATGGATTCCTTTTAACATCTTTTTGTTTCCTCTCTCCTTTGACGATTAGTGGAAGTGTCGGCCATACCATAACAGCTATTGCAAGAGCCATTACCCTATCATCAAAATTACTTCCGGAAGCACCGGTTGAACCATCTGCGAATTCGGTATATGTTGAAAGTTCATCAAGCAGTTTTTCACTATGTAAAATCAAATCCTTATCACGCAAAGAAGTATCAAGCCTGTCAATCATTAAGGATTTTGTTTTCTGTGTTGTTTTCCAGCCCAAATTTTCAGTAGTATGAGAAACTCTTTTGCCAAATTCCGGCCTGTAATAAAGCCTGTAATAAATAGGCTTCAAATGAGTTAAAGTTGTTAAACCGTGATTGTTTACTTCTACCGCAATTAAAGCTTCATTGTAGTATTTTCCAGCGATAGCAAGTTCTTTTGAAAATACTTCGGGTCTAATATGACCGCAATATTCTGCAACCTGTTCCATGTTCTTTTTGTCAAGAACTTCGACTGTGGAATAGTTGCCATCAGATAAGCCCTCTGCGACATCACAACCGAATACATATCTGTTATCTTTCTCGGGATGTTTATAAATAGCCCAATTACCAGTCTTATTCGGTCTGAACTCTATTTTCTTTTCAAGAATTCCACTTGCATTTTTAACTTCTACTTCGACAAACTCGCCTATCTGTGGGGGTAAAATTAACTCGCCTTTTTCATCTTTTAATTGTGCTGCGTAATCTTGCAGTACTTCACTGTCAAATACATTCTTCCCTGTAGATATGAAAGCTTCAATATCATCAGAAGGATATTCCTGCTTGAATTTATCAAGACGGTTATTACACTTGTTTCTTATAGCCCATCTTCGCCAATAAATCTGTTCGTCATCAAGGCTATATCTTTCTTTTAATTTCTTTTCATTGCCATAGTTGGGATGATCCCAGTCTATTATTTCAAAATCGGGAGGTACTTCTTTTCTATATTCTTCAAGCTCAAACCATGCTATAAATATTGGTATATATTCATTCCGCCCGGCTTTTGCATTTTGCCATAAATCATAATAATAACCGCCGACACCGTTAGCTGTGGATTCAATTACCATTATTGAATCTTCATCATCTACGACAGCCTGTGGTAGTCCGGTCATTACCTCTTCCGGTTTTTCCCAGAAAGCAAGTTCTGATATATGAAGATTCTGTATTGTTAGAGACCTACCTGCTTGCGGGTTATTGGCTGTATCAACCCTTATAACACTTCCAAGTCCAGATTCCCTGTCTTTTGTCTTGGGATTTGGATTTTCAAATAAAACTTCAATTTTATTTGAAGTTTTCTGCATCGGTTTGAAATCAACATCAAGCTTGTCATAAAATCTCTTTGACATCTTGAACAGATGCTGCGTTGATTCCTTATCATGTGCAATAATCAAGGAAGTTATATTCTCGTTTGTTGCAGTACTATGAAAAATTAAGGCTTCTATTAATGTTGAAATACCGGTCTGTCTTGCTTTTAAAATTATGATTCTTGCTGGAATATGTTCTTTTCTTAACTGGCATATTTTTTCATATACTTTTGTCTGTACTTCGTTGAATACAAATTTTTCAAGTTTTGCTTTTTTTGTTTTTATATATAAAAGTGATTCTATGTAGAATCTCGGATCATCGTGTAATTCTTTAAGCAGTTCCTCTTCGCTCTGAATTATTTTGTTCATACTGCATTTTCATTCTCCTGAGCTTATCTTCGAGTGAAGATTTTTCTCCTATTTTCTTTTCTACTGTTTTGTCTCTTGCCTCATCTATTAAGCCGAATAACTGGCCATATAATTTAATTGCAGATATTTTGTTGTTGTCTTTGGTTTTTTTGTCTTTTATGATTTTTAAAAGTCTCCCGACAACATCCGGGAAATCATCAGCAGATTTTCTTTTTGTTTCATTTATTATTGCGTCCCTAACATTTGCTCTCTGGCGCATGTTGTACAGGGTTTTTTTGTTAACACCGAGAAGGTTTGCAATATATTCTTCGCTTAAATTTCCTGTAGTATTTTCTGGATCGGATTTTATTTTTACATACTCTTTTTCTATCTCGCTTAAATCGGGATACTCGCCATATAAATCCTTCCTTGCTACAATCTTTCGACCCCTACCCATTATTTTTTAGCCTCAACAAGTGTAATTCTAAGGAATATAATATCTGGTTCTTTTTTATACTGGTGTTGTGCTGATAAACAGCCTTATTAAATATCGGTCTATTGCAAATATCGCAAATTGGGAGAGACATCATTTTAATTGGATTTATCATAGGTTATTCCTCTTCAATAAAACCCCGATATGAATCTAAGTCTTTTAAAAAATCATATGTCTTGTCAACATTTTCAAGTTCATTTCCATTAAATATCGTCTGTATTCCCTGAATTTTAACACTTGTTCTTTCTATAAGATTTTTTAAAATCTCTTTTTTTCTGTCGGGATTGTATTTCTTACCGTAAATTTTATCTAAGGCTTTTTGAATATCTTCCCTATCAAATTTATTCTTATTTCTTATAGTATTTTCAATATCTTTTAAATCTATTTCTATTTGTTTATCTTCAAGTGTTACCATCTTTTGCTCCAAAAATTAGAGGGGTGGGATTGCCACCACCCCTTTTAATTCAATACCCAAACCCTGATCCACCCTGACTTTTTGTTGTATGGAGAAGTACCAAACCATATTCGGGAAGTTATTTTCGTTATTTTTTGTTTTTCTGTAATTCTTTAAAATTGTTAATTAAGATTTGTTTTTCTTTTTCATCAGCATTTTTTGGTATATTGTGTTTGATGAATCTTCCAAGCTTATTTATGAGCCTCCTGCCCATATCTTTATACCTTTTGCAATGCTCTTTGTGGTGCCCTATCTTTCTGGCACCACCACCGGATTTCTGTTTATTAGCCATTATTCTTTAGGTAATGCGCCCTTATTGATTATGTTGTCTGCTATTGCTTTTATGATTTTGTCGTAAATTAGTTGTGCAACAACAAGTGTTATTATGCCTGCAATAATGCAGTTATATAACGGCAAATCTCCAAAATATCCAGAATAAAAACCGACTACAATAGCTATAATTCCAACTATAAAAGCTAAAACTTCACCCTTAAAATACTTTGCTATTGCTGGAATCTTTAACAGTATGAATGTAACTACCCATACCGATAAAGCAACCATCCACATTTCTTTAGGAATTGTTATAAATTCTTCCATTAAATTTTCTCCTTTAAATCTTCTAAACTATAAAAAACAGGAATTTTAAGTTCCTTTGCTCTGTTTATTTCCGCCAATGTTCCGCTTGAAGTCTGATAATACGGTAAAACAAGAACAGCATCACTTGCTTCAAGCCACACCATAGAGTGTTGCCTGATACAATCGACTGAAATTTGTTCTTCTTCTCTTAGCTGAAGAAATACATTATAATCGAGCCAGGGAATAAACGGACTGTATCCCGCAAGTAAAACCTCTGTCCCAGCTCTGATTCCTTTTCGTATATTGTTGAGAACATCCAGAACATTGTCTGCGGAATAAGAACCCGCAATATATATTCTTTTCATTTGCTTTCCTTCTTGTCTTCTTTCTCGTCTTCTTCAATTGCCATTGCCAAAAACATCATTGCCCGACAGAAGAAATGTCCGGCATGATCATCCTGCCCATCCTTTGCCATCCATGCATAAGCATGAGCAAGAGCGTGGTTTAAATGTTCTTCAGCAGAAATCTTTCGCCAGTTATCTCTTTCATATTTATTGGCACCCCTATATAAGACTTCTGAAAGACGAAACATTGCTTTCGGGTCAGCTAAATGAAAGCCGTATCCTATCTTACTTTGCTTCCCGCCGTTTTTATTTACTTCTATTTCCTCATTTTGAGACATTCCTTTAATCATATTTTCCTGTTAATAATTCTTTATAATAAAAAAGCCCATAAATAGGGCTTAAAATCGTGCTTAAAATTTAACTGCGTGTCTCTAAAGTGCCTTAAAATTCATTTTCTCAATATCTAATCTTAATTTTCCCCCAGACATAAAATGATATTGCTTTATATGTTATCTTTAAAATAAAAGCCAAATTTGACGATATTTTAAGTGCTTTTGGTATATTGACCAAATACATTTTTATGCACTTAAGTTATTATTCATTTAGTGCATCCCACATTTTCTGGTTCTCCTATATCATTCTTAAAATCAAATTCATCACAAAAATCATCATAGTAAAAACTGATTTTCTTAATAAAACCATCCTCAAATGATATTTCATCAATCTGTTTTCCTGTATTTAATTCTATGGTATTTATTACTTCGCTAATTGTTGTTGCTTCAGCTACGTTTAACATTTACTCTCCTCCATTCATTTACAATATTGGTTTATGTCTTTTTCGTATTGAGCATTACCCAACCTAACGTCAGTATTGAGA
>Ga0265297_10006595_pt1 | contig 16715 bp, 18 predicted proteins | sample Munlanlwell13791_FD_192502 | JGI IMG/M metagenome (GOLD analysis project Ga0265297, IMG submission 192502) | Leachate microbial communities from a municipal landfill in Southern Ontario, Canada - Leachate well 137-91 | ecosystem: Engineered > Solid waste > Landfill > Unclassified | place... | reverse complement strand
AGGGTCCGATGTCATCCTGGAGTCTCATATCAAAGACTCCATGGCCGTTTTGACCGAGGCCTCGGTCGCGCCCCTCATGAAAGCTCTTGCAGCTAGAAATCGGTACTTCCTCGCGAAGTCTTTATTCCGTATCAGGAAGACATCTCGTGGGGATCCTACGATGAGGATTTCTGGCCTGATTTGGTCCTCTGTATCGAAATGGTTGGCGATCTCTGAGTTGATGTCCCAAGGGGTATCTGCTTCAGATGGGGCCGCCCGACTGAAAATAAATCCATGGTATTACGAGAAGAAATTGGTCCCCCAGGTTCAACTGTGGCCTAGGTCAGATGTCGTGAAACTGATTAAGGTTCTTTCGGGAGCCGAACGTACCGTGATGACCGGGGGCATCGATCCCTGGGCGGTCCTCGTCGCAGGACTTCTGGGGGTCTGCGGGGGTTCACGGTAACTTTTTGATATGGATCCTGTAAGGGACCCAAGTAGAGTCCTGAGGTGATCAACGCCTTGTAAAAATGCTCAACGGAGTGTCTGTCATGATTTTCGATCCCACGGCATCAGACCGTAAAGTGCGTGTTTTCTCCTTGTCCCCTACGTTCATTGATCAGTTCAAGGGGAAACAACCCAAGTGGGGTTTTCAGGGGTTGGGCTATTTCACGTTCAAGAGGACGTATGCTCGGGATCTTCCGGATGGGACGACCGAAGAATGGTGGAACACCTGTCAGCGAGTGGTAGAAGGCACGTTCAACATTCAGAAGATTCACTGTCGTCAGATGGGACTTCCTTGGAAAGAGGATAAGGCCCAAGCGTCCGCCCAAGACATGTTCCAACGAATCTGGGATTTCAAGTTCACTCCTCCAGGTCGCGGCCTTTGGGTCATGGGAACCGACCTCGTTTACGACCGAGGTGCGGCCAGCCTTATGAATTGTTTCTCGGGGGATACCGAGATTATAACCTCAGAGGGGGTTAAAGCCATTGGATCCCTGGTTGGGACTAATCCAACCCTGCTGACAAAAAATGGGAAGTGGGTAGACGCCCCAATCCGTTCTTTTGGGATTCAGAAATTGTGGAAATTGAGTCTTCGTAGGCGGGGGGTCGATAAGGTCATCTTCTGTACGAAAGATCATCGGTGGTTTTCTAGAGACCTTCGGGATGCCAAAGGTTACAGGGAATTCAAAACATTTGAACTTAAAGCGGGGAATCGTCTTCAATGCGTTTTCGGTCAGGGCATTGAGGGGGGCGGCAGTGAAATCAGTATGCGTCACTGGGTTGTTAAATCTGTTGAGGAGACGGATCGGGTTGAAGAGGTGTTTTGTGCAACGGTAAAGGAGACGGGGGCTTTTGCACTAGAAGGGAACATTCTTACGGGAAACTGCGGATTCACGAGTACGGAGAACATCAACGAAGACTTCTCTGCCCCCTTCTGTTTCCTCATGGATATGTCCATGTTGGGGGTCGGGGTTGGTGGAGACACTCGGGGGGTGAACAAGGTTCGTCTTGGTTCACCAAAGATAACGGAAGAGACCTACGTGGTGGCCGATAGTAGGGAAGGCTGGGTGGACCTTCTTCGGACCATCCTCAATTCTTTCGTGGGGAAGACACATTTCCCTAGAACCATTGATTACTCCAAGGTCAGGACTCGTGGGACCCCGATCAAGACTTTCGGCGGGATTGCTTCGGGGCCGAAACCGTTGCATTTGATGATTGAGAGCATCACCCGCCTCCTCCTCCCCAACAGTCAATCCGTTGAGTGGGATGTAGATTGGGTTGGGGATCAGGAAGGGATCAACCTTGCCAGGGTTACTTTTGGTGGGGAAGGCGGTTCTTACCGAATCTCCTCAACTCAGATCGTGGATATCTTCAACTTCATCGGGAAAGCCGTTGTGGCTGGAGGAGTCCGTCGAACTGCCGAGATCATGTTCGGGGATCCCAACGATCTGGCGTTCATGAACCTGAAGCAGGATAAGGATGCCCTGAATGATCGTCGATGGGCCTCCAACAACTCGATTTTTGCCAAGGTGGGTATGGACTATTCCTCGATAGTCTCATCCATTGCGGTCAACGGTGAACCCGGGGTCATCTGGCTGGACAACATCCGGAAATTCTCTAGGATGGGGGATCCCATCGATAACAAGGATCGCAGGGCCATGGGAACCAATCCTTGCGGCGAGCAACCGCTGGAGAGTTTTGAGATGTGCTGCCTGGTGGAGACCTACCCGGCCCATCATGAATCCTACGAGGATTTTGAGAGAACCCTCAAGATGGCGTACCTTTACGCCAAGACGGTGACCTTGGTTCCGACGCATGATCAGCGGGCCAACGCCGTGATGATGAGGAACCGTCGTATCGGATGTTCCATGTCTGGGATCACTCAGGCCCTGAAGAAGTTCGGCCGTCGGAAGTACCTCAACTGGTGCGACCAGGGCTATCACTACATCCGGAAGATGGACCATGTGTATTCCGATTGGCTGGGAACCCCTCTGAGTATCAAGACTACATCCGTCAAACCTTCGGGAACTGTTAGTCTTTTGTGTGGGGCTACCCCTGGAATCCACTACCCCCATTCCGAGTACTACATCCGTCATGTTCGGGTGGCCAACACCTCCCCCCTGGTGGAAGTCTGCAAGAAGTCTGGTTACCAGGTTGATCCCGATCCTTGCGTTGATGATACCTCCGTCGTCGGATTCCCGGTCCATGAAGAGTTTTTCCTCAAAGGCAAGAACGATGTGACGGTTTGGGAACAGTTCGCCAATGCCGTAGATATTCAGAGGTACTGGGCCGACAACCAGGTTTCCGTTACCGTGACTTTCCGTAAGGATGAAGTAGAAGACCTTCGAACCTGTTTGGAGGCTTTCGAGACCAGCCTGAAAGGTCTGTCAATGCTTCCTGTTGGGGATGAAGCGGAACATGGCTACAAATTCCCCCCCTATCAGTCCATCACGAAGGACCAATACGAGTCCCTGATGTCTCGTATCTCTCCTTTGAATTTCGATGCTGGGACTCATGATGCATCTTCCGAGGAACGCTTCTGTACAAATGACACCTGCACACTGAAACCCGCCTCAAAGTAGGGTCCCAGATGTTTCTCCTCGGGTAAATTCTGATGATGGGAGGTCCCGTGGAGACATTTAACACGATCCTAATCGAAGGTCTTTTCTACCGAGATCCTACAGGACGACTCCTATCGAAATCTTCTCGTGGGACCGTTGTCGTAGAAGAGACACTGGGGCAACTGCTAGGTCATGAAGTTCAACTTGCCATGCACCATCTTCCTGAAATACCACTGATCCCCGATCAGTGGGGGGGCGGATGTTGCATGTGGCAAGCTTCGGGGAGGTGTCCTGCGGGTCACCACGAGAATCCCAGTTTCCTTTTGAGCATAGCGGGGCGGGGGATTCTCCAACATCGGGAAGATGGATGGCACTTGGCCACTTTTGAGGGGGAAGACATCTCTATCCCGTTGCACCAAATGGAAGGGCATCTTGGTCGAATTGCGGCTGTTCCGATCATCGACCTCGAAAAAATGAAGGATTCCCTGTCTGATTCCGATATAGAGAAAACCTCTCTAATCGGGATCCAGGCCCAACAACTCCAAGGAATCCTCCGCCAGCTTCAGGAAACTTTGAAAGGGATTAAGTAGTGTATTTCTCAGGAAGAGTCCATAGCATCGTGTACGAGGATGCATCCAAGGCTTTCTATATCCTTCGGATGAATCTCGATGGCCATAGTCCTACGGACTCAGATTCTCGAGTGATTGTTCGCGGAAGCGTTCCCGGAATGACCATGAAAGTGGGGACCTGGTTCGGGTTTGAGGCGGATTGGACGAACCACAAAGAGTACGGTCAGCAACTGAGCATTTCCAGGGCACCTGTTTTATCGGCGGGATGGGATGCCGATACCGCTGAAAAGACTTTGGCCTCAAACGGAGTCGGGGAACAAATCCTGAAAATGATTCGGATGCGGGTGGATGGGGATGATGCATTTCTTGAGGCCCTTGGGGATGAGTCTATCCTGTCCATGATCCCTGGGATCAACGCTTTCACTGCCAAGTACATCGTTCAAAGATGGCAGTCGGTCCAGACCTATTTCAAGTCTCTAGACTTCTTGAATGGCCTCGGGTTGCCCTCTGGCAAGGTTCGTGAGGTATGGTCAACTTTCGGTGACGATGCAGAGTCTGTTCTGTCTACCAATCCTTGGGCGCTAGTACGGGTAGATGGTATCACTTTTCAGCATACAGATGAGATTGCATCTCGTCTGGGGTTGACGAACGTTCAGAATCGAATCCGGGGGGCCGTTCTTTACGTCCTCAAGGATCAAAGAAACTACGGGCATATGTTCCTGACCACCGGGCAACTTTTCATGGGTGTTCAAACCATCATCCCTGATGTTGCCAAGGAAGATATCGCGAAAGCCCTCGCGGTTTGTCATAAGTCGGGAGACTTGATCGCAGACCGGAAAGCCCGACCGGGAACCACTGCAATCTACGAGCCTTGGTCTTACAATCTCGAGAAAGAATCATCCGACATGCTGTTGTCACGGCAGGTTACAGCCGGGTTTGGTCTGAAGGGTATCCCGTTGGCGGGTTACCTCCAAAAAATGGCTTCCGTGGGGGTCAAGACTGCAAAGGAAGTCGCAAAAAAACGACCGAAGTTGGATAAGATCATTGATATCGCGATTGAAGAGTGGAACACCCTTGAGAGATTCACTCTATCAGATCTTCAGAAGCAGGGGGTCAAGAATGCCTTGACTCAACCCGTATCCATTCTCACAGGATTGCCGGGTACGGGCAAGACAACCAGTTTGAAAGCCGTTGTACGCATTCTTCAGAATGCGGGGATCCAATTCCTCCTGTGTGCTCCAACAGGCATTGCGGCCAAGAACATGTCTCAACTCGCCGGATCTCGTGCCTACACCATCCATCGTGCTTTCTTGGCGAAAGGATCCAGTGATGAGAAACGAGATTTCACGTACGCGGGTTTCACGGGGGCCGAAGTCGAGTCATCCGGTGTGACAGCAGCACCTGATAAAGATGCCAAGTGGGGGTACGGACCGGATAACCCCCACCCTGCTGAAGTGATCATCGTGGATGAGGCCTCCATGCTTGATCAGCATCTCATCTACCGACTCCTGTATTGTTCCTCTCCACAATGCCGAATGATTTTCGTGGGGGACGCGGCGCAGCTCCCATCGGTGGGTCCGGGGAACGTGCTTCGGGACCTGATTTCATCGGGTACTTTCCCGACCATCAACCTTACTGAAATCTTTCGGCAGAAGGATACTTCCGCGATCGTGTTCGCAGCTCATGACATTTTCAAAGGCAACGTTCCCGACTTCTCCTCTGATTCGGATTTCGTTTTGGTTCAGACCAGGACAGAGGAAGAGGCCTTATCCTACATTGAAACTTGCGCCCTCAAGCTTTACGCGGATCGGGAACAATTCCAGATTCTGTCTCCTCGGCATGCGGGGACTGTTGGGGTCACCAATCTTAATGCCAGGTTGCGGGAACTGATGAACCCGCAAGGTACGGCTTTGGCGGAAGTCCGCATGGGAAACGATACGATTCGGCAAGATGACAGGATCATGATCGTCAAGAACGATTACAACCTTGGGGTTTTCAACGGGGATGTCGGGAAGGTATCCCGAATCGACAAGAAGGCGAAAGAGATCGAGGTGAAGATTTTCGGGGAACCCCCTCTGCATGTCTGCATCCCCCTCAAAGATGCCTCGAAACTGATCCGGATGGCTTATGCTTGCACTGTCCATAAGGCTCAAGGTCTTGAGTACGATGTAATCATCATGCCCCTAGTCGACTCTTTCCGGCATCAACTCCAGAGGAATCTCCTGTACACGGCTGTTACCAGGGCCAAGAAAAAAGTCATCCTGGTAGGGACCCAAACTGCCCTCTCTACTGCAGTTCTGAATGATCGTGAAGATTTGCGAAACACCATGTTCCGAGATCGCCTCTCCTAGGTGGGTCCCCCAAGCCGGGTCATCGGGTAAACCTAATGGTTACCAAGGAGGCCCTCAATGGACCAATCGAAAGATTCAAGAATCGCGTTGAAGGATGCCCTCAGGAAGATTCAATCTGGGATGAGGATTACGAAGACCGTTTGCACCCGGTCGGTTAAAGGCCGCTACGGGGATACCTACGTTGGCTTCTCTGCCGCATGGGATACCATTCAGGATGATGCTGGGGGCGGGGGGGACATGATTTCCTCCCAAGATGGGGATGTAGTTCTTGCCCATCGGCAAGGGCTCACCCTCAAAGAATCCCGTCTCGCATCTTTGGTCCTGGCTCTTCAAGCTGATGTCTCCGCTCATAACCATGCCATGGCTGGGGGTAACATCAGCGAGAAGGATCGGAATGAAGCCATCAAAGCGATCAAGAACAATTACACCAAGTTGATGTTGGCCGAGATGGAAAAACAGAGCGATAACGGAGGGACTCCGAATGAGTGACCAACTTGTTTTTTCCGAGGACGAGGTCAACGCCATCTACAGTGAATTGGTGGACCTCGCAGTGCCGTTGGACAACGATCCTGTATCTTTCGGACCGAAACGTCTTAATGCCAAGACCGCAGATGTCCGCCGAATGCTGGATCGGGTTCACCGAATCTATCTGGATTTGTCCCAGAAACTGGGGGCTGCGAAACGGAATCTTCGGAGGTCCCAAGCCAACCTCGAGTTGTCCAAGAACAACCTGTTTGCGAATGATCCCATGACTCGATCCGGCAGGAACGTGGCGGACCGGGAGGCCATCGCGGTCATGAAGCTCAAGACCGAAGTGGAAGAACTGAACAATCTGACGATCCTCACCACGGATCTTGAGGCTATCCTGACGGTCGTGAAAGCGAAGCATGCAGACCTAAAGGATACTGAAGCCCGACTGAGGGATCAGGTTCGCCTGTGCGGTGAGGAATTAAGTCTTGGATCTCGCTGGGGATCGGCTGTTCCCAATGCCCCCGCACTGGATCATCGGGTAGCCACGGGGGCCGATATCAAAGAGATCGATGACCTGCTTGTGGGGTTAGGTCAACAGATTGACCTTGCACAGCATTCAGGGAGTTTCCCATCCCAGCATGATTTCAAGTTCATCGGGGTGAAGTCGCAACCCGATCCCATCCCTGTTCCTGAGGTAGATCCTCAACCTGAGGTATCGAAGGCCGATCCGGATCCACTTGTTACCGAGGAACCTCCTGTAATCAAGATTCCCACGGCAAGACTTCCAGAACCCAAATGGGAATCCTTGCCTCCCGAAGCTCATTCGGATACGGAGATCCTGTTCGAAGTCCCGGCCGTCGATCTTTCAGAGATTCTCCCAGCCCAGGCGACTCAATCATCCGCAGATGATTTCCTCAACAGGACTGTATCCCCAATCCCTTCCGCTCCCGTCCCTCCTAAAACACCTCTACTTGCGGATCCCCTTGATATCAATGATCTTCTATCTACGTTTGAAGATGTGAACGCTAGGTAGATCATTTTCTTAATACCCGGGGGTATTGGTCTGTGACGGAAGTCATGTCCGCTAAGAGACTAGACCCGTCAAGGAAAAAACACTTTTGGAGGTTCCGATCATGGCACAAAATCCTGCGTTTCAAATGTTCACAATGGGTGAGGGCGACGAGGGTATTGGGAACGGGAAATCGAAGCGATGGAAGGGTGAAACCGGCCATACCTATCGTTTCTCCATGATGTGGTTCCCTGGGTTGGAAACGGGTACGGTTGATCTGGGGACCCCGGAAGCTCCGAAGTCTCCTGGGTTCATCGGAGCCCCGATCTCCTACATCGCAGGCGTCGGGTTCGTTGTCAACAACGGTCCGGAGATCACCAAGCTGGCGGGCGGTGAGCCCCCGAAGACCAAGGTGGCCACGATCATTGCCGTGTGGCCCCTCAAGAAGGATGGCTCTCCTGATGGCGGGCGCATCCAGTCCGGCGATGTCGAAATCGCCTCCTGGGTGTTCTCGGGCGACAAGTACAAGACCCTGGTTCAGGTCAATCGCGAATTCCCCTTTGCGCTTCATGATCTGACGGTCAAGTGCGATGACGCTCAGTACCAGAAGCTGACGTTCTCCCCCTGCCGTGAGTCGCTGCTTCGCAAGTTCCTTGAGGGTGGCGACAAGGGCAAGTCGGTCATCGACTCGATTCTGCCTGAGGCCTCCCGTCTCGTGGCCAACATTCAAGGGGAACTGGGTCGCGTCATGACCGCCGAGCAGATTCGCCAGAAGCTGGTCGGCGGAGCTACTGGTCAGCCGGGGAACATGGCTGCCAACGGACCCGTTGCATCCGTCACCGGTGACATCGACGGCCTCGTGGATGACCTTCTCGACACCTGATCCACAGAAGGGGGTCTGCCGTGCGTGTTGCCGGATTTGACCCGAGTATGACTAATTTCGGCTGGGCGCTGTATAACACGGAGTTAGCAGCGCCCGGCCGATGTGTCGTTCACGGGCGGTTTCAGACGTCAGCTAAAACGTTGTTCATAGATCGCTATACCGAGTTGCGATCCAACGTTCGGGATCTGATTCGGCAACTTGAAGTCAAACGTTTGGGGGTTGAGTACCCTGTTTTCAAGGAACTCTACTCGGAAGGCATGTACGGATTGTTCCTTTTCACTTGTGAAGCGCTGAGGCTTGAGAAAGTGGATGTCGTGTTCTTTTCACCTGGCCAGGTGAAAGCCCACGCTCGGGCATTCCTGGGGCGTCCTGATGGCTGGAAGATGCTGAAACCTGATATGGTAGAAGCAACCAAGGTGGCTGAAGGTAAAACCCTGAACCACAACGAGGCCGATGCTTATTGGATCGCCCGTGTCGCGTCTCGGTTCTGGCAGTTTTATGATGGCGAGATCAAAGGGGACGACCTCACCCCTTTAGAAGCGAAGCAGTTTCTCGATGTCAAGAAAATCACCAAAGGGAAGAGGGTTGGTGAAACTGACGTGAAGGGTATTTTCTTTAGGGAAGATGAACGGTTTTTCCGTTGGACGGAGGTCGATGATCATGGCCAAGGTTAAAGAGGAAAAGAAAGCGGCTCCCGCGAAGCTGAGCAAGTTGGCAGCCATGCAGGGGGTACTGGACAAGGTGTTCAAGGGCAACGATGATTCCCTGGTAGACATTGATGAGGATAAGTACAAAGTGTCTTTCCCTCACCTGCCCACTGGTTCGATCATTGTAGACTTCCTCATTGGAGGTCGTCCCAATCGGTACGGAGTCTGCCCCTGTCCTGGATTTCCTCGTGGTCGCCTGGTGAATCTCTACGGTCAGGAATCGGCGGGGAAAACCACACTCTGTCTCACTGTATGCGCCCAGGTTGCCGCACGGGGTGGTTCTACTTGTTACATCGACTGGGAACATACGGTTGACCTGTCCTACGCCAAATCGCTTGGAGTGCCGATCAATGATCCTGATAGGTTCGCCCTCTATCAACCTGAGTCTCTTGAGAAGGGCCTGGCCATTCTGTGGACGGCGGCGAAAGCCGGGATTGATCTAATCGTGCTGGATTCCACAGGTGCCGCAGTTCCCCAGACCACCCTTGAGCAATCCATTGACGAAAAGGGTGGACAGATCAAGATCGGTCTCATGGCCCAGAAATGGTCTCAGTTCCTTCCCGAACTCAAGGGGATTACGGCTCGGTCGGGATCCTGCGTGGTCGGCATCAGTCAGCTCCGCAAGAAGATTCAGACGGGACCCATGGCGGGGCATGGGGATGGGACTACCACCCAGGGCGGGGAAGCCTGGAAGTTCTACTCCGAGGTTCGCATTGGCCTGAAACGGGTTGCCTATGAGAAGGGCAAGGTATTCTCCATTCTCGAGAACAAGATGATCGAGGATGTGATCAAGTCCCAGATTCTCATCAAAATCGACAAGTGCAAAGTGGCTGCCTCTGCCGGAATGAGTGCCAAGTTCTTCATTCAGCATGGGGAAGGCATCGATGACATGCGGTCCATCATCGATATCGCGACGGCCCATGGCCTGGTGAAGAAAGATGGTGCATGGTACGGGTTTGAACTCGATAATGGAGAGACCTTCCGATTCTGTGGGGTTGACCTTTTCAAGGTCAACCTGAAGAAGGATCCTGCAGTATGGGAAGAACTGTACCGCCGCACCCTAGAGCGGCTTGCCAAGGTCGCGAAGGATCACAACGAGGTCATCGAAGATTTCGAGGAAAACCCCGAATCTGATGAAGAAATCGCGGCCCGGGAAGTCGATGCCATCATGAGCGGTACAGTCAAACAGGATCAATCCCCCGACGAGGAATGACCTGTGCCCATTACCATCCGCGTTCAGAATTTCCAATCCATCAAGGATGCCACCGTAGTCGTAGATGGTTTCACGGTCGTTACCGGAGCCAATAATTCAGGGAAATCAGCCCTGATGAGGGCTGTCCGAGCGGCATTTCAGAACACCCGTGGAACATCGTTCATCCGGCATGGGGCTGACAAATGCATCGTTGATATTGATTTCGGGGATGGGAAGACCCTCAAGTGGGAGAAGGGGCGGGGGAAAGGGGACAAGCCTACCTACGTCATCAACGGTGGGAAGCCCCTCTACCCCGGTCAGGGGGTTCCAGATGAAGTCCTGAAGATGGGGGTTCGCCCCATCACCGTGGGCAAAGACGATGTATGGCCTCAGTTCGCCCCTCAGTTTACGGGGCAACTTTTCCTGATCAATCAGCCGGGGTCCGTGCTGGCTGAAGCGGTATCTGATGTAGATAAGGTGAGTCAGCTGAATCAGGCCCTCCGACTCACCGAGTCGGATAAACGGGCAGCCTCGGTGGAACTCAAGATCCGAAGGATCGATGAGGAAACTCAAACTCTAGAGCTATCTCGATTCAAGGGCTTGGATAACCTGGTTTCCGAGGTATCCGACCTTGAGGCACAAGGCGTTCAAATCGTTCGGATCGAGAAAGCTCTCGCAAGTGCCAAGGACCTTCAAGATCGTCTCTTTAGATCCCAGAAAGCTGTAGATGATTTGGCCGGGGTTGACCTCGTAGCCGTCCCTCCCGAGGATCAATCCTCATCCTTGGTCAGTATCTTAGAAGACATTGGGTCCATGACCGATCTCGAGACCAAGCTGAGTCGATCCCGAAGAGCTGTGGATGCTTTGTCTGGGATCGATCATGTTGGGGTTCCTTCCGACACTGATCTTTCATCCCTGGGAAGCCTGTTGGATGACCTGAAAATTTTTCAGGGTCTCAAAGACCAATGGACTAGGGCGGTTCGTCAGGAAACTCATTGGCAGTTATGTTTGGATGCCGGGGGGGTTGAAGGGGATCTTGACAGTTCCATGATAGACAGGTATCTCCAAGCTCTTCAGATGGTAGAAGGGCTTAGGGATCGCTACCTATCGGTTGTCCAGAAGGTTGATCTTGAGGAAGATGAGATCAAGAAAGCAGAAGAGGCGGTTGCGAAAGCGGATGAAGAACTGAAATGCATCCTGGATGGGATGGAAGACTGCCCCCTCTGCGGATCTACCCTCAATCACTCGCACTAGGGAGCTGATATGTGGTTGACAATCCTCGCCCTCCTGGTATCTATGGGATATTCCCCTTTACCAACCGCTACCGCAACGCTTTGCCGTGAACACATGCCGGTCGTTCATGCCAAGAAAACACTGAGCACCAAGGATCGGATCATTCGTGCAGTCGTCAAGGGATGGAAGAAATCTCGTCACAAGTCGATTCCCACCATGAATCGAACGGAATACGCGAAGGTCTACAAGGCGACCTTGAGGAAGTTGGGGAAACCTGACGAGTCTGAGTTTCTGACATCCATGATTTTCGGGGAAAGCAACGGAAATCCCATTGCTGTCAATTACCACCCCCCCAAGATCCTCAAGAACGGGAAGATGTCAAAGCCCCTCTGGCATTGTGGACTCACACAACATCAGTGCAGGACTTTTGCGGAGTGCCGCAAGTACCAGACGGATCCCAAGTATGCGGCCACGGGGGATCTTCGACTCCTCCGTTACATGGACCGTTGGCGGGGTTACAAGGATTGCAGTCGTAAGTGTAACTGGGGGTCTGGCCCCGGTCATGAACGCTGCATCAAGATCCGCGCCAACAATCCTTTCCCCACCTCGTAGCCCTAAGAGAACCCCCTGCCGGGTATTACCTGGAGGGAGGTTCTCATGATCACACTGATCTGGCGCACTGATGTTCACTTGGCTGATCGCCCCCCCCAATCCCGTCTCGATGATTGGACCGCCACCCTTCTTGAGAAAATCACTCAGGTCGGGGAGATCGCCCTCAAGGAACATGCCCTAGCTGTTCTGGATGGGGGGGACTTTTTCCATATCAAGTCTCCATCCCGCAACAGTCATGAGTTGGTCAACCGGGCGGCTCGGGTTCATCGGGGCTACCCCTGCCCGGTGTACGCAACGGTCGGGAACCATGATTGCAAGTACGGTAGCGCCGAGTTTCTGAAAGAGGGTCCCTTGGGCGTCCTTTTCGAGACGGGAGTGTTCCATCGCCTGTACGATGAACATGAAGCGGTGTTCGAGACAGGCGATTTCGTGGGAATGAACGGCCACCAGGTGGTCAACGGTTCATCCGGCTACGCCAACAAGTTCAAGGTCCGCGTGGTAGGTGTTCCGTATCATGGAACCCAGTACGATATGAACCGTTTCACGACCATCGTGAAAGGGGATGAGGATTTCCTCGTAGTCGTAGCCCATTGCCTTGCCAACGAGAAGGGTGGAACCCTGTTCGAGGGCGAGGACATTCTGAAATACTCGGACCTTGCCAACCTGGCCCCCGATGTCTGGTGTTTTGGTCACTGGCACAAAGACCAAGGGGTCAAAGAGATCGCCCCTGGAAAGTGGGTGGTGAACGTCGGGAGCTTGTCTCGAGGTTCCCTGTCTCAAGAGGATGTTGCCCGCGCCCCCAAATGTGTCAGTCTAAATTTCCAACCTGGGAAATTCTCTTTCAAGATCCATCCCATGAAGATCCAACCCGCCATTGAAGTGTTTGACCTCGAGGGTCGGGAACGTCGAATTGCCCGAACCGAAGCCATGGACACTTTCGTGGATCATCTGAAAGATACCATCACCTTCCGGGATGAAGATATCTCTATTGAAGACTCGATCAAAGCCGTGAAGGATCTTCCCGATGACGTTAAGGAACGGGCAATCTCTTACGTTGAGCAAGCCAAGAGGTCTCGATGAATCCGAAACTCACCATCGAGATGATACCTAGTACCTCCTGGTGGGACAACGTTCGAAGCAAACTCCCTGCCGCCGAATGGGATCGCCTTCGGAAAGCTCAGTACCTAGCGGCGGGGTACAAGTGCGAAATCTGTGGTCAAAGCGGCCTGAACCAGGGGTACAAGTGGCCGGTTGAATGTCATGAAGTCTGGGAGTACAACCCGGAGTTATTTCAACAGAAACTGATTCGTCTCATTGCCCTTTGTCCCCTCTGTCACCATGTCAAACACTACGGGCGTACCGAGATGATTGGGGGGAAGCAATTGGAGAACGCTTTCCGTCACCTCATGAACGTCAACGGATGGGACCGGGATCAAGCCCTGGGCCATACCCAAGTATCCTACCAGGTGTGGCAGAACCGTTCTTCCCACGATTGGACAATCGACATTTCGGTCATCACCAACTCCTGATGGGTTTAGAAGAATCCCCATTCGGGTAGCATCTGTAGGTTGTAGGGGATCCACATGGAGATCGTCATCATTGCAGGGCCGCCCGCGTCGGGCAAGTTTTCGGCGGTCCAACCCCTGTTGGACACACACTACCTTCGCATCAACCGAGATGAACTCGGGGGCACCCTGAAGCTCGGGGGTCTCGCCTATCAGGAGATGCTCAAGGCATTTGATCTCGGGATTCGTAACATGGTCCGATTAAGGTGGACGACATCTGGGATAGGGATGCCCGAAAACGTCTTCTAGCAGAGAATCTCGGTTATGAAGTGGTTTACATATGGGAAAAAGATTTCAAGCTCAAAGGATTTGAAATCATAAGGGAATTCCTTGAAGAAAGGGACTGTTCATGAAGATGCTGTGCGCTTTTCACGGTGAAACCGAAGGTCGGTTGACTGAAAACGGGGCCGTCTGTGCGTCATGCGCTCGAAAGGCTCTGAAGCCGGTGTTCACCCCTACGTTCAGGATCCTGGGTGATGGGAAATCCATCAAGTGTCTCCGGTGTGGGCTGGTATCCTGGGATCCTATGGATGTGCTTCATCGCTACTGTGGGGAATGCGGTTATCATCCCGATATTGAGGCTTCATGATTCGGGATGTTCCGGGAATTGAGGATCAAATAGGAGGTTCACATGAAGATGCTGCTCTTGGTCACCCTGGCTATCATGGTTTCCTGTGGGGGAAAAACGGAAGCTGCGGGAACACCTGCGTCTCCCAAGGCAGTTGTGGCTGCCCCTGAACCAGAGGTGGAGCCGGAACCCCCGAAGGAGAATCCTCTGGAGAGAATCCAGAGGATGTCGTCCATGGACGAAGCCTTCGCGTATGCCAGTCCTCTTATGGAGGACACTGTGGACGAGAGTTCAAAGGGCACGTTTCTCTTCACCTTCTGGGCGATGAAACACATGACTCTCCTGGACGTGCGGGTGGGGACGGATGAGACCTCGTTCCAGAAGGCTCGGAAGGATCCGGAGGAAGAACTCGGCAAGAAGCTGTGTGTGTCTGGAACAGTCATCCAGATTCAGGTCCAGAAGACCGATTGGGGCAAGGCTTACGAGGGGCTGATGTCCACCCCGAACGGGAACCTTTACAAGTTCCTAGCCGTCCGTTCGACGGGCGATCTTGTGTCGATGTCCAAGGCGCGTTTGTGCGGGGTTTTCACAGGCCTGTACGACTACCACAACAGTGGTGGCGGTATGGGGCACGCCCTTAGCCTTGTCGGGGTGTTCGACCTGCCGGAAAACAACTGATTGGGGGATCACATGGAAAAGAAAGGCATGGCTCTCGCGGCGATGATTCTGGGTCTGATGTCCCTGATCCTGAATTTTACGGTGAACCCGGGCAACCTGATCGCAGGCCTGGCGTGCATCGCAATGGGCATCGGGGCCCTGGTCATGGGCATCATCGGGGTTCGTACCCCCGGGGAGAACCGCCCGATGGCGATCACGGGCATCGTGACCGGTGGGTTCATGACCCTGTTGGCCTTCCTCGGTTTCCTCGCCGGGTTTTTTCAGGTCGCACTGGGCAACTAACGCAACCCCAACATGATCGAGGCTACCTATGTTGGTACGGGATCGTTTGATCACTGTGGATGGGAAAAATGTCGAATAGCATGGTGCATGTTTCCAAGTTCCTATCCCTCATCCTGCGACATCGGCCGGAAGTCATCGGGATCACCCTCGACCCTGAGGGCTGGGCAGACATCGAAGAACTCATCCAGAAGTCGGATGGGAAGCTGACCAGGGATTTGATCGATCAGGCCGTCCGGGAGAACGACAAGAAGCGATTCGCCGTGTCGGAAGACGGCAAACGGATTCGGGCATCCCAGGGGCATTCCCTCAAGGACGTGGACCTGAAGTTCGAACCGGTCGAACCCCCAGCTGCCCTGTATCATGGCACTTCTTCCAAAGTCATTAAGGCGATCAACGCCGAGGGACTCCAGAAAATGTCCCGGCAGCATGTTCATCTATCGGCTGATCTTGAGACTGCGTACAAGGTTGGGGATCGTCATGGGGGAACCTCATTTACCCTCCAGGTGGACGCCAAGGGAATGCATGCCGACGGTCACCAATTCTTTCGTTCTGAGAATGATGTGTGGTTGACTGACAGCGTTCCCCGTCAGTACATCGTCCCCGTTGATCTCACGGAACTCGTAAGAAGGGGTTAGGTTTAGGCAAGCCTTCTCATGGGTTATCTACATGTGGGAAATGAAGGGGTTGACCTGTTGAGGTGGGTGATGAAGAAGGTTACTCTCATAGCTGGTAGTATTTGTGATTTCTCAGGCGACGTGATCGTCAACGCCTGTAACCCGGTGATGCTCGGGGGTGGCGGCGTGGACGGGGCGATCCATCGGGCAGCGGGCGGGGATCTCAAGCTGGCTTGCGGGCTGTGCCCCATCGACCAAGAAGGCATCCGTTGCCCTGTGGGTCAGGTCCGACCGACCCCGGCTTTCGGTCTCAAGTGCAAGTGGGTGTTCCACACGGCAGGTCCTATCTTCAAGATCCAGAGGAACGTCGGCCCCGGCGAGGCCCAGATGGGCGACAACAACGCCGAAACCCTCTTGCGAGGGTGTTTCCGCAAGGCGGGCGTCATGGCGGCGGCCATGGACCTGAAGTCCATCGCTTTTCCGGCTATCTCCACGGGAGTCTATGGGTGTCCGCAGGAAACTTGTGCGGAGATCGCGGCCAAGTGGGTCAGCAAGAGTCGGTTGAATTTGGACGTGACCTTCTACATCTTCCCAGCGGAACATCTGGGAACGTGGATCCGGGCGATGAAAACGGCGGGGGTCGATTACGATGCCTTTGACCAGCAGTAAAAAGGTCAAACGGGACGTGGCCCTCGTTGGCCCTATCCAAGATAGACAAGCCCCCACCATCCGTTTCAGGGAATATGGCAACGGGGAAGTAGAAATCGAACACGGGGTACTCGTCCCTCTTCAGGATGGTGTAACCCCCATGGGGGACATCGTTTCTTTGAAACCCGATAAGGATCACTCGCCCTACTACCGGGTGGAAGTCATTGCCGAATCCCCTTTTGGGAGGCACCCTGGTCCGGCCCAAGTGAGTACCGAAGCCTATCGTCAG
>Ga0265297_10006594_pt1 | contig 16716 bp, 19 predicted proteins | sample Munlanlwell13791_FD_192502 | JGI IMG/M metagenome (GOLD analysis project Ga0265297, IMG submission 192502) | Leachate microbial communities from a municipal landfill in Southern Ontario, Canada - Leachate well 137-91 | ecosystem: Engineered > Solid waste > Landfill > Unclassified | place... | reverse complement strand
GCCGGTGATGGCGGAATCATCCGGAATGCCACGGTATACTTCTCAATCAGCCCAACCTGGGTGGCCGCTCATGGAGGTACTTCGAAAATCGTCATCCTGCATATGAACGAAGCAGGAATATCCACGATACTGTCGACAACATATCTCGGAACGGATGCAGACGGTAACGACCTCTTCTCTGCCGTCTCAGAAGAAGGGCTCTCGACCTTTGCCCTTGCAGCCGTTTCACCGGTCACCTCGGGCGGCAGTACCGGTGGCAGCTCTGACAGCGGAGGCTCCTCTGGAGGCAGTACCAGTGGTGGTACCGACAGCAGCACGACATCTTTCAGCAGTACAACAGAAAAAACAGGCATCACCACCACAGACAATAAGAAAGGCAAGGTCTATGACTATGCACTGGTTGAAGAGAACTATGGAACTGCGGGGTACCAGGTAGTGACCGTATCCCAGAAAGGCAGGATGGTCGTCACGCCGCTGAAAGCAACAACGGAATCGATGCCGGAGGCAAAAGCCTCGTGGAGTGCGGAGATCGTTAACGATCCCGATGGGGGCGGGAAGATCTCGACCGGTATCATCAGTACGATCCCGGACAATGTCATCGAATCCTACCGGGCCTCACTCGCCGGGCAGGGCCTTGACGTGGCTTCCGTTGCCTATGCCATCAGGGTTACCAAGGATGAGCATATCGGGGCCACCCGTGATGGGATCATCACCATGACCGCCCCCCAACAGTGGGTTATGAATAACGGCGGAGAGAATCTGGTAAGAATTCTCCGTATCAGCGATGACGGTGCTGCGGAGCTCCTGAAGACCTCGTTCAGCGGTTATGACAAGGATAGCGGGTACCTGACATTCCAGGGAGAATCACCAAACGGCCTGTGCTCATTCACGCTCCTTGCCGTTAAGCCGGCCGAAGGCGGAGCGATCACGTCCCAGGAATCAGCTCCCCTCCTGATGGGCTCCGGGTCATCTGATTCCTATGACGCCGGGATCCTGACCCAGGTCGCCCCGGTCGGCCCCGGGATCGCATACAATGTGATTCTCGCAGGAATCCTGATCTTTATTGGATGTACAGGTCTTGTTATGCTCTACCGCACACGAAAGCGGGATGACTAAAACTTTTTTTTATAAAAGGGTAATCCAGAGTTGAAACTCCGACTCCGGAGCCTGCTCTCATTCGGGTCGCCGGGATCATAGCCAGAAAAGCGTGACCGTGTATGATCAGAACTCCATGGTGTCCAGACATATTTCCTGACCGGTAACGGGGGTGTCAGATCGATCCGGCTATCATCACCGAACTGCCCGGTTCCGTTGTGTGGCCGGTGGCGATCTTTTCGCCATTCTGGTACAACTCAACGATAAGTTTGTCGGAAGAAGCATCATCTTTTTTGATTGTGGCAGAAACAGAATCCCCATCAATTTCCACCGGCAGGATCTTCTCGCCGTTGCCTTTAACCGTCTGCATCTCATCCGTCATGCCATAAGATCCAGACCAAGATCCGGTATAGACGATCCTTAAGAATATGCCATCCTCGAATACAGGCGATACTGCATCCTGCCCACTCATACTGGCCAGAGTTGCCGCTGAAGAACCAGCCCCGTTACCGGTAATTCCAACCGGAATGATCGTTCCCATGGTCCTGGCAAACCCTACAGGGGAGACAAGCGCGAACAGACCGGCAGCGATACATACAATCATGACGATGACCGCAAGAGAATGCACACTACGGGACCGTTGTGAGATCGGGAGCATCCACCGGTTCGCTGTGCGTGCTTTGCCATGGCCCACCCCCGTGCGGGAATTCTTCCCGAACTGGCCAGACAGAGAAGGTTCCCGAGAAGCCCCGGGATGGGTGCAACCGGTATCCACGCGTTTCGTAACGGCTCCCCGGGGAGGCAGCGCATGATACGGCACGGTGATCTGCTCACGCGATGCATTACGAGATCCATTATCAATAATTTGCAGATTTTGAGTCCGAACGGATTCCGGCGAACTATTACGGTTCACCGGGGGCGTTAGAGAATCGCGCGAAGATCCCGCCAGGTCGGGATCCGGCGGGATAACTTTTGCCCCGCAGCGATCGCAGTACCGCGAGCCGGGTGGGACCCGGCTCCCGCAGGTTGTGCAGAAGAACGAGCCATCATCTGATGATGCCATGGGGCGAACCGTTCTGGGTATGTCTTGGGGAGGAGATGGCGGCTGCCGAAAACGATCTGGTGAAAGGGATACGGGGGGAGGCGGCCGGTGCATTTCCGGGGATGGCCCGGGCATTCCCGGAGGGAAACTGCGAACATGATCGCTTTGTGGGACACCCCGTATCTCCAGATGCACCTCTTTCTTCTTTGAGGATAGATCTCCCGCATCACAGAGCCCCGGACTAAATACCAGTTTCCCGGGATCGTACCGGGCCGGCGGGTCCTCGTTCTTAGGGGGGGCTCGTGTAACCGGACCGGGTACTTCGGGTTTTGCAGGATTCTTGAGAACATGGGTGAGATGCCGGATCCATTCCTCCCTCTCGCCCACCCGTGTCGGGTTGCCGGGGTGTTCTGAAAAGGTTAGGATGAGTCTCCGGCTCCCGCTGCATGATGTATGCGCACCTATGATAAGCACAGGTTCCCCTGTATCATTTGCAGAACCCTCAATTCCCTCAATGCGATCGAGATTCAGATCCTTGTCCGGCATGAGCGGATCGTACGGGGACGTCAGGATCACCCGCCGGTTCGTAAGATATGCATGAAACGGAATCTTCCGGACCGTCACGTCCCTTGATTGCACCAGCCATTGTTCCCCGCGCTGCAATACCGGAAGACCCATAGTATGAGTTTTCTCCAATTAGTTTTATTAAGTATTACATAATTATAAAATTACGCTATCAAGATATCTTCAGTCATGGTGACGAAGACACGAGAATGGAGATACGGCCATCTTCTTATTCCAGGTCTGACGATCTTCGATAAGAGGATGTTTTTTAAGACTGCCTCAGCCACATCCCTGATGAGATGCGTCATTCGCCAGCTCTTACTCCTCTCCGGGAACTGATCGCTCCCTGCAAAATAAATGCCCGCAAAACGCCCCGTTTTCCGATCAGTGCCCATTTTGAAGAACCGGTTTTTGGATAGTCGCACGTTTTGGCGGATTACAGTACACTGATTTTTAATGGGGGATGAATTGGGCGTATTTTTACAATTGGTGACCTAAAAACCCTTGAAAAAATGTCAATATAGACCCTCCAGGTTTGAGGATCGGTTTGCATTCCGTAGATCGGACTGTCCGGAGAAACCGACTAGACATCAGTTCAGGAGGTTGAGAAGATAGTCGAACGTCAGCCGATGCCTCTCTTCACTATCTCGAAGTCCTGATGGACGTCTTCGATTTCCACAGAAATCTTCGAGTTCGGGGAGGGGTCGGATCCCGCCGGGAAAAATCGGAGAGGTGATCGGGAGGATGAAATTGAACGGGGTAGTCCACGGAGCGGGTCCTGATTTCATACAAGGGTTGCAAAAACCGGTGAAGAATGATATCAGGGCTTACCGTGAGATCCTGGATAACCACGTGCACGATCATTTCCATCGTGACTTTTCGTTACCACCCGGTTGAAGTGATTGATTGCATCAGTGTCCGTTAAAACGTTGTGCGCCGGGGCACCGGGTAACCGGTTATGGACATCTGTCGGATTTTTCTGGCGCGCCGGGGGCCTCTTTGTAACCAGATACCTTCTGACAACCCGGCGTTGTGGATTCTGGACGATGACCTTCTCGATCCGTTCCACCCGATACGGGCAGGAGAAGAACGGTCCATGGTAAATCCTTCGTAAAAAACCGGCTATTGCTGGTGCAGAGAATTCATCCAGATCGAAATAGGTCCGGACTTCATTGACTGTTACCCAGCGTTGCATCTCTCCTGACTCATCCATGAACCGTTCAAGAAGATCCGATACATCCCTATTGCGTGCCATGACCCGCCCCCTGTTGCAGAGCGTGAGGGAACCGGTGCCTGAGGAGATACCGGCACTTCTTCGGATCGGAGGGGGTGACACCATCTTCCCGCACGATCCGCGCAACAATGAAGGGGAACTGCCCGAATGAGCCGGCCTTCAACCGGCGCAAAAAAGCAGAGATCGTGTTGCACTGGTACCGGGTCAGTCCGAAGCGGTCGCGGAGCTCCTGCACGGTAACCCACCGTTCATCCGTTGCGTTCTCTTCCATGTATGTCTCAAGCAGTTCAGGTATACCCGGATATTTTCTCATATCGGTAGTTCCGTGTGATTTTTGTCAGAATATGCGGTCACGACTCCACCCGGTTTTCCCTCACGGGATCACCGGCCTCAATGCGTGCACACATGATCGGGACCATGGGTGCAGCTGCTCTGTCCCGGGCTTATCTTGCCCGCAAGGAAGTCCCGGATAACGGTATCGATCAATCCTGAGATTCCCAGATACACTTCGATATTGTTGGCGCAGAACAGTTCCACGGCCTTGGGCCCCATCCCCCCAGCAAGGACATGGGTGATGCCACGTTCTGCGAGGAATACCGGAAGTCTGCCCGGCTCATGACCGGGGCTCTGTAAAATTGTGGAGCTGCTGATCTTCCCGTTTTCTATAGTGAAGACCGCATACTCGCTGCAGTGCCCGAAATGTTCGGACACGTCGTTTCCTTCTTTGGCAATAGCGACTTTCATGATCATTCCATTCCCCGGGTCAATGCTAGCGGCGCCCGCCGGCAAAGGCCCGACCTCTTTTGCATCCACACGGGATTCCACTCCGTCCCGCACCATACAGCAACGGCTGTGACGCGAGCTGATCCGGATGTTCTCCTGACGATACTGCACCTTCCGGTACCTGCACCGGTAACGGTACGGCTTCAGAATGCGCCGGTTCACACCGGCGTCTTCCGAAACCCCGCCCGGCCATCTGCCCCATTCCACGGGGCCCGGTTCCATCCATTTCTGGCATATGATCGATCGCCCGGTACCTTTTCAGGTACCATATTTACTCATATGCGCATAAATACTTAAAAGAATGGGTAGGGGAATATTTCATTCACGGGGTGAACCGGGGAACCCGCATGTTGAGACCCTGATCATACGCGAGCCGGGTCTTCTCATCCGTGAGCATTGATGGGATCCACTCGTTCCACGCAGCCGAATCCCACGAGCCGGTTTTCTGGTGGGGGGTGTAACAGTTCTGGGGAATTGGGTGTGTCCCGACAACGACATCACGCAGGTGACAACCCCGACCGGTTCCACGTCATTTCCCCGGGGATTGTCAGGGGGATACGATTGCATAAAAGACCCCTCGGGTCCCCCGCTGCGATACGACTTCACCTTCCCGCATGAGCGCCCCGATGATCTTTGCCACTTCGGCGCCGGCAAGACCGGTGGTGCTGACAAGGTCTTCCACGGTGGACGGTCTCCGGCAGAGCGTTGCCCGGATCAGGTCAGCCGGGCCCGTGTTGGCATGGGCTGCCGGAGAGACCGGATGCCGCATGCCTGCGATCTCGATCGCCTTTCGCCCCAGCACCCGGGCAACCCGCTCCATTTCAGCGCCGGATGCGGCCTCAACCCATTCCTCTGCGGCGGGCCGGTCAAGCGTGTTGAGTTGGACAAGATCGGGGTCGATCCGGTCGATGGCCACGTTCAGCCCTGCCAGTTCCTCATCCGTGGTGTTCAGGCCGGGAATGACGAACACTTCGAGCCAGATGGCCCCCTCGTACAGTTCACGGAACTGCACCATCCCATTGATGATCGCCTCAATCTTCAGCAAGGGATGGGGATCATGGATGCGTTCGAAGGTCGGCTGGAACACCGAGGTCAGTGTTGGGATGACCCGGTCGGCAGAAAGGAGTTCATCCTGAACATCCCGGCGGGTCAGGAGACTCCCGTTGGTCAGGACGCTTACGGTGTATTCCGGATACTCCCGCTTAAGTGAATCGATCACCGGCCCGAGCGACCGGGCAAGCGTCGGCTCACCGGAACCGGCAAACGTGATCGAATCGAGATGCGGGCGGGATGCCAGTACCGGCCCGAGCTCTGTCATCACCTCCTCTGCGGGAAAAAAGTCCTGCCGGGTCACGGTCTTTGACGTAGTGTGACCGCACTCACAATAGGCACAGTCGTACGGGCAGGTCTTGAACGGGATGAGATCAATGCCGAGCGAGAGCCCGAGTCTGCGGGAGAGGACCGGTCCGAAGATATGGTTCTTAGTCATGGCAGTCCACAAACGTCTCCTGCGATACCATGACTACCCGGCAGGATCGCCCTCTTCAGTGTCGGTCATCCGGGGACAGCGGCCGCCCCCGTGTTTCGGGCAGAGCGTCTCGTCCCGTTTCGGGCAGTTCCCCTTGTGTTTGCGCGTACATCCTTCCATCTGGATCGATTTACCATTGATAATGGCGTCCGCAATCTTGTGACGTACCTCATGAATATCCCGCCAGATAGTCTTTCGGGAGACGCCGAGTACGACTGCCGCTGCTTCCTGTTCCAGACCCTGGAAATCGATCAGGTCCAGTGCGGCAATCTCTTCAGGGAGGAGCATGACCGCTTCGTTCTGTTCATGCGAGTTACACTGCGGGGCATAACATTGCCCGGATGGCCCGCCTCTGAGCGCCCGGTTCATCCGGGGCCGGCCCCGCCTTCGGCAGCATTCTTCGGTCTCACCGCTGGGTTCCAAGGTTCGTCAGCTCCACTTCAAGTTTGGCCGCAAGTATTTGAATGGCTTGCGCTGCCGGGGATGCCCCGGCATCTGTCACGGGAATTCCCGCCCGCACCGCTTCGATGACCGCAGGATCAAAGGGTATCGTTCCGAGTAAGGGAATGTTCTCTTCCCGGCACCATGCCTCTATCTCTTTGGTCTGGGAGATGTTCAGGTCGAAGCGGTTGATGGCGACAATGATCCGGGGCCGGAACTGGCGGCAGATGGTAACAACCCGTTTGAGATCATGGACACCCGAGACACTCGGTTCGGTGACCGCCAGCACAACATCCACCCCGCTGATGGTGGAGATGAGAGGGCAGCCGGTTCCCGGTGGCCCGTCGATGAGGAAGAGATCACAGGCCGGATCCCGTTCCATGGCCATCTTTTTCACGGCATGGACAAGCAGCCCGGAGTTGCCCGCTCCCGGTACGAGCCGGGCATGCACGAGGTGCCCCCGGAGAGTCTCCGAATACCGGATCTCGCCGGTCTGACGCGGCTGCATGGTGATCGCCTTGACGGGACAGACAAACGTGCAGACGGCGCACCCCTCGCAGCGGAACGGGTTCACCCGGAATACGTTTCCCAGCCAGTCCACAGCTTTGAACCGGCAGTACGCCTCGCACTCAGCGCACTTCACGCAGGCAGCAGGATCGATGAGCGCAGTTTTCATACCCATAAAGGGTGTGGTGCTCAAAAGGCGCGGGCTCGTGACGAGTGCAAGGTTGGCTGCGTCCACGTCGCAGTCCGCGAGCACGAGGGTGCCTTTCAGCAAACGGGCAAGTGCCGCGGTGATCATCGTCTTTCCCGTGCCACCCTTGCCGCTGATGACCGCAAGCCGGATCATTCATCCACCCCGTTAAGTGCCCTGCATTTGGCATAGAGAGCACAGAAATCCTCCTGCCACTCAGGCCGCACCCGGCAGAGGAGATCCCCCCGGCCCTGGATGGCAGCGATCTCACGGTCAAAGGGGATCGTCAGTATGACTTCGAGGTCATGGTCGGTGCAGAACCGGAGGGTCTCCTCATCCTTCCCATCGCTCCGGTTGATGATGATACCGGCCGGGATCCCCAGCCTTGCAGCAACATCCGCAGCAAGCTGCAGGTCGTGCAGCCCGAATGGCGTGGATTCCGTGACCAGGATGCAGGCATCGCACCCATCCAGCGCCTCGACAACTGGGCAGGATGTCCCCGGGGCGGTATCGATGATTGCAACGTGAACACCTGAGGCCTGCATCTTTGCCTCCTTGATCACGGGCACCGCGTGAGGACTGCCCTCGTCCAGTGTACCCGTGATCAGGGTGAGAGTGGGTATCGGAGTGGAGATTCCCAGCATCCCGATCCGGCGGGGTTCTTCACGTATTGCGTACTGCGGGCAGACCAGCGTGCACCCCCCGCAGGAGTGGCAGAGTTCGGGAAAGAAGAGGATGCGGTCGGGAAGGACTGTGAGCGCGCCATACTGGCAGAACTCCCCGCACTTCCCGCAGCGGTCGCAGGCGGACTCGTCGACCACCGGCACCGGCATGGTGACATCCCGTGTCGTGGCAGGTGCCGGGAAGAAGAGATGAAGGTCGGGTTCCTCCACATCGCAGTCAATGAGGGTAACCGGTTCGGTCTGGGAGAGGGCATACGCGATATTGGCGGCTACCATGCTCTTGCCGGTACCACCCTTCCCACTTGCAACGGCTAGTTTCATTCATGCGCTCCGGTAGGATCGTGTAAATGACGTTTCGTCAGCTGCTCTGACAAGGCAGATCCTTACTTCCCCTGTTCGAGAGTATTGTTCCTGAATGCATCAAAGGCATCCCGTACTGAGCCGCTGGAACGGTACACATACATCGCAACGCCTGCGGATTCGAGGACTGCCTTTGCATTTCCCCCCAGAAGACCGCTGATGAGTGCCGCCGCTTTATGGTCAAGGATCACTTGGGCGGCTTTGGGACCTACACCCCCGGCACCATCGGCAAATGGGTTAGCCACGGCCTCAAAGGACTCCGTCGCGCTGTCCATAAAGATGAAATACGGGGCTCTCCCGAATCGTTCTTCCACATTGGCATCCGGGGTGGCACCCTGTGCAGTGATACAGATTTTCATGGTGATCGTGGCCTCTTTTATTACTCATATGCGCATAAATAATTTAAACTGTCTCATCATACACTGAATCGTGAAATCCGGACAATCCTTATCAGATCCGCATAAAACAGATGATCCATCATGACCCAGAAAAATACATTCCACGGTGTTCCGGGCATCCTGCGCCCGTTCAAGGAATTTGTTGAGAAGAACGGACTGAAGACGGGCGACCAGATCGTTTACTACGGTGTCCCGGGAACCTGCACGCCGTTTGTTGAACTGCTCGCGTTCGCGATACGGTCGCTCGAACCGGAACAGGTTTTCGTTCCCTTCGTGGATGAACACCGGGCAAAAAAGATCGGCCACGTTGATCACATCGGCATGCAGGTCCGCTTGGCACCGGCGACAGTCAAACCAAAAGGCATCGTGATCATGGGCGGACTCTCGATGCCCAATGTGCCCGTGAAAGCCGAGCAGGTGAAGGCGGTGCTGGACAAGCATCCAGGGGCGCTGGTCATCGGTGTCTGTTTCATGCACATGTTCGAGAAGGCCGGGTGGCTTCCAACGGTTTCGTTCGACTGCCTGATCGATGCGAACATCGATCCTGTCGAAGTTTCGATATTACAGAAGTCAGGTTGACACCCACATCGGGACCGGGATATCTCCCCCGTGAACCCTTTTCGGGGGTGTCCCACCCCTCCGCACCTCCTGAAAATAAAATCCCCTAAAAACACCCCGTTTGGCAATCGGGGCCCATTTTGAAGAACCGGTTTTTGGATAGTCGCACTTTTTGGTGAATTACAGTACAGTGATTTCGAATGGGGGGAGTATTGGGAGTGTTTTAACAATTGGGGCCCGTTAAAGCACTGGAAAAATGTCAATATAGGACCTCCCGGTTGGAGGATCGGTTTACAACCCGGAGATCGGACTGCCCGAAGAAACCGACTGGACATCAGTCCGGGAGGTCGAGAAGATTTCATGGAAATCTTCGAGTTTGGCAGGGGGTCGGATCCGGCCCCCTTACCCGGACTCACCACCCTCAGCCCTGCACCGTGTCGGGCTGTCGGCCGGGTGGATCATCCCCGGGATATCAGCGGTTGCCATTGACTTCCGCTTCACAAGATACCGGCATCTCGGGGGATCTGAGGGATGGCACCCGGCCACCTGCTCGATCCTGAGAACACGATACGGGAACCGGCCGAACGGTCCGAACTCAAGGCGCCGCAAAAAACCGGAGACCGTGTTGCACTGGTAGCGGGTCAGGCCGAAGCGGTCGCGGAGCTCCTGCACCGTGACCCATCGATCGCAGGCGTCCTGCTCCTCCATGAACCGGTCCAGCAGTTCCGGGATCCCGTCATATCTTCTCAGGGTCATGGGCGTCGGGCGATCAGATCTGCGCCGGATCGGATTCGATCTCCCGGACAAGATGCTCCATCACGGAATCCACCGCCCGCCAGGTCGGGGAGTCCGCGTGCCGGAGGATATAGGGCCGGCCCTCGTCCCCGGCCTTCACCATCTCCGGGTCGAGCGGGATCGCCCCAAGGAACGGAACATGCAGATCCTCTGCCGCAGTTTTCCCGCCTCCGGCAGAAAAGAGATTGACGATCTCCCCGCAGTGGGGGCAGACCATCCCGCTCATGTTCTCGATAACACCGATAACCGGCAGCTCCAGTTTCTCGATGAACTTTGCCGCCCTCATCGCGTCCATCACCGCCACATCCTGCGGAGTGGTCACGATGACCGCACCGCGAACGTTCGGGGCCAGCTGGGCAATCGTAAGTGCCTCATCGCCCGTGCCGGGCGGGAGATCGACCACGAGATAATCGAGGGCACCCCAGTGCACTTCCGCGAGGAACTGCTGGATGGCCACCATCTTCATCGGCCCGCGCCAGACAACCGGTGTGCTCGTGTCCGGGAGCAGGAACGCCATGGAAATGACCGAGAGATTTCCCGTGACATGAACCGGTTCGATGGCACCTTCAAGCACGGCCGGCCGCTGGTCCTCAATCCCCAGCATCTTGGGAATGTTGGGACCGTGGAAGTCGAGATCGAGGAGCCCGACCTTCTTTCCCGTGTTCGCCAGCGCATAGGCAAGGTTCACGGAGACGGTGGACTTCCCCACACCGCCTTTCCCGCTCAGCACAAGGATCACGTGCTTCACATCGATCTTCGCTTTCGGGGGCAGCCCCTTGGGGGCAGCATGCGGTTGTGCGGACGGGCAGGTCTCGCAGTTATCGGTGCAGTTCTCATCGCAGACCTTATCGTTCGTAGTTGGTTGTGCTGTCATGGTATCACGGTCATAAAAAAATGAGGGATATCCCCCTCGTTCACTCGCGTTTCTCTTCTTCGGTCACCTGTGCAAGAACCTGCGCAGTTGGGCCGATATCGACGATCTTCCCGCCCCGCATCAGCGCCAGCCGGTCGCAGATGTCCCGGACAAAGTCCATGTCATGCGAGACGACTATGAACGTCTCGTCCATCTCATCGCGGGCATGGAGGATCGAGTGCTTCACGTCCTGCTTGGTGATGGGGTCCATCGTGCCGGTCGGCTCATCGAGGATCACAAGACGCGGCTCACGGATGAGCACCTGCGCAAGAGCAACGCGGTGCCGCTCGCCATCCGAGAGCTCGCCCGGGAACCGGTTCAAAATTTCCCGGGATTTCTCTTCGGTGAACCCGGCCATCCTGAGCGTGATCACCGCTTTTCTGATCGCCAGTTCCTTAGGGAATTCCAGTCCAATCGCATCGGTCAGGTTATCGATCACCGTACGGTGGGGGAAGAGGTCGTACTCCTGGTGCAGAAGGCCGATGTACTCCTTGGCCCGGCCCCGCTGGTCGATGCCGGGCTTCGTCATGTCCACCCAGTCGTCGCCAATCAGGACATTCATCTCGCCGCTCGTGGGCTCGATGATACCGGCGATGATCCGGGAGAGCGTGGTCTTACCCGCCCCGCTCTTCCCAATGATGCCGAAGATCTCCTTCTTTGCCACATCGAACGTGACCAGGTTCACGGCCTTTACCACGCCGCGGTCCACCGAGATGTAACGCTTGGTCACGTCCCGGGCCGAGAGGAGCTGTCCTCCCAGTTCCACGGGCTCCGACTCATCGATCTCGTGGTAATCCTTTGCAAAGGATTTGATGACTGATTTCGGCGACCCGATGGACACAATTTCGCCGTCCACCAGCAGCATCGCACGGTTCGCCATATCTTCGATCACCTGCGAGAAGTGCGAGGTGACGACCATGCCCATCGTGTTCTTCTTTGCCGCTTCGGTGAGCATGCCGTGGACCAGCCGGGCAGTCTCCGGGTCGAGAGTCCCTGTAGGCTCATCGGCAAAGAGCATGGCCGGGTTCTTGGCCAGCTGCCGCGCAAGCACCACCCGCTGCTTTTCACCCCCAGAAAGATCCCGGGCGATGTGCATCATCCGGTGCGAGAGCCGGACCTGGTCAATCAGATCGGCAGCGCGGCTGACCGCGAGCTCCTGCGGGTAGCGGATGTCGTCCAGCGCATGCAGCACGTTCTCGATCACCCGGTCGTCACCATAAAGCGCAAAAGAGCGCTGGAACATAATGGCGGTCCGGTTCATGACCCGGGACTTCATGCCATTGCTCGTCTCGTCCCAGAGATCGACATCTACTGCCACGAGGTCCCCCCCGCACTCCGGACATGTTCCCCCGGCCCGACTCTGGACATCCATGTATGCGCAACGATCGCAGGCCGCCATGTGGTAGATCACCGAACCTTTGGTCGGCGGCTGTTCAACACCACGAAGGAGGTGCATGAGCACGCTCTTCCCGGCCCCGCTCCGCCCGATGACACCCATGATCTCCCCTTCGGGAATCTCAAACGAGACCTTGTTTAAGACCCGGGTATCGTTGAAGTCCATGCAGAGGTCGTGGACACTGATGAATGGTTGTGGCATGATTGCTCGTACGGAATTATTACACATATGAGCATAAAGATTTAAGGATCGGGATCAAGAGAATCGTATGCGAAGCGGGCACGGTCATGCATCTCCCGGCTGCCCCTATGGCACCGGCATGACAGTCACCCGCCCCGCTTAAAAAAGATTAAAGATCCTTTAGTTCTTGTCCGCGGTATCCCGCGGGCACTTCGGGCACCGGCCCTCCGCGGGTTTTGTGCAGCCGGCCATCTCAATGCCTTTCCCGTTGACAAGGGCATCCGCAATCTTCCGCCGGGCCTCGTGCAGATCGCGCCACGCAGTCTTCCGTGAGACCCCGAGCTTCTCCGCGGCCTCCTCCTGTTCGAGACCTTCGAGATCGATGAGCCGGATCAACTCGATCTCCTCGGGCTGGAGCGAGATTCCCTGACCCTCTCCGGCCGTGCAGCAGGGCTTGTAGCAGCGGGACTCGGATACGGTGGCAATAATGCGCCTGAGACGGGGTCGTCCCCTTCGGGGGCACTCTGGTACCTCGGTGGTTTCATCCGCTGCCATGGTAATCTCCTGAATATTACATGTATCCGGAATAGTATAACAGGGTTACCGGGTCTGCCGGGTGAACTCCATCGTCCCGTTGACCTGACAACTCCGTCTTTTCGGTCGTTCCCGAACGAGATATCGCCTGATGATCCGGTAGGGCGGGGTTTCATCCTGGAACTTCTCTATCCGGGCTACCTTGTACCGGCAGGAGACGAACGGCCCATGGAATATCTTCTGTAAAAAACCGGAGAATGCCGGTCCTGCGGATTCCTCCAATTGGAAGAACAAACGGAGTTCCCGGACCGTAACCCAGCGTTCAGCTGAACCGCCGGCCTTCATGTACTCTTCCAGCAGCTCGGGAATCTCCGGGTGACGGGTCATGGCAGGCCTGCACTTTTTTTTAAAAAAAAATGTTCCTTAATGGCATCGCGGCCCGTGGCCGCAGGGTGTACGTGCAACGTTATCGGCCGGGTCGGACCCGCAGCAGCAGGTCTTTCCAAATTTAAGGGGAGATTCACACTCCTCCTGGTGGCTCTTACCCTCTTCATGCTGCTCGTGTGTTTCACCACAGGCGCAGGTATGCAGGGTCGTGGGTTTCTGTTCGGTAGTGTCTTTTCTGGTATCGCTTGATTGTGTATCTTCTGGCATTCGTTCACCAACCGTACGGGTCTCGTACGTTTATTACTCATATGCGCATAAATCATTTAAACCATCGTACTCTGACAATGTGCAGAACAGACGGTTTTCCCCTGGCGGGCTCGTTAGTAAGTTCTGGAAAGAAAAGGCTCATCCCTTTCCCTTGCGAGATATTCCCTGTATGTCCTCCCGACTCTCCCTCACGGTCCTTGTCGACAACACCACCCTTGCGGATCATGATTACGGTGGCGAGGCCGGGCTCTCGTTCTTCATCGAGACTGCGGATAAGAAGATCCTCTTTGATACCGGCCTGTCGGGACTCTTCTTTGCGAATGCTGAGAAGATGGGGATCGGTCTCCGGGACCTGGATTACCTCGTCCTCTCGCACGGCCACATCGATCACACCGGAGGACTGCCCACGCTCACCCGGCATCTTGCCACTGCACCGCTGGAGGGAACTCCATCCCGGGTGCCGGAACTTATCGCCCACCCCCGCTGCTTCTGGCAAAAAGAGAAAGAGGGCAGAAAAAACGGCTCAGCAATGAGCGAGGCTGAGGTCCGCCGGCAGTTTCCGGTAAATCTGTCCGATACACCGGTCTGGATCACCGATGATCTCGTCTTCCTCGGTGAGATCCCAAAACGGTTTGCCTTTGAGGAGAGTGATTCAGGGAAGCGGATCATTCGCACACCGGAGGGGAAGAATGAACCGGACCCTCTTCTCGACGATACAGCCCTCGCATTCCGCTCGGAAGAAGGGCTCGTCATCATCACCGGCTGCTCGCACGCGGGCATCTGTAACATAACGGAGTATGCAAGGGAGGTCTGCGGTGAAAAACATGTCCGGGATATCATCGGCGGGCTCCACCTGCTCTCACCGGAACCAAAACGGTTCCAGAAGACAGGGAAATATCTGAACCGCCTTCACGTGAACGCCCTGCATGCCTGCCACTGCACCTCGCTTCCGGCAAAACTCGCCCTCGCTGAATATTGTCCTATGCAGGAAGTGGGCGTGGGAATGAAAATTGAATGGTAGAGTCTTATTTTTGATCCGGTTCACCAGATGATTTCGTAAAACAATCTTCTGCTTCTTTAGCATCTGCTTTGAGAGCCATCCGGATATTTTTAAAAAACCTCACATGCAGGAGCAGGTGGATGATGAGCAGGGCTGCAAAAACAAAACTCGTAATATCGTGAATTAGGACCCAGTCATGCCGGGTTATCCCCATCCAGGTGACCCAGCTGCCGCCCCTCCCGCCACCGGAGGGAAGGAAGAAGTACAGTACCAGGCCGGTGATGAGCGACAGGATGAACGTGATCAGTCCGCCGATATCAACGAGTGCATTGAGGGTGACGCGTTTCAAAGAAGCACCTTATGATACTCTGGATGTGTCCGGATTAATAAACACGATGGAGATGACACCCCCCCAACCCGGAGAAACCAGGGTTCTTCCCGGGGTTCGATCCGGGAACACGACCCACATCGAAGAAACCTGCGGTTTCTTCTTATGGTTCAGTCTGATGACACTCACCACATCGAAAAACCTGCGGTTTCTTCTTATGGTTCAGTCTGATGACACTCACCACATCGAAAAACCTGCGGTTTCTTCTTATGGTTCAGTCTGATGACACTCACCACATCGAAAAACCTGCGGGTTCTTCTTATGGTGCGGTCTGATGACACGCACCAGAAACAAAATAAAAGACCTATGAACGCATACTGATCCTTACGTAACACAATCGTGAAACAACCAGTATTTTTTGGTGAGACAATATGAGCGACGATATGTATCTCGATCAGCAGCCCCTGGGGGCAGTGACCTTTGCAGAGAACCCGGAGCCCCGGTGCCCCTGCCTGTTGCTGCTCGATACCTCAGGATCCATGGCCGGCGAGGCGATTGCCGAACTGAATGCCGGGATCAAATCCTTTTACAATGAACTGCAGGGGGATTCCCTTGCGATCAAACGCGTTGAAGTGGCACTCATGACGTTTGGGCCCGTCCGGGTGATCAGCGAGTTCAACACCGCGGAGTGCTTCTTCGATCCCCAGCTCGAGGCCGTGGGGGACACGCCGATTGGCGAAGCGATCAGAAAAGGCATCGAACTGATCCGGGCAAGGAAGGAACAGTACCGGGCTAACGGCATCTCGTTCTACCGGCCGTGGATCTTCTTGATCACGGACGGGGCACCGACCGATGAGTGGCAGAGCGCCGCCGCACTCGTCCGCGAGGGCGAGGCGTCCAAGGCCTTTGCATTCTTCACCATCGGGGTCAACAAGGCCGACATGAAGGTCTTAAAACAGATCTCCGTCCGCGAACCCGTGAAGCTCCAGGGCCTGAAATTCCGGGAATTCTTCCAGTGGCTCTCCAACTCCATGAAGTCCGCGTCCCGGTCCAACCCCGGCGACCGTATCCAGTTAGCTCCACCACTCGGGTGGAGCGAGATATGAGCTGGAAGTGCTCTGCTTCATCCGTTACGGGACGATCGCACACTGACCGCGGCGAACGCGGGCAGGACTACAGCCGGGCCGGGACCCTGCAGATCGCAGACCGCACCTTTTTCATCGGGCTTGCAGCCGACGGGGCGGGCAGTACCACCGACGGCGGCAGGGGTGCGGAGATCGCCTGTGAAACCATCTGGCGCTGCATCATCGACACCCTGCGGGACGAGGCGGATCTCCCCGGCATCTCCGATGACCGGATAAAAGAGTGGGTGACTGCATCGCGTGACGCGGTGAAGACCGAGTCCGAAATTGCCGGCAAGAGGATCCGGGACTACGCCTGCACCCTGCTTGGAGCCGTCTGCGGGGAATCGTGGGCGGTATTCTTCCAGATCGGCGACGGTGCAATCGTCATTAAGCTCAACAGCGAGTACGAGAC
>Ga0265297_10006593_pt1 | contig 16726 bp, 16 predicted proteins | sample Munlanlwell13791_FD_192502 | JGI IMG/M metagenome (GOLD analysis project Ga0265297, IMG submission 192502) | Leachate microbial communities from a municipal landfill in Southern Ontario, Canada - Leachate well 137-91 | ecosystem: Engineered > Solid waste > Landfill > Unclassified | place... | reverse complement strand
CGTGAACATGCCAGACCATCACCGGAAGTACCGGTTCGCAGATCGCATCGCACAGGCACCGGAGTCATTTCTCAAAGAACTCTTCCGCGTCTCCTCCGACCCCGCCATCATCTCCTTTGCCGGGGGACTCCCCTCCGCAGCGCTGATCGATACCACAGGGATCGCACAAGCGACCCACGACGTCCTTCTTGAGGAGCCGGAGATTGCGCTCCAGTACACCACAACGGATGGCTACCTTCCCCTGCGGGAATATATCGCGGACCGGTACCGCCACCGGCTCGGCATTTCAGCAACCGCGGACGAGATCCAGATCGTGAACGGCTCCCAACAGTGCCTTGACCTGTTTGCCAAACTCTTCCTCAATGCCGGCGATCACGTGGGGATGGAGCGGCCCGGGTATCTCGGGGCAATCGAGGCCTTCTCGCTCTACGAGCCGGTGATCGATACCGTGCCGCTCACCGGAGCCGGGCCGGATCTTGCATTGTTTGAGAAACTCGTGAAGGTAACAAAACCCAAATTCTTCTACGGCATCCCCAACTCCCAGAACCCGTCAGGACAATCGTATTCGCTGGAGGCGCGGAAGGCTGTCGCGGAGATCATTGCCGGCAGCAGCACCGTCTTCTACGAAGACGATGCCTTCGGGGAACTCTTCTTCGATGCCCGGCCGCGATTGCCGGTCAAACGCTTTGCCCCGGACCAGGCCGTGATCTCGGGCTCGTTCTCCAAGACCGTGGCACCCGGCATGCGGATCGGGTGGATGTTTGCGCCACCGGAGATCCTCAAAAAATTCAATGTCGTCAAGCAGGCCGCCGACCTCCATTCCAACTTCCTCTGCCAGAAGATCCTGCACCGGTACCTCACCACCCACGATCCCGATGCCCATATCCGGAAGATCGTCACCGCGTACGGGAAGAAGTGCCGGCTGATGTGCGATCTCTTCGATGACCTGATGCCGCAGCTGGCACATACGAACCCGGAGGGAGGGATGTTTCTGATGGCGACACTCCCCGCGGGCCTCTCGTCCCGGGCCGTCTTTGATGCGGGGGTAAAAAACGGGGTGGCCGTGCTCCCCGGCCTCCCGTTCTACGTGGACGGGGGAGGCACGGACACGATCCGGCTGAACTTCTCTTCCGCATCGGAAGCGCAGATCACGGAGGGGATGCACCGCCTTGCGCAGGTAATCTCATCCCTGAAGTAATGTTCAGGAAAAAATCCGATTCTATTTATACATTTGATCATTGATGTACCAGTACAGGAAAGATGATACTCTTGAAGAAATCTTGTGCTGTGCTCATCGCTCTCCTCGTCTTGTGTGCGCTCTGTATGGCCGTTGCCGTGCCGGTTGCCGCTGACGGGGAGCCCGTAACAACGGAAACCACCGGGCAACCCGTTACATTCAAGCCGGTCACTGCGCCAATAACGGAACCGACTACCGAACCCACGACAGTTCCAACAACAGAACTAACGACCGTGCCGACAACACGGCCTACAACGGAACCCACCGTAACGGTCCCGACGTATGTCACCATGCCCACCACGGAGATAACGATCACGATTGAACCCACCTCCGTCGGTGGCGGAAAGGGCTACATCGATACGTACTGCAATGTTGACGGTGCTGCCGTGGCATTTGACGGTACATACCAGTGCACGATTGCCCAGGGAGTCTGCACGGTGGGCGTAAGTCCCACCGGTCATGTCCAGACCGTGACGGTGACAAAGAGCGGATACACCACGTGGTCCGGTGCTCTTTCAAGCATGCCATCCAACGAGCAACATGTCGCGGTCTATGCTACCATCAACCCGCTCTCAACACCCCCGACAACAGTTCCCCCGGAACAATATGGGACGATCTATGCCCAGTCGAGCCCGGGCGGTGCAGCGATCTACATGAATGGGAACTACTACGGGTATTCGCCGTTGACCATCCCGACACTCCAGCCGGGTACCTACACGATGAAGGCCTCCTTAAACGGCTACACCCCGAACACGCAGATCGTGACGGTGTACGCCGGCCAGACCACCACGTATTACCCGGTCCTCCAGCAGTCTCCCTCCCCGCGCAGCACGGGCACGGTGACCGCGACCTCGAATCCCTCCAGCGCAGGGGTCTATGTGGACGGCACCTACCAGGGAAAGACGCCCATGACCGTCACCCTGTACCCGGGAACCCACACCTTCCGGCTCTCGCTTGCCGGGTATAATGATTATACGGCAAACGTGTACGTCTCGGCCAACACCAACCAGAACCTGAACGCGATCATGGCTCCGGCCGTGTACGGCACGGTGGCGCTCACGTCCCTGCCGGGTGCAAGCGTGACCATTGACAACGCGGCACAGGGAACGATCCCGTCATCGGGTATGATGACCGTTTATAATGTGGCAAACGGCAACCGTCTCATCAAGGTGACGGCCACGGGCTACAATGAGTGGCTCAACTCGGTGTACATCAAGCCCAATGTCGTCACCTCCGTCAACGCGGTCCTGACACCGATCGGTGTGAACCCAACACCCGTCCCGGCAACCGGCGGGCTCAACATCGTATCCACACCCGACGGTGCCGAAGTGTACGTGGATAACTTGTTCAAGGGGTACACCCCGGCCACCCTGACCGACATCGCAGCCGGGGAGCACCAGCTGGTGCTCAAGTATACCGGGTATATGGATTATACCCAGACCGTGACCGTGAACTCCGGCCAGACCACCCCGCTTGCCATCAGCATGCAGGTGGCACCAACGCCCACACCGGCATCCGCCCCGTCCATCCTGATCCTGATCGGGGGACTGATGGCGGCAATCGGGATTGCCACCCTGCTCAGGAGGCGATCGTAAATGACAGGACCCTGTTCAAAATCAAACAAACTCTGGATAGCCTCGATCCTTGCAATCATCATCATCGGGGCGCTGACCGCATATGCCTACACCAGTGAACAGAATGCGCTGAAAGGTGCGACCGACATGGGGATGAAATCCACCGTTTCGGTCATGGCAACCCAGATCCATGCAAGCGACATTGCCGGGCTCCAGCCGGGAGACGAGATGAATCCCCAGTATCTCGCGGTGGCAGACCATCTCCAGGCCATGCGCAGTATGGATGACAATATCCTCAATGCCTACATCCTCAAGGTCTATCCCAACAAGACTGCGGTATTCATTGTCGACGATCTCTACCCGGACGATCCGCTGGGTTCGACCAAGATCGGCGAGGTCTCCTCCGCTCCCGACACGATGGAGATCTTCGGGGCTCTCTCGGGTCCGACCGTCTCAAAGCAGCCGTACACGACAAAATACGGCTCGTTCATGAGCGCCTATGCCCCCATCGACGACTCGGTGAATGACTCCACCGGCAACACGGCGGCAGTGCTCGCAATCGATGTCTCTGCAAAGAACTACAATGCGCTCACATCCCAGGGCGGGCTTCCCATCCTCATCACCGGGCTGGTATCGATGATCCTTGCGGTTGGTGCCATCTTCTTCTTTGGCACCCGTAAGGACGAGAAATGCGAGGGATAACCGGACGGCCGCAGGATTAACCTGCCCCGTAATCTCTTTTTTCTTTTGACACCCATGATCATGGGAATGTCACACGTCCGATTGTTGTTGATCACGGGACTCCTTGTTGCAGCACTTCTGTTCTGTGCGGGATGCTCCCAGATGGCCCCGACCGAAAAGACAACTGCCGGGACCGCCACTCCGGCACCAGCGGTCACTGCCGCAACTGCCATCTCCCCGGCAGCAACCGTGGTCTCCACGGCCCCGGCCCTCTCCGGTAAGAACGTCCGGCTCGAAACGTCGATGGGTAACATCACCATCGCGCTCGACCCCGAAATGCCCCTCACGGCCGGGAACTTCGAGCAGCTCGTGAAGAGCGGATACTATGACGGCGTCCTCTTCCACCGGGTTATTGACGGCTTCATGATCCAGGGCGGAGACCCCTCCGGCACCGGCCGCGGCGGGCCGGGCTACACGATACAGGACGAGTTCACGAGCCACAACAGGAACAGCCGGGGCACCGTGGCGATGGCCAACAAGGGGCAGCCCAACACCGGCGGCAGCCAGTTCTTCATCAACCTTGTCGATAACAGCCCCCAACTGAATAATATGTTCGATTCCAACTACCCGGTCTTCGGCACCGTGATCGAGGGAATGGACGTGGTGGATGCCATCGGTAAAGTCGGGACTTCCGGGTACCCGACCAACCGCCCGCTCCAGAATGTCACGATCATCAAAGCCGAGATGGTCTGATCTCATCCTCTCTTTTCCCCGCGTATTTTCATATAACCGGAACCCCCAATAGGTACCGTATATCATGACATCTCCAGCACCGTCCGGGAAGATTGCCCGGCTTGAGACAAATATGGGTACGATCCGGATCGATCTTGCATCCGATATGCCGGTAACGGCCGGTAACTTCGAGAAACTCGTCAGCGAGGGCTTTTACAACGGTGTCACGTTCCACCGGATCATTGACGGGTTCATGATCCAGGGAGGCGACCCCAAGGGGAACGGTACGGGTGGCCCGGGCTATGCGATCAAGGACGAGTTCCCGCCCGGCAACAAGAACAACCGGGGCACCATCTCGATGGCCAACGCCGGACCCAACACGGGCGGCAGCCAGTTCTTCATCAACCTGATCGACAACAACTTCCTTGACGGGAGGCACCCGGCATTCGGTACCGTGATTGAGGGGATGGCCGTGGTCGACAAGATCGGCAAGACCAAGACCGGTCATGGCGACAAGCCGCTCAAGGATGTTGTGATCGAGAAAGCAATAATGGAATAATTTTTTTAGTGATTCTCAATGATCAATCCTGAAAAAGGCTTGAACCAAATCGACAAATGCCACTTTTTGGGGATTACAGCAGTGAGACAAAATCTTCGCATACCCTGCTGATTTCCTGCCGGTTCATCCGCCGGTATCGTTCCCTGACGGCATCCAGATCAGGCATTTGCTCAATAACGCTCTTGAGAAAGCCGGCTCGTGCTATCTCCCTGCCAAGAATTTCCAGATCAAGTTCACGTCCCCCGCGATTAGGATCGATCAGTGCAAGGATATCGGCACAATCCTTCGTTCTTTTTGTACCCTCCCACCGTATATCTGCAGACGTCTGGTGAAGAATCCTGTACGATCGGTCCCATGCGGCTTTTAATTTTAACAGTGCCAAGATCGACCGGTTCGGAACCTGAATTCCGGCTCCTCCCCTTACATTCCGGAACACGGTATTATTGGTGAGGATCTCAAGTGAGAACGGGATCTCGGGATATCCTTCATACCGGTACGGTGTCCGTGGAGGCAGGAAATCAAGAATTATCTCCCCGTGGGGAGTAACTTTCTCCACGGTATCGAACGGATAATGGGTCCGTGGCCGGTATCCTTCGCGGGTTGTCAAATACCCGATGAGCGCTTCACGGGCCTGATCATGGGCAACGAGATCTATATCCACGGATCCAAAATACGGGTTGTAGGTATCCACAGCCCAGCCCCCGATCAGCACGATATTATTGAAAGCGGGGATCGAACCAGTAGTACTTACCCATGCTACGATTTTTTTCAATTCAGCTGAAGAGGCTTCGATGATCTCAGGACCAGGATCATAAACCGGCATATTTCTCCACCATCGCCATCGTCAGGTCCATGGCGCTATATCCGAGTCCCGCAAGATCCAGCAGAGTTTGCGAGGGCGACGTAACGACGACAGATTCCTTTTCTTGCGTATGGGTGAATACGTCTCGGTCCGGGGAATATATCACAGCACGGACTTTGTTCTCATCGGTCGTTCCGAAATTCTCCTTGAACGGTTCGATCGCCTGCTTTCCAAGATAGAGAGAGACTTGATCCTGCCGGAAAGCATACGAAGTATACAATCCGCCCGAGGTATAACTCGTGAATGCAAAAGGGATTTTCTGATCCTTGAGGGCCCGGGAAATTTCTTGGGCTGCCACGTGGGCTCCACTGAAATTCACAGAGAGTTCTTCCACGAGTAAATTTTTCATCGGTCGCTCCCATGCGACACCGTTGAGGAGATTTTTTACATCGGCAATAGTGACATATCCGCCCTCTTTCCGGACAACATTTTGTTGACTGAGGATTTCGATGACCTTGTGAGCCCAACCGTACGAAACATTCTCTTTTATCGCGAGCTGGCGGATGGATGTGTTTTTTTCCTTCAGCAGGCGGGTGATGATTCTCCAGGATTTATCAGAGCTGATACGGATATTGGCAGACTTATATTCTTGGCCTTTCGGGGAGCTGATAGCCCAAGGGAGTTTTATGATCTGGATATCGAGATCCCGGGCCAATTCTTCCTCCCGCTTGTTTATGGTCTTAACTGCAAGAACCAGCCGAACCTCCGTATGCCCGGGTTTTTTCTTCCACAGATCCCGGATAAGATGCATGCGTGAAAGGGTATCGATAGTTACCGAACCCTTCTTTAATTCAATAAAATAGATTTTACCTCCGTCCTGGATGATGTAATCTGGTCGAAGGGGGAGGGCAATATTCACCGCATCATACAGGTTGGATAGTGTTCCCGACTCGGTATACCCCTTACTATGAGGAAGACCCAGTTCTCTCCGGACATACTCCTCCGCTGTCTCTGCATCTTCAGAGTAGTTCATAGTTATCACTTAAGAGTGATACCTAATTAAAGTTATCACTGATAAGTATCTCTAATTGACGATATGAACGATGGAGGTATCAGTGATATATTCTGATGGCAGGAAATTAAATCACAAGAAATGCCCCACTCCAGATTTTTTCAATCGTATAGGAGAATGCATCGATAAGGTTTTTGCACTAGATATAGCGAGTGCAGTTGAAAATTATATTGAAAAAAATGGGACCTGGGGTTGGGGTGTTGGGATTGGGTTATGCGAGGTAATCGGCCGGGGTGGGCATTACTTCTTTTAAGCCCTTGCGCTTGCGGATGGCAACCACGACGTCCTTGACCATGCCGTTGGGGACCAGTTCGAATCCTGCGAACTCGGTGTTCCACATGGCACGGCCTTCGGTGGCTGACCGGATGTCTCCGGCAAACCCGAAGAGCTCTGCCACCGGTGCCTTGCCGACAACGGTGATCGTGTCGCCCTCGCTCTGCATATCGAAGACCTGGCCGCGCCGGCCCTGGATCTGGGAGGTTGCTGCCCCCATCTGGTCCATCGGGACGGTGATCTGGATCTTCTGGACGGGCTCAAGGAGCGAGTCACCGGCAATCAGCATGCCGCCCTTGATGGCGCCACGGACTGCGGGGATGACCTGTGCAGGACCACGGTGGATTGCATCCTCGTGGAGCTTCACATCGGTGAGGGTCATCTTCAGGTTCTGGACGGGCTCGTCAGCGAGCGGACCGCCCGCGAGAGCCTCGTGGATACCTTCGATGACCAGTTCCATGGTCTCGTTGAGGTACTGGATACCTTTCGTCCGGTCGAAGAGCATGCAGGTGCCCTTGATGTCCTTGACACTCTTGGCATCGTCCTTGTCCATGCCTGCTGCAACCAGGACATCACGGCGTTCGAGTGCCGGCTGGTTCATCGAGACCTCACCCTTCTTGATCAGGTCAACGATCGCATCGGGCAGGGGCTCTAAGGTAAAGTAGAACCGGTTGTGGCGGTTGGGGGACTTGCCTTCAATATTCTCCACCTTATCGGTGACCGTCTCACGGTACACCACGATCGGTTCTGAGGTGACGATATCGACACCCTTGTCGCGCCGGATACGCCCGGTGATGATCTCGAGGTGCAGTTCACCCATACCGGAGATCAGGTGCTCGCCGGTCTCTTCGTTGATGGTGATGATCAGCGTCGGGTCTTCTTTTGCCACCTGCCGGAGCACTTCAACGAGTTTGGGCAGGTCCTTCATACTCTTCGCCTCGACCGCAACGGTCATGACCGGTTCTGAGTAGTGCTTGAGCGACTCGAACGTCTCCATCTCCATGAGAGAGGTGACGGTGGATCCAACGTAGGCATCCTTGAGACCGGTGACGGCGGGGATGTTCCCTGCAACGATCTCATCGACTTCCACACGCTTGGGTCCCATGAAGATACCGACCTGCTGGAGACGGTTCTCCCGTTTGGCCGAACCCATGACATAGAGCGAGTCGCCCCGCTTGAGGGAGCCTGAGAAGAGACGCCCGGTGGCGACTTCGCCGGCATGGGGGTCAAAGGAGATATCGGTGACCATCATGCATACAGGAGCAGTCGGGTCACAGGTCATCATACCCTTGCCTTCCTTGGTCTCCTTGTCGCCGTGCCAGATCACCGGGATACGGCGCTTCTGGGCTACGAGCGGGTCGGGAAGGTGACGCACGACCATGTCGAGAACCACTTCATAGAGCGGGCTGTTCTTGGCAAGGTACTTCATGTCCCCTGCACGGCACTTCTCGAACACATCCTTGAACGAGACGCCGCCTTTCTTCATGTACGGGACCGAGACCGCCCAGTTGTAGAGGGCTGAGCCGAAGGCAACAGTACCCTCGGATGCATCGAGCTTCCAGCCACTGTTGTAGGCTTCCTCGTTCATGCCCTTGATCAGCTTGTTCACCTTATCGATGACCTTGCCGAGCCGGATCTGCATCTCGGTCTCGTCGACTTTGATCTCGTTGACGAGCCGGTCGACCTTGTTGATGAAGAGAACAGGGCGGACACCCTCCTTGAGGGCCTGCCGGAGCACGGTCTCGGTCTGGGGCATGGTGCCCTCGACCGCATCGACGAGCACGACAGCGCCGTCAACCGCACGCATGGCACGGGTGACGTCGCCACCGAAGTCAACGTGACCGGGCGTGTCGATCATGTTGATAAGATAGTCCTGACCATCATATTCGGGGACCATCGAGACGTTCGATGCGTCGATGGTGATACCCCGGGCCTGCTCTTCCGGATCGGAGTCCATGAAGAGCTGCCTGCCGGCGAGATCCTCAGAGATGATGCCTGCACCAGAAAGCAGGTTGTCAGAAAGAGTTGTCTTACCGTGATCGATGTGTGCTACAATACCGATGTTCCGAATATGCTTCGGATCCTTCATGAGCTCTGTGACGCGCTCAACTGATTTTTTGCCGCGGACCATGAAATTACCTCAAAAAAAGATATGATTAACGGGCGGACTTCGCGATCCGCTCGCGTTCTTCCTTTTTCCCGACCGAGTAACACTTCATGTCGCCCTTGGCGGCTGCAATGATCTCATCGGCGAGAACTGCACTGGCACTCTTCTTGCTGGTGCTGGACCCTTTTAAGGTTGCCTCGGCAAGGAAGTGGATGGCAGTGTCGACCCTGCGCATGGGTGCGGTATCAACCGACTTCGGGACGTTGATACCACCGTATTTTAAACGGACGGTCTCTTCGCGGGGGCCGGAGTTTCCGATTGCCTCAACCAGTACTTCTACCGGGTTGCGCTTGGTCTTCTTGTGGACGATCTCGAATGCATCCCGCACGATCCGGATGGCAAGCTGCTTCTTTCCGGTATTATTCTCGGTCTGCATCAGGCGGTTGATCAGCCGCTCGACGATCATCATCTGGCTCTTTCCGAATTCCTGGCGGGAGAACTTGCCGCAGGAGTGGGGGATGATCTGGGAGGTGAGGGTGACGTAGCGTACGAGGCTGGGGTCTACTACCTTGACTTCAGAGGCATCCCACTTGTTGAACAGGAGTTTCTTTCCGGCTTCTTCAGACATCTTTAGATCACCTGCGCGGTTTCTCCTTCCTGCCAATCACCATCTCGTGAAGGCAGACGTTGTTCACCTTGGTGACCACGTACCGGACCCCGGGGATATCTCCCATGGACCGGCCGAGACGGCCGCCGATGCCTTCGATCTCGACTTCATCGTGTTCATCAATGAAGTTGATGGCACCATCGCCGACTGCAAATGCGCTGACCTGCCGACCGTTCTTGATCAGCTGGACACGCACGCACTTCCGGATGGCGGAGTTCGGCTGTTTTGCCTCAACACCGATCTTCTCAAGCACGATACCTCTCGCCTGCGGAGCACCCTCAAGGGGATCCGATTTTACATCGAGATTGAGTTCGCGGCGGGCGTAATTCTTGTCCGCCCACCTGAACTTATTTGAGTCCCGAACCAGTTTTCTGGCTGCAAATTTACCCTGTCCCATTAAATAGCCTCTGTAAGTTGATTTTGTGGTTATCGATAACCCACATTGGGATATGTACTAACGCGGGTGATCGATTTATAAATTGTGGCATCCCACCTGCCTGTCTTATACTATTGTCTCTCGATCATAATAACATTTTATCCTAAAGCGTCCAAATGATGCACAATGAAAGTCGGGATATATAAGGAGGTGCAGATCGATACCTCCCACCGCCTGCTCTATTACCAGGGGAAGTGCGCCAATCTCCACGGGCACCGGTGGAAGATCGAGGTCTGGATGGAGGGGGAGCCGGATGCGAAGACGCAGATCCTGATCGACTATTCCCTGATTAAGCAGGTGATCAATAAGTACGATCACCAGATCATCCTGAATGCGGAAGATCCGATGGTTCCCCGGATCCAGGAGTTCCACCCGGTGATCACCACACCCGGCGATCCCACGAGCGAACTGATCGCCTCCATTATCCGGGACGATCTCACGGCCACCTGCCGCGAGAGAGGGATCACGGCAACCGTGACCAAGATCCGGGTCTGGGAATCCCCGACCTCCTGCGCTGAGCTTACAGAATGAAGATCGCGGAAATTTTCCGGAGCCTCCAGGGGGAGGGTAAGAACCAGGGCCGGGCCTGCCTCTTCATCCGCCTTGCGGGATGCAACCTGGATTGTGCCTGGTGCGATACAAAGAATGCACGAACCGGGGGCATCGAGATGAGCCTTGATGCGGTGCTCGAACATGTCTGGCGGATCAATCCCCCGTATGTCTGTATCACCGGGGGAGAACCGCTCATGCAGGCAGAGGCGCTCGAACCCCTGCTGGCCTTCCTGAAAAAGCGGGGGGCGGCAATCGATATCGAGACGAACGGAACGATCGATTTCTCCGGTGTGCAGCAGTACGCATCGATCTGCATGGACGTGAAGTGCCCCTCGTCCAAAGAAGAGAGCGATCTTAAACTCCTTGACGCGATCCGTCCGGAGGACAGCGTGAAGTTTGTCGTAAAGGATGAGGCGGACTGTCGCTACGCAAATGAGGTGATGGATACCCACCGGATCAAGGGGGAGATCTTCTTCTCACCAGTCACTGGTACCGACTATAAGGTAATAACCAAATTCATTCTCACGAACAGCCTGCCGGTGCGGTTCCAGCTCCAGCTCCACAAGATCATCGGAGTGAAATGATGAAAGCAGTATGTTTACTTTCAGGAGGTATGGACTCCTCCACGCTTGCCTATGTGGCAAAGAGCAAAGGCTATGAAATTCTTGCCCTGCACCTGAATTACGGGCAGAGGACCGAGAACAAGGAACTCGCCAGTGCAAAGAAGATCGCATCCCTGCTGGATGCAAAGGCATTTGTCGAGATCAGTCTCGATTACTTCACGACGTTCGGGGCGAGCAGCCTGACCGACAAGGCGATTGCGGTCGATACGTTCGATTCGGCCCGGGCGCATGTGCCCAACACGTACGTGCCGTTCCGGAACGCGAACCTGCTCTCGATTGCCACGAGCTTTGCCGAGGCAAAGGAGGCAGACGCAATCTTCATCGGGGTCCAGTCGCTCGATTACAGCGGCTACCCGGACTGCCGGCCGCAGTTCATAGATGCATTCCAGAAGGTGATCGATCTCGGGACAAAAGATACAACGAAGATCACCCTCTTCACGCCATTCATCCACATGACCAAGACCGATATCCTGCGCGAGGGGATACGGCTCAGCGTGCCCTACGAGCATACCTGGTCCTGCTACCGGAACGAAGGGAAGGCCTGCGGCACCTGTGGTTCCTGCCACTTCCGGAAAGAAGCGTTCGATGCCGTGGGGATCCGCGACCCCATCGAGTACGAGGAGTAAATGGAGATCTTCCGCGGCAGGCGCCTCTGGATCGAGTTAAAAAATATCCGGCTCCCGACCGGGACGGAGCGGGAGAAGGTGATCGTCCATCCCTCGGGAGCCGTGGCGATCCTTCCCCTGCAGGGGGACCGGTGCAAGCTCCTCCGGCAGTACCGCTACGCCATCGACCAGTACATCATCGAAGCCCCGGCCGGCACCATGGAGCCGGGCGAGGAGCCGCTCGCCACCGCAGGCCGGGAACTGATCGAGGAGACGGGCTTTGCGGCAGCGTCCATCGTCCCAAAAGGATTCATCTATACAACGCCCGGGTTCACGGACGAGAAGATCCATCTCTTCGAGGCCCGGGACCTCACACCCTCACGGGAATATGCCAAAGACGAAGATGAGGTGATCGAGGTCATCGATGTTGCCGTCAAAGACCTGCCGGGCATGATCCGCGAGGGTCAGATTGTGGACGGGAAGACGATCTGCCTGATCCAGCGCTGCCTTGAGAGATGAGACGATGCGGACACTGGCGATCGTAATTCTCTCGGTTGCACTCGTGCTGGCTGCGCTCGTGCTGGCTGCTCTCCTTGCCGGCTGTTCCGGGACACCAGCGAAATCCACGTATTCCGTGGACGATCACGGGATTCTCTCCGTGACCTGCGTGCCGGTGACAACGAGCGAAGAAGTGCTCTTCGCAAACGAGACCTACACGAAGTCGAAGATTACCCTTCATACCGCAAGCGGGGATGTGGTCACGTACCTTGCTGCACCAAAACAACCGAAAGCGGCTTTCGTCTATGTGCCGGGCGCCGGAGAGACCATTGCCGCCCACGAGGGGCGCATGGTGCAGTACGCACAGGCAGGGTACGCGTTCCTCTTTGTCGACACCCGTGGTCGGGGCGGCGAGACCCCCGGTGTGCCGTTTGGCCAGCAGCTGATCCAGCAGGACTTCACGAAGTTCCGGTCCGGTGAATGGCCACAGTATTACCTGACAATCTGCGACCTGGTGAACGCGCGCCAGATGCTCTCGACACGGTACTCCGCGCCGGTCTATGCCCTTGGATCGAGCAACGGCGGCCGGTACGCCGCCATCGCTGCAGGGGTTGACTCGGGTTTTGCCGGGTACGTGGGTATCTCCACCTCGGACTGGGGCGTGCTGGATTCAGTACACGAACAGGGGTATACCGGTGACCCGGTCCGGTTTGCGGCATCGCTTGAGCCCGGCACCTACCTAGGTATGATATCCCCCCGGCCGGTCTGGATCTTCCATAATGCCACCGATCCCATCATCCCGTTCGGGAACGGAGAGGCACTTTTTAAGCAGGCGCAGGACCCAAAGATATTCATCGACTTTCAGGGGAGTCATGGCATCAATGGGGATGTTGACAACCGGGTCCTTATGCAATGGGCGCAAATTTATGCCACCCGCGGGTGAATAGGTACTAGCTTTACTAGAGAGGTTCGAGTCCGGCAATGGCAGAAGAGATTGTAGAGATGGACGATGCGCGAAAGCGCTACGAATTCAAGAAGACCCTGGAGAAGCTCCAGGCCCAGCAGGGAGACGGGACGGAGCTAATAACGCTCTACATCCCGCCCGACAAGCAGATCTACGATGTGACCAACCAGCTCAAGGACGAGTTCGGCCAGTGCGCCAACATCAAGAGCAAGCAGACCAAGACCAATGTCCAGAGCGCCATCTCCTCCATCCTCTCGCGCCTCAAGTATTACAAGCGCCCACCGGAGAAGGGCCTCGCGGTCTTCTGCGGGACCGTCAAGACCTTTGGCGATCGGACCGATCTCCAGTGTACGATCATCGAGCCGCCGGAACCGCTCAATCTCTATATGTACCGGTGCAGCTCGAACTTCGAACTGGCACCGCTCCTCCAGATGCTCGAGGAGAAGTACGTGTACGGACTCCTCGTGCTCGACAAGCGCGAAGCCTACTGGGGTTTTTTGCGCGGCAACCGGATCGAAGCCATAAACGGAGCGAACTCAACCGTCCCGGGCAAGATGAGAAAAGGCGGCCAGTCGGCGGCCCGGTTCGGGCGCCTGCGTGAGATCGCCATCGACGAGTTCTATACCAAAGTCGGTGAGCGGGCCAGTGCCATCTTCCTTGCCGAGAAGGATTATTTCCAGCGGTTCAAGGGCGTGCTGATCGGGGGACCCAGCCCGACAAAAGAGGAGTTTGAGAAGGGCGCGTATCTCCATCACGAGGTCCAGAAACGGATCATCGGCCTCTTCGATGTCGCGTACACCAACGAGGACGGGCTCTCGGAACTGGTGGATGCAGCAAAGGATGCCTTGAAAGGCATGACCGTCATCAAGGAGAAGGCCTTCATGGAGCGGTTCTTAAAAGAACTGGTCAAGGATGACGGTCTCGCTGCATACGGGGAAGAGAGTATCCGGCACAATCTTGAGATCGGGGCCGTGGATATCCTCCTCCTGTCGGGAAACCTCCGTAAATCACGGCTGCACATCAAGTGCCAGAATTGTGATTATGTCACCGAGAAGACCGTGAGTGTTGAACCCGGCAAGACGGTGGCGGACATCGCATTCGGGAACTGCCCGAAGTGCTCGGCGCCGCTGGTCCTTGTTGAGGAGATCGATATTGTCGATGAATTAACCAAACTGGCCGACCAGAGCAGCGCAAAAGTGGAGATCATCTCTGACGATTTCGAGGAGGGATCGATCCTTTACACCGCATTCGGCGGAGTTGCGGCCATCCTCCGCTACAGGACGGGATACTAGATGCCACACGATATTTTCACCACCATAGAGACGGCGATCAAAGAGACGGCAGGAGCTTCCGATGCGCTCCTGACCGACGGGGGAGAGCATGCGGATCTTGCATCGACCGTGGCATTTTCCCTGGCAAAAGTGAAGAAACAGGCGCCCGTGAAGATTGCCCAGGACCTTGTTACAGAATTGCAGAAACGCCCGGATCTCTCCGGCATCACCATTGAGGCGAAGGGGCCGTACATCAACTTCATCTTCGGCAACACCTACGTGAGCGCGGTTGTCCGCGCCGCAGTCCAGCCCGGGTATGGGAACCTTGACCAGAAGGCGACCCGGGTTGTCCTCGAACACACCAGCGCCAACCCGAACGGTCCCCTGCACGTGGGTCACATCCGGAACTCGATCATCGGCGACACGCTCGCCCGGGCCTTCCGGAAGGCCGGCTACCCGCTCGAAGTCCAGTACTATGTCAACGACATGGGACGCCAGATCGCGATCGTGGTCTGGGGATTCAACAACCTTGATGCCGCCCAGCAGCCGGGTGAGAAAGAGGATGCCCACATTGCCCGGATCTATATTGCGGCCAACCGCGAGATCGAGAAGGACGAGGCGATCACCCATCAGGTGAACACCCTGATGCAGCTCGTGGAGAGCGGAGACCCGGCTACCGTGAAGAAGTTCCGGACCGAAGTGGCCCGCTGCCTTGACGGGTTTAAGGTCACGATGAAGGGTCTCAACGTTGCCCACGACCGCTTCGTCTGGGAGAGCGACTTCATCCGGAACGGGGATACGGAACGGATCATCAACAAACTCAAAGGGATGCCACAGGCCCATGAGGATGAGACGCTCTATCTCGACCTCTCGGAGTTCGGGTTCGAGAACAAGTACGTGATACGCCGCAGCGATGGCACCTCGGTCTACGCGGCCCGTGACCTTGCCTTCCATGCCTGGAAGGGGGCACACTTCGACCGACTCATCGATGTCCTCGGCGCAGACCACAAGCTGATAGGCGCCCAGCTCCAGTGCACGATGAAACTCCTTGGCGAGAAGGTGCCGGAGATCGTTCACTTCGAGTTCGTCTCACTGCCCGAGGGTTCGATGAGCACCCGGGCCGGCAAGTTCGTTTCTGCTGACGACCTGATCACCGAGATCAACAAGCGCGCATTCGATGAGGTGACCACGCGGAGACCGGAACTTGACGAAGAGTCGCGGAAGGCGATCGCACAATCCGTGGGACTCGCCGCCATCCGCTACGATATCGTGAAGGTCTCCCCGGAGAAGAGCACGGTCTTTGACTGGAAAGAGGCGCTGGACTTCGAGCGCCAGAGTGGCCCCTACATCCAGTACGCCCATGCCCGGGCCTGCAGCATCCTTGAGAAAGCCGGAACGTTCACCGAGTGTTACGACCTGGAGACCGCGCAGGAGATCGCGCTCGCCAAGCAGATCGCCAAGTTCCCCCGGGTGATCGAACGGGTGGTGGCCGAGCTCCGCCCGCACATCCTTGCCACGTACGCCCGCGAACTTGCCGACACGTTCAACTCGTTCTACCACTTCGAGCCGGTGCTCACGAGCGAGAAGACGATCCGCGACCGCCGTCTGACACTCGTAAAAGCCGCGCAGAACACCTTGAAAGAGTCCCTCGAGACTCTCGGGATCGATGCCATCCGATCCATGTAAACCCCTGCAGAAGCAGGGTTACCAGTTTTTTAAAAAGACGTCCACGGCCGCACTCAAGCCCTGCATGTGGTGCAAGCGGGCGCTTGCCGGCGGGGAGATGTGCTACAAGCACCAGTTCTATGGGATCGACAGCCACCGCTGTGTCCAGATGACCCCGACCCTGCGCTGTAACCAGCGCTGCCTCTTCTGCTGGCGCTCGTTCGAACACGAACCGCTGGAAGTGGAGGAGTGTTCTCCGGCAGATATCCTTGCCGGCATCCCCCGGTACCAGAAGAAGGCGCTGGCCGGGTACAATGCTGTCCTCGACAACACGGTTACGGATGAGCGGTGGAAGGAGGCGCTGGACCCCAAGCATGTGGCAATCTCGCTCTCGGGAGAGCCAACGCT